>Ga0207148_1004_pt1 | contig 57636 bp, 54 predicted proteins | sample Alteio_BWMinHeat_34_FD_153558 | JGI IMG/M metagenome (GOLD analysis project Ga0207148, IMG submission 153558) | Enriched cells from forest soil in Barre Woods Harvard Forest LTER site, Petersham, Massachusetts, United States -... | ecosystem: Environmental > Terrestrial > Soil > Temperate forest >... | reverse complement strand
TGTGATAATTCCGGAGCGCCGAGTTTGTTCATGGGACTCAGGAATACCAAAATGTGATCGGGCAATATGCCAGTGTCAGCCTCGGAAGTCCTCATGCTTTCTCTGGTGCGGGGATCGGCTTCGCTTATCGCAATCGCCGCTCCGCCACTATCTCTCCGATAGCAGGTTTCCTTGCTGGCTACAGCACCTCCGGTGCATTTCTTACCGAGCGAGCCGGAATGAGTATTCCCTTCGGAAATTCGATGAGCATGGCTTTGGAGGTCCAGACGTCCCAATTGCTCAAGCGAGCCTCAAATGAATCCTTGCCTCTGACCCTGAGCGCCGCGATCAGTTATTCCTGGTAGCCTGGCCCCTAAGCCCAGGTTCTGCCTCCACAGCACAATTTGAGATTCGTGCGACCGCCGTCGTATTTTTGCCCCAACCACTTGATCACATCCATAACTCAATGAGTGTTTTAGTTGATAAGAAGACGCGGCTCGTCGTGCAGGGTATTACCGGCAGTGAAGGTTCGTTTCATACGCAGCAAATGATCGAATACGGCACGAATGTCGTCGCGGGGGTCACGCCCGGCAAGGGCGGTTCGACACATAATGGTGTTCCGGTATTCAACAGTGTTGCCGATGCCGTCGCTGCCACAGGCGCGAATGCATCTTGCATTTTTGTCCCTCCGCCATTTGCTGCAGATGCGATCCTTGAAGCAGTCGACAGTCGACTTCCGCTTGCGGTCTGTATCACCGAAGGCATTCCGGTGCGCGACATGATCACCGTATATGCGAAAGTAAAGAATTCCGCGACGCGGCTCATAGGTCCGAACTGCCCGGGTGTAATCTCTCCGGGCAAAGCGAAGATCGGTATCATGCCGGGCTTCATCCACAAAGAAGGCCGCATCGGCATCATCTCACGTTCGGGCACGCTGACTTACGAAGCAGTGAAGCAACTCACTGACGTAGGTCTCGGTCAGTCGACAGCAATTGGCATCGGTGGAGATCCCATCATTGGCACACGGTTCATCGATGCCATCAAACTCTTCCAGGATGATGACCAAACAGACGCCGTGATCATGATCGGTGAGATCGGCGGCACCGCCGAGGAGGAAGCAGCGGAGTACATCAAGAAATATTTCACAAAGCCTGTCGTTGGCTTCATTGCGGGACGCACAGCGCCTCCTGGCCGTCGCATGGGACATGCCGGCGCGATCATCTCAGGCGGCAAAGGAACTGCCGAGGAGAAGATGAAGACAATGATCGAATGCGGAATTACCGTGGTTGAATCGCCAGCGGTTATGGGCGAAACAGTGAAGCAGGTATTACCGTCACGTCGCACTGTGATTAGCGTCAATGGCTTCGCTAAGCCAAAGATTGGAAAGGCTGCCAAGGCCCCGGCTAAGAGCGTGGCTCCAAAGAAAGCAGCCAAAGCCCAGCAGGTGGCAAAGAAATTGAGCACCAAGAAGACAGTCGCTAAAAAGCCGGTCAAGAAAAGCGCAGCGAAGAAGCTGACTGCAAATAAACCTGTGAAAAAGGCTATTCCGGCTAAGAAGAAACCATCGGCAAAGAAGGCGCCAGCTAAGAAGCGCAGTAAAGGTCGCTGAATTGGGAGACTGGCAGGAGCTAAAACGCGACAATGGTATTCAATGAGCAAGCTTGTTCTAACGTTATTCTTGCTGATCGTTGCCCTCCCGGTTGCTCACGGCCAGGAGGTTCGGTCCGTGGATTCTCTTGTCACAAAGGTTGCTGCTCCCGCTGACACGCTTTATTGGAATCAGCATTGGCGCGATTCCGTCAATGCCTACAATGGCCGGCTCAAAGCTTATCAGAATGAGATTGTAAGCTACGATCTCGCCTTCGCTTTCTCGTTTTTTCCGTTCGTATCCGAATATTTTATTACAAACCAAGTTCCAAAGGGCGCAGTGTTCTTTTTTGCGAGAACGGCTGGAGCGGCATCAACGCTCGTCGGAACGCTCGGGCTTGCTCGTGGACAGGGGAGTGCACTGAAGAATGTAGTAATGATCATCATCGGAGTCGCAGCGTATGTCTTTTTCAAGATCGCGGAGATCAATGATGTCCAGAAAGATGTCTCGCACATTAACGAACGCCTCGTCGATGATTTTCAGATCGCAACAGCCGATCTCGATACGGCTTCGATCCGATATCCCGTTCGTCAGTGGCCGCATTGGGTGACCGAACCACCGCCGGCGCGCCATCCACAATCAGCACAGGATGCGCTCAGGCAGCCGATCGATGCGAAGAGTGTAAATATAGGAATTCAAGTACCGTTTTAACAATCGTCAATTAACGAACAATCAGTGGCAATCGAACGCACACTTTGCATCATCAAGCCGGACGGAGTCCGCTCCGGTAATATCGGCAACATCATCGCACACATTCAGAAAGAAGGCTTCAAGGTCCTTAGCCTGAAAATGACACGATTAACAAAACAAGCAGGCGGAGTATTTTATGAGGTCCACAAAGGGCGCCCGTTTTATGATGAACTTGTAAACTTCATGTCAAGCGGCCCATGTGTGCCGATCGCCCTCGAAAAGGAAAATGCGATCGCTGAATGGCGTCGAGTGATCGGCGCAACCGATCCCGCCGAAGCAGACCCGGGCACCATCCGCAAGCTCTACGCAAAAAATAAAGGAGAAAACGCCGTCCACGGCTCCGACTCCGTCGAAAACGGCAAGCGCGAGATCGGTTTCTTTTTTACGGAGCAGGAATTAGCTGATCTGGCCTGATCATCAAAATGTCGCGGCCCCAAAGTTGGGGCCGTCGCTACGCGAGCGTCAGACTGGTCTTGTAACCATTTCCCCCCTCATAGGTCTTCTCGATCACAGAAAGCGGGCTAAGGAGCGATTCAGTTTGGAGCGGGTGTTAGGGGAGGCGCCTGATTCAATGGGCATCTTCGCCAACAAACCTGTTCGTGCTGAAACGTCTTCGAAAGATCGCTGGAAATGAGCTAGCCTCAAATCCGTGGTGGAGCTACCGTTGTGACCGCTATGAGCGGCCTGATGGCGCTCCCGCCGATTACTTCTTCATCCATACCCCGGGCTCTGTAGCGATTGTGCCCGAAATGGAAGATGGAAAGATTCTGCTGCTCCGACAATTCCGTTATCTGAATCAGCGAGAGTCACTGGAATTTCCTGGCGGTGGCAGGAAGGTGGGTTACACAGCGGAAGCTGCAGCTCAGGAAGAATTGCTTGAAGAGGCTGGACTTATTGCCAGCGAACTCATTCCGATCGGACACTTCAATCCGATGAACGGCGCAACAGATGAACTGTGTGAAGTCTTTATCGCGCGCGGTATTCATCGTTCCAGCGCGCAGCCTGAGCCTTCTGAAGAATTTGAAGAGGTAGTTGTTACTCGCGAAGAGTTAGAGCGAATGATCCGCTCTAACGAGATCTGGGATGGAATGACGCTGGCAGTCTATTCGCTGTACAGCCTACACTAAAAAGATTGAATCAACGAATGCATCGCAACACACTGCTCAGATCGGTTCTTATTCTTCTAGCTATCGTAGTTGGAGCCTCGTCTTTCATACTTATACACGAGCGGCCGAACGCGAAACACCTCACCTTCAGGTCCGGAACAATCGATCATCTCGCCATCAGTGAGGTTCTCAAGATCACAATGCATTTTCCGCAAGTCGATAATGACGAAGTGCGACCAAGCATTCGAATCACCGATTATGATTTCACGGAAACAGTTGAGAAAGTTAATAAAGATGGCTCCGCGATGTTTGCCGTGACACTCGATTCGTTCAAGACACGCATCATACTGGGTGAGGGCCGTGACAAAGAAGAATATTTCGCCTTCAACTCGAATAATGATGAGGATATGAAGACGAAGCTTCACGACATCCGTACGCTGCCACGCGCGCAATTTCTCGGACAAACGCTTCGCTTCACCGTTGGGACTGACGGGCAGGTGAAGCATTTCGAAAATCTTGCGCAATTCCATCAGAACAGCCTCGGACCCGACGCCGATTACGATTTTGTACACGCGATGCTTTCGATTTCAGACTCGCTGCGAATGCAGCAGCTTTTCGAGCACGGGTTCGGCGCGTTGGCAGCAAGCGCGACGAAAGAGGGGGAGTTCAGCGGTCCATCGACAACGACAGAAATTCCGATCACTCGCACGATCACGCTCGATAAATCCATTCCCGAAAAAAGCGGAGCTGATTCACTTGTCATTCGCGGAAGTTATTCGAATGCACCAGCACACATTGACTATCTCGAAGGTCTCTCCGCAAACCTTGGCTTGAGCGAATATCGCGGCAGCGGCAGAGGATATGCGGTCGTCGAGAACGGAATGGTTGTCCGAGCTGCCTTCCGCGACACGAGTGCGATGAAGTTGCAGGTCGATATCGAGACAGTACCCGAAGAGATTGTTCGCTATATTACGGCATATCGCTCTCCTGTAGCACTCATGCATGGTGTTATCCACCTGGACGAGAAGCGAACGCATCGGGGTATTCCGAAGGCCCCGAAGCTCGACATCGATTCGAACGCGACAGAGATTATTCCTGGTAGGTAAAGGGGTCAGGGAACAGGGAACAGTGGACAGTGAACAGTGAACAGGGGGTGAGGACGAACTCTCCTATCGTTTATTGTTTTGTACTTTTGCTCTCGCCGGAAGCTTTGCTGGAGCAATCCGGTCCGGCCAAATTCGCTAACCACTGAAGTGTCATGAACCGCAGAATCTTTATCAAAGGCGCACTCGCAGCGGGTGCTATTTCGCTTTCAGGTGTTGATTCGCTTGTTGCTCGTCAAGCTCGAAGCAAAGCAGGTGTTCGTATTCCGATGACACCGTATGCAGGAGGTTTTGTCCTTGTCAAACCTGGTACTACAGAACAAGCGCTTTGCGAGACGCTCATCCAGCAAGCGAAGACGTCGGGCGCGTCCTATTGTGACGTCCGATTAGTGAGATATCTCACGCAGTCAGTCGGCGTGCAGGACAAAGTTGTTACTGGTATCTCCGATAATGAATCGTATGGCATCGGCGTACGCGTGATCAAGGACGGTACCTGGGGATTTGCGGCATCGCGAAATGTCTCGGCTGATAGTGGCAGGACGCTTGTCGACGATGCATGCGGTATGGCTGCAGCAAATGCAAAACTACAGACTGCCCCGCTCGATCTCGCGCCGGTCGATGCGGTAACAGCAGAGTGGAAGACACCGATAAAGAAAAATCCATTCGAGGTGTCATTTAAAGACCGCGCACAATTCCTTCTCGATATGCACGCGCTTGCGGCGACGGTGGATGTTTCGGGCAAAAAGCTTTATGTGAATTCCTGGATGAGCTGCGCGCGCGAAGAGAAATATTTTGCTTCGAGCGAAGGATCAAAGATCTGGCAGGAGATCACGCGCATCGATCCAGCGTCGTGGCTCACCGTCGCGAATCCAATGACAGGCGATTTCGCTTCACGCGCACTCTTCGTGCTTCCACAGGGACGCGGTTACGAATACATCGAAGGTTACAACTACAAAGACGAGATCCAGCAAGCCGCGAAAGATGCTCACGAGAAGCTTACTGCGACAAGTGTTGAACCCGGTAAGTATGACCTCATTTTGCACCCGACACATCTCTGGCTTACGATCCACGAGAGCATTGGTCATCCGACAGAGCTCGATCGCGCGCTCGGTTACGAAGCCAATTTCGCTGGTACGAGCTTCGTGACCGTTGATAAATTGAAAGACTTTACCTACGCCACGGATCTCGTTACGGTCGTTGCTGACCGTACGCAGGAAGGCGGTTTAGCCACGGTTGGCTTTGATGATGATGGTGTGCCTGCCGAGGAATACCCACTCATCGACAAAGGTCAGTTCGTTGATTATCAAACAACGCGTGAGCAGGCGAAGATGATCAAGGAAGCCAGATCGCACGGACAGTCATATGCGCAAGGCTGGTGGAACATCCCATTCCAGCGCATGCCGAACGTTTCGCTCAAGCCGAACGAGAAGCCATTCTCGTTGCAGGACATGATCAAGGATACCGATAAGGGGATTCTCATCATGGGTAATTCGAGCTATTCGATCGACCAGCAGCGGTACAATTTTCAGTTCACCGGACAGGTGGCGTATGAAGTCAAATCCGGAAAGCTGGGCAAGATGCTTCGCGATGTCGCCTACCAATCAACTACACCAAAGTTCTGGAAGTCGCTCGATGCATTGTGCGATAAGTCGGAGTACATGTTGGGGGGAGCGATGAACGACGGCAAAGGCGAGCCGATGCAGTCGAATCCAGTTTCGCACGGATGCCCGCCAGCACGCTTCTCGAATATTCGCGTGATCAACACGAAATCCGAAGCAGCAGTCGCGAAGCACACAAGTATGATCGATTACGAATCGTAACAGACGAGTAGAACAAGACTTTAGATACAGACTATGCATAACGACGTTCTCTCCATCGACGATTTACAATCGATCGCGAAAAAAGTACTGAGCTATGGAAAGTCCGAATGGGCGGAGGTTGAACTCACGAGCGGCCATTACGGAAACTTACGCTACGCTGCCAACACCGTGACGACTAGCGGTGCTCATGTGAACACGAATGTTGGCATCACGTCAGTAAACGGCAAGCGAGCTGGTTCTGTAACGACGAATGATCTATCGGAAGATGGACTTCGACGAGCCGTCAAGCGTGCGGAAGAGATTGCTACGCTTGCTCCAGAAAATGGAGAGCTGATGCCGCCACTGCCACCGGGGCAATCTTATGTGCGCTCTGCTGCGTATGATCAGGCGAGCACCGATCGCGATTATGCTGCGAACGAACGCGCACGAATTGCTCAGCTTGCAATCAAAGAAGCAAACTTGCGTCAGTTGCAAGCCGCCGGCTTCATCGAATCGAGTACTCAGCATCGCTGCTATCGCAATTCGAAAGGACTTGCCGTTGGTGATGAGCACACACGCTCCATATACTCAACTACGATGCGCGCGCTTGATGGTATGTCGAGCGGATGGAGCAAAGCAGCTTCGCACTCGATCGCTCAACTCGATCCTCAAACTGTCGTTCGGCGCGCTGCTGAAAAATGTGTGGCATGGAATAGTCCGAGAGTAATGGATCCCGGCACGTATAAGACGATACTCGAGCCATCAGCCGTAGCGGACATGATGCAGCAATTGCAGGATTCGCTCGATGCGCGAGAGGCCGAAGAAGGGCGGAGTCCTTTTTCCCGGCCAAACGGTACGACTGCGATCGGGGAGCAACTCTTCAGCGAAAAGATTCACCTCTACTCTGATCCGAATCATCCACTAGTTCCTGCAGGTGTCTACGAAGGCGGAGGCCAGCCTCTGATTGCGACCGACTGGATCAAGGACGGCAAGTTGAGCACGCTCCGCCGCTCGCGATTCTGGGCGCAAAAGTCTGGCAAGCCTGCTGTTGCCGGCGCATCCAACCTTGTGCTCGATGGCGGCGGACAGTTGCCTGAAGATTTTCTTTACAATGTCAAAGAAGGTTTGCTCATCACAAGCTTTTGGTACATTCGCGATCTTGACAATCAGACAATGCTCAAGACAGGACTTACTCGCGACGGTTTGTTCTGGGTCGAAGACGGCAAGATCCAATCAGGTGTCGTCAACTTCCGCTGGAATGAATCACCGATCACGCTTCTCAAGAATGTGATTGACTTTTCTCGGCCAGTCATTACCGCACCACGCGACGGCTGGGATGGCGAGCCGATGCTCATGCCGATGCTCTACGTCTCTGGGTTCAATTATTCGAGTCAATCGGATGCGATCTGAATGAATCGATCTATGATGTGGAAATGTAAAAGGGGTGTTCTTCTCCTCGCGACGCTTTGCGTTGCGTCGATGAATGGATGCATGAGCGCAGACCCACCAACGAATCCCAATACGCTGATTGCCATGGACTACAATCTTGGATTCGAGGAAGTCTCGTTCGATTTCCATCCGCTCAATTGGTACGCCGGAGGTTCGCAATCGATCGGAAATTACTCGGGCATCGCGGATGGAAAAGTCGTGCATTCTGGAAAATACTCTCTTCAATTGCAATATATCGGCGGTCCAGGCTTTGGAGTCGCGACAAATCAACTCCGTGTCAACGACTATCGCGGAAAGACGATCACCTACAGCGGATGGATCAAGACCAGGGGTGTTACCGACTTCGCCGGACTTTGGATGCGAGTTGACGGCCCGGACAGCTCTGCACTTGAATTCAACAACATGTACGACAGTGCGTTTGCAGGTACGCAAGACTGGAAGCAATTCAGCTACCAACTTCCAGTCGCAGATTCAGCGATCGCAGTTTACTTCGGAGCGCTCCTCTCCGGTCCGGGAGAAGCTTGGTTTGATGATTTAAGTATAAAGTAAAAGCCTCCGAGGCGCCTAAATAAGTTATTAATCCACTTTATCGGCCCTCGCCCAGGTATCGTGAGACGAGTTCAAATCCAGCTCGATCATATTCTCGTAATGACTTTCGCGTGAACGGATAGGATGATGAGCGATTGAGATATGCTTTGCACAGTACTGCGAAATAGTCCCAAGCGGTATTCCTCGCGGTTCCGTATTCCGTTCTTCCCGTCTCATCGACTACTTTTTTATAGAGATCGGTCTGCAACAAGTGCTGATAGGCTTCGAGGATTGATTTATCACCAGATTCGGAAATTTGGAAGCCATAACCGATCATGAGGCAATTGAACAAGGCTTCGAGCCCGTATTCTGAGTCAATGACAAATATTGTTGGATCACTCAGTTCAATCCCAGAGGCCATGGCGGGATTATATCCATTTTGCTTCAACCATGACGCGCTAAGGTGGTAGGTCATGCCGCGAAAATCTCCGTTACGTTCGATCCATATCTGAGACTTGCGAAGCAGCGGAAGCGACTTTATCGGAAAGATATGCGAGATGGAGTCAAGCCCACGAGCAAGTATTCTCTTCATCGCCGCAGCAGTGTCAGAGTGGATGAGCGCAACATTCGTGTGAACAGTCCAACCGCTCATCGTGTCTATCGAATAAACCCAAGGGTCTCGCACCGAATCCAGAAGTAATTTGGGAAGACGGGGAGTACTAATTTGATCAGGAACACGCGCTTCAGCACGGAAGGCGGTCAAGGTAAGGAGAAGAGCGAGACAGATTTTCATTGCAGTCGGTGCCGAAATGCATTGGATCAACACTTCACCAATACAAAAGTAGCAATTCACCTATTTACGCATCAGCTCTGCTCAGTGTCGCATGACCGAGCGAGTCAATCGCCGTGCTTCTGGTTGCCGATCTATGACGGTCAAGATGGCTCTCATAAATGCTCCGACTCGTCGCGCAAGAGCTCCATCGGTTTCAATAGAATTCTGACTGATCTTCACCGCATTCTCCTGCGTCGGTGTTGTAAAGTGAAGATAATAGGGAGCAGCTTGGTCTGGCATTGAAAAATGATCCGTCCTATCATTTCTGTCATTCAAAGACCAAAAGTCGCAGACCCTTGCAACGGAATCAAGGAAAGCATAATCTTCTTTCGAGAACGATATTTGAATGCTATCCCGATGAAAGCCATCATAAACCTGAACGAAGTAGCCAAGCTCAGTATTGAGCTTCTTCTGCCAAAAGGCTGCTCCGAGCGCCCATTTCCCATCAGCAGTTGGTTTATTCAGCATCACAGAATCCATCGTCGCATTCGGCGAACTCGTTTCATGCCGAACTTCCTGTCCAAAAGAGACTCTCGAAATAAATATTAGCGAAAAACCGAAAAGAAAGGATAAGAGATATTTCATATACCTATCAACACCTTGCCGCTACAAAGGTCGCAACGTATCCTCGCATCTACCGAATGCCCGTGTCGTAGTCGAAGGATACCTTCGTTGTGTCTTTTCCCGTCAGGGTGACCGTCTGAAGTGGTGTTCGGGAGATCGGCCAGGTATTCGAAAAGCGTTGTGCGGTTAAGACATACGTCCCTGGGACGAGGGGTACAATGAAAAGACCTAGTGTATCACTCACAGCAGTCGTTACATGGATGCCTTTGTTGTTCGCCACATCGATCTTGGCCCCTGCGAGTGGAGCAGTATTATCTTCACCAATGAGCTGGACAGGTTTGATCGGACCTTTGCGCACTGAGCCAAAAAGAACTGCGGTTGCTGAGTCGCCTGTGACAATCTGCTTATTGTCGCTCGATGGATTCTGCACAGGCGCCTGGGCGCACGAAGTAACAAGAACAACCAGCATCATCAATGCGCCAAAGAGTTTGATCGGTCCAGTTTGTCCCATTGAAAATTCTCCATATTAAACGAGGCATGAGCGCACCATGTACTACCAGAGGACATCCTTCATCGGGCGGTAGTTCCGACGCCAATTGGAGGGCGAGATAAAAAAAGTCCTTCTCCCACGCAGTGGGAGAAGGACTTAGGTAATTCAACTATTACTTCTGCGAGTGCAGTCCGACTTTATTTCCTTCGGAGTCGATAATAAACGCCATATAGCCGATCTCGGGCGTGATCTGCGTTTTTGGCATTACGAGTTTGCCACCAGCTGCTTCAACGCGAGCGATCACAGGGTCCATGCTCGGATTCGCATTGAGATAAACAACTGCCCCTTCGACTGATGGCTTGTGCATCTGGCTTTCGACGAGTCCGCCGGCTGCTTTGCCATTTCCCTGTTCCATCGGGAAGCCGACCATCTTCATTCCCATCATCTCGCCCATCGGCACCATCTGGACGCCAAAAATGGTCTCGTAGAATTTTTGCGCTCTTGAGATATTCCCTGCTGGGATCTCGAACCAGTTCAGACTATTCGATTTGCTATCCATGTCGTTACGGTTAAAAAAGGGGTGAAAGTTAAGAGTGAGTAGAACTGAAGTAACTCTGTTTGTCTGCAGGTTCGTTTCCGGGCATTGGTGCCCATAGGATTATCTCTTTGTAACTGCCTCGGGAGCCACCTTCGCAGGGCTCGTGTTTTCGCCCGGCAATGAACAGACAGATATCAATTTTTCGCGACTCCCTGGCATAAATGGGATTCTATCCACAGCCGAATACCTGGCAGTGCGGCCCATTCGCGCTGAAACATGCATTGGCGATCCTCGGCCATTTTGTGGACGAAAAGGCCCTTTCCAAGGCCGCAAAGACCACCCGCGGTGGCACCGACGAACGAATGCTCACCCGGGCCGCCAAGCATTTTGAATGCAGGTTGCTCGAGGTCCGCCGCTTCGACGAAGATTCCGCCTTCCAGGCACTTACACGCGATCTCGCCAAAGGCATCCCTTGCCTCATCTGCATCAACCAGTGGGGGCATTGGGTGACGATCGTAGGCTATGATCCAAAGACACTCCGCTTTGTTCTGCTCGATAGCGAGAAGGACCCAGTCGTCCGCATTCCGGCGTGGTCGGAGCTTAAACGGCGGTGGGTCTATAACGAGTATGACCGCGAAGGCAAACTCCAGCAGTACTATGATCATTACCCGCTTCGCCCGAGGTTCCGCGTCCGGACGAAGGCCAACTTTTCGCTCAAACGCGCACAGGTCTTGCGTCGCCCGAGCAATGTTTCATTCGTTGCTCATTTTGACGAGTACGTAACCGACATGCTCGATATTGCGAGGCCTCGATCCACTCGCGGAGTAAGTTCGACGATTTCAATGGCGGAATTTCTTCGGCGGCATCGACGGATGCTGATCGAAACCGTCAGTTACTGGCACGGCCACACATCTGATGCGCAGCTTAAGAAAGTACTTTCGAATATGCAGTTCGTTGCTGAAACGTATGGTCTGGTAGTCCGCCAGGATGAAGAGAAGCGGACGATAGCGGCGATCAGTGCGTTACTCATGACGTGGGCGACAAGTCATGATCCACCGCGAGCATTGTATGAATAAATGTAGCGCAGTTCCGTCGATACTTACGCGGATAAGGTTGAAAACTTAACTTAAGATTATCGGCGCTCTGAAGCGCCAAAACAATTATGAGAATACGATCTACTACTGTTATTGGTGTTGTAAAAGATGGCAAAGCAGCACTTGGCTCCGATGGGCAGGTGACGCTCGGCAATACGGTAATGAAATCCAACGCAAAGAAGCTTCGCTCGCTCTATCAAGGGCAGGTGCTCGCTGGCTTCGCTGGTTCGACTAGCGATGCGCTAACGCTCTATGAACGTTTCGACAAGAAACTTGAAGAATATCGCGGCAATGTACCACGTGCGATCGTCGAGTTAGGCAAGGATTGGCGCAATGACAAATTCCTGCGTCGGCTCGAGGCAATGCTCGCGGTTGTCAGCAAGGACCACGCATATCTTGTCTCTGGCACTGGTGATGTCATCGAGCCGGAAGGCGGCATTGTCGCGATCGGCTCTGGCGGACCATTTGCACTCGCGGCTGCACGTGCATTTTCGAAATCGAATACGATGACCCCAAAAGAGATCGTTGAGGAGTCGCTCAAGATCGCTGGCGAGATCTGCATCTTCACGAACACAAGCCTCACGGTCGAATCGATCGGTTGAGCTCCAAAAATTGTTACTGAAAGTCAGATGAATAACGAACAACTAATTCCTCCGCAAGCTGACCTGGCTGAGGCCTCAGGCGCACGAAAAGACCTCTCATCGTCACTGACACCGCATCAGGTCGTGCGTGAGCTGGACAAATACATCATCGGTCAATCGAATGCGAAGCGTTCAGTCGCCATCGCCCTTAGAAATCGTTGGCGCAGGCAGCAGGTCCCCGAAGCGTTACGTGAGGAGATCGTCCCGAACAACATTATCATGATCGGGCCAACCGGCGTCGGCAAGACTGAGATCGCGCGGCGTTTGGCGAAGCTTGCGGGCGCACCGTTCATTAAAGTTGAGGCGACAAAGTATACGGAAGTTGGTTATGTCGGTCGTGATGTCGAGAGCATGATCCGCGATCTGACCGAGTTGTCGGTTGCGATGGTCAAGAACGAAATGACCGAGATGGTAAAGGCGAAGGCAGATGAACTCGCCGAAGATCGCATACTCGATGTGCTCGTGCCACCGATCGAACGTCCGTTGCGCAATCAAGGCGGCCCGATGATATTTCCAGGCGTGCAGACCACAACCACCGTCAGCGGAATGCCCACAATGGGGACGTCACCGCAGGAGACAAATCATCACGAAGCCGCAGAGATGAACGAGAAGACGCGCAAGCGCTTTCGCGAGAAAATTCGTGCACGTGAAATGGAAGACCGGGAGATCGAGATCGACGTTACGCAATCGCCGCAAATCGCTTCGATGCAGATCATGGGACCGTTCGGAGGAGGAATGGACGATATGCCGGGCAATCTTCAGGAGATGCTTGGGAATATCCTTCCCAAAAAATCGAAGCGCCGACGTGTTTCCGTTAAGGAGGCGCGTATTCTCTTTGCCCAGGAAGAAGCAGCGAAGCTGATCGACATGGAAGCCGTTCAGAAAGAAGCGGTCGATCGTGTACAAAGCTCCGGGATCGTCTTTCTAGACGAGATCGATAAGATCGCAGGTAAGGGCGGACGCGGTGAAGGTGGTGGACCAGATGTTTCACGTGAAGGCGTGCAGCGCGATCTGCTCCCAATCGTCGAAGGCTCAACTGTTAGTACAAAATATGGTCCGGTGAAGACGGACCATGTCCTCTTCATCGCTTCGGGTGCCTTCCATGTCAGCAAGCCGAGCGATCTCATCCCGGAGTTGCAGGGACGATTCCCGATTCGCGTCGAACTCGAAAGCCTGACCGAAGATGATTTCGTTAAGATTTTGACGATACCGGAAAATGCACTCCTGAAGCAATATGCCGCGCTTCTAGAGACTGAAGGAGTTAACGTTCAGTTTACTCCAGAGGCTATTAAAGCGATCGCGCGTATTGCATTTGAGGTCAATGAATCGGTTGAAAATATTGGTGCAAGACGTTTGCACACAATCCTGACGACGCTCCTGGAACAGGTTCTCTACGATGTGCCGGAAGTCATGACCGACAAAGACTTGCTAATCACCCCTGAAATAGTCGAGGCGAGGCTGCTTCACATTGCCCGGGACAGGGATCTCAGCAAGTATATACTTTGATTTTGGCCTGATTTAGCCGATTTCGGTTGATTCTACGGTCTTCCGGGAAGCAGAGCGCCTCTCGTTCGGTTTGAAGACTTAATCACATCGTATTTTTGCAGACATTTCGGATTTGAGGGTTTAACATTTTCTATGGCAAGCACCAGCGATTTCAGGGTAGGTTCGGTTCTAAAGATGGATGGCGAGTTATATGTAATCGAAGAATACACGCACCGGACACCTGGCAACCTACGCGCATTTGTGCAGGCGAAGATGCGGAACATGAAAACGAGCAACCTGAAAGAGGTCCGTTTTCGCGCAGGTGAAGAAGTAGAGATGGTCCGTCTCGAGAATAAGCAATATCAATTCCTGTATCGCGATGGCTCTGATTTCGTGTTCATGGATACCGAGACCTACGAGCAGATCAACGTGCCCGAGAAGACAGTTGGAACTGCCGCAAAGTTTTTGAGAGAATCCGAGAACTGCGATATCGTCTTTTCTGAAGATGGTACGATCATGTCAGTGAGTATTCCGAATTTTGTGATCCTTTCGATCGAGCAAACTGACCCTGGCATGAAGGGCGACACCGCAACCGGTGGTACAAAGCCGGCGAAGCTTGAGACCGGCGCAACCATCAATGTGCCGCTCTTCCTCAATGAAGGCGATAGAGTAAAAGTAGATACGCGCAAAGGCGAGTATCTCGAACGCGTGAAAGCATAAGCATCAACAGTCATCGAGCGGGGCCAGAAACCCGCTTTGGTTGATCTCTTCATCACCCATCTAACAGCACCAAACGCTGCCTATGGACCTGACATACTTAGAGAAGCTGCTAAAATTGTTCGACGAGAGCACACTCACCGAGCTTGAGATCGATGAAGAGGGCGCGCAAGTGAGGCTTGCACGCGCGAAAGAATCTCCGCAGCAGATCCAGTACGCATACCCGCCACAAGGCTACGCACCCCAAATGCCGCAGCAGTCGGCACCTGCCGTTGCAACGTCACAGTCTGATGGCGAAGCGCCAAAAACTGGCAAGAAACAGCACGAGGTAAAGTCACCGATTGTCGGTACAGTCTATCGCGCACCTGCTCCGGATGCCGATCCATACATTATGGTCGGACAGCATGTCGATGTCGGCACAACGCTTTGTATCGTTGAGGCGATGAAGCTGATGAACGAGATCGAGAGCGATGCCGCTGGCACGGTCGTAAAGATTCTCGTCGAGAACGGCCAGCCAGTAGAATATGGTCAGCCGCTTGTTATTCTTGAGTGATCGCTTCTTGAAAGTCCGGGCCGTCACCGAACCATCCTGATCGAATGTTCAAAAAAATTCTGATCGCCAACAGAGGCGAGATCGCGCTTCGCATTATTCGTACTTGCCGCGAAATGGGCGTGAAGACAGTCGCGGTCTATTCTGAAGCTGATAAGCATTCATTGCATGTACGCTTCGCGGATGAAGCGGTCTGCATCGGTCCGCCTCCCGGCCGCGAGAGCTATCTCAACATCCCGCGAATCATCAGCGCCGCGTATCTCACAGGCGCCGAAGCAATTCATCCTGGCTACGGCTTCCTTGCGGAAAATGCAGAGTTCAGTGATATCTGCACGGCCTCTGGGTTCGTCTTTATTGGTCCCGATCCTGCAATGATCGAAGCGATGGGCGATAAAGCTCGCGCAAAAGAGACGATGAAAGCTGCCGGTGTTCCCGTTGTCATGGGCTCGGAAGGTATCATCACAAATATTGAAGATGCCAAGGCGGTTGCGAATGAGATCGGATTTCCGGTCATCATCAAAGCAGTTGCGGGCGGAGGCGGGCGAGGCATGCGTATTGTCCATGAAGCCGCTGATCTTGAGCAACAGATTCAAACTGCTCAAACAGAGGCACTCACCGCATTCAACAACGCCGGCGTGTATATCGAGAAATACATCGATAGACCTCGTCATATTGAGATACAGATCTTTGGCGATAACCATGGCACCGTCGTGCATTATGGCGAACGCGAATGTTCCATCCAACGCCGACATCAGAAATTACTTGAAGAATCGCCTTCTCCCGTAGTGACTGAGGCGATTCGAACCGCAATGGGTGCGGCCGCAGTAAAGGGCGCTGCGAGTGTTGGCTATTCCGGAGCCGGGACGATCGAATTCCTGCTCGATAAGGATTCGAAGTTCTATTTCATGGAGATGAACACGCGTATTCAGGTTGAGCACTGCGTCACCGAGCAGGTTATTGGCATCGACCTGATTCGTCAGCAATTGCATGTTGCAGCAGGAGGGAAGATCGCGAAGAAACCACAACGCCTCGAAGGCCATGCGATCGAATGCCGAATCAATGCGGAAGATCCAATGAAAGATTTCAGACCGTCACCGGGCGTCATCACAAGCTTCCACGCACCCGGCGGCTATGGAGTCCGTCTCGATTCGCATGTTTACTCTGGCTATACGATCCCTCCATACTACGATTCAATGATCGCCAAGCTCATCGCCTTCGGCAGCAATCGCGAAGAAGCCATCGACCGCATGCGCTCAGCTCTCGACGAGATGATCGTCGAAGGTGTCGCCACCACAATCCCCTTCCACCGAGCCCTCATGCGCGACAAACGCTTCCGCGATGGCGATTTCGATACGCATTTTCTGGAGACGTTTGATTGGAAGACGGTGTAACGTTGAAGGATTGATCTTCTGGTCTTGTCGATCGAAAAGCCTTATGAATTAACATTGGTCTTCATTTGTCTTATCCTTGCAAAGGTCCGTGATCCTGAGCAGCAGACCGTCCAATCAATTGTCACATAACCCATGAAAAACTCAGATAGGCTTTCGTTTCCTCATCGCCTACAGAGAGTCAGGGTGGCCATATTCCCGTTCGCTATTTTGTGTATTCTGGGACTTGGGTGTAGCCAATGCAGTACGGACAGCGGACCTGCCAGACTTCCGGACGCTACTCATGAGGGTGCTAACACCTTTGGCTTCTTGGATAATGGTGCAGTCTCTCTGCCATGCGCTCGCTCTGGACTCGGACCTGCGATTTTTGCGATATTTTCTCAAGGAAGGTTTGGAGGGCGAGATTTAACTATCTCGGCGCAAAATAACTGTGATCTACTCGCTCCAGATTTCGCATTTTCAATTTTTAGATTTGTCGGCGAGCTTAGACGATACGAATTTGGTGTGAATCCTATAGACTCAACTTCGGAAGGCGAGTTTTACGGTCAATTCCATACGTGGAACCTACTCCAAGGTCACGGCTCAGTGACTTTTACCAAGTTTGATACTGTCAAACATATTGCTTCTGGTACATTTGAGTTCAATGGCATGGCCGAAGACAGCGTATTGCATACTGTGACTGATGGAAGGTTCGACGTAATATATCACTTTTAATATTGCGTCGATGAGAAGCGCCCGATGGTCTCTTTGCGGATTATGATAAGGTGATGCAACCAACAGACCGGAATTTCCGGATAGTTCAAAAACACACCGATTCCAGCTCCAGAGGAGCGACATATTTGTAGCCCGGAGTGGAGTCCGAGGGACAGAACTCCGGGTTGAAGTTCGACAACAAGATCGGAGCTCCATAGGATCGTCATATGAGTCCTAAGATGCATTATGCCGCTCGTATGGAGCTCCTTCATAATCTAAATCTACCAGTACCCAGGGTTCCGCTGCGCTCCACCCTGGGCTACAAATATGTCGCTCCTCTGGAGCTGAAAGCGCGCGCGCAGCGCAGCAAAGCGACGAGACTGTCATTCCTGAAAACGAGGGAATCCATCCCGACCGCCGTCGAATTAGCGAAAGCAATCAGATTAGTCCTTTCAATCCGCGTAATCCAGCTTCTATTTAGGTTTCGTCAGCAGCGCAATTCTTGCGCCTGTATATTCATCATGCCATAAATGTTCGAAGCGTTCGTAGGATAGAACGCGGACTCCTGTGCCGCTTCGGGCGGGGTCCATGAGGGTAACCTCTTCGGCCTTTGTGTCATAGCCGGTCAGTATCACTGCGTGATTTACGTTTTCGCGACCGTTGACCGGCAGATCAATATATGCTTGATTCCTGTTCGCTGCGATGAAGGTTCTGCCGGCAGCCTCTTCGAGATCAGAAATCCCTAGAATTACCGGTCTGCCTGCGTCCAGCTCCTTTTTGAGCACGTTCATACAACTGGCGCAGAGACTATCGCGTGCATCAACCGCAACCGCGCGCCACTTGTAACCGAGAACCCGCACTGCTTTGATAAGATCGGTAAAGCGAGTTCCAGTAAGTAGCCCGGCATCGTCGCCGCAAAGGTGCTTGACCGAATATTGCGATGTCTGTTCGCCATAGTAATTCAAGACCATCGCGCCACACGTTGGCAAACAAAGATTGTGCTCCTGAAGCATGTGGGGCAACTTGAGATGAGCGTATTGGCCTCGCTCGGGCGGACGGCTTGATCCGCAGGATGCCTGAAGCAGTCCTAAGAGAGGAAGGATGAACGCAAGGGAGAAAAATCTTCGGAAGTTTGTGTGCACGGTCGGTAGAGGTATCTCTCATTCGTACGCAGTCGAAGAGAATTTCATTCCCAAATCATTATAGGACTTATAAGACCCATAACTCCCAGTTAACCGCTCAGGCTATTCCACCTGTGCGGGAATTGAAGCACCATAGGAACTTGTCCGTTATGTCCTGCGTTTTATATTGTGCCATAAGTCTTACATTCTATTGTGCGCGATTAAGCCTTTACTTTTCTCCCAGAAGAGAATTATGAATAAAGTTTTCACACACACGAGCAAAGTTGCGAAATTGGTCTGGAATCGATAGGGCGGACGATCATTTGTTAATTCCCGATTTACACACCATCGCGTCAACAGCGAACAGACTTTTTTTCCGAAGCCTGCACAAATCTTCACAACCGGCTGTTGGAGCACGCCTGAGAATTTGAATTTTCTTTTATTGACTCACCATCTATGAATTTTCCTGCCGATCTCCGCTACACGAAAGAGCACGAATGGATACGCGTCGAAGGTAAGACGGGCGTAATCGGGATCACTGAATACGCCCAAGGCGAGCTGGGGGATGTGATCTATATCGATGTGAAGCCAGGAGTTACTGTGAGCGCCGGCGATTCGTTTGGAAGCGTTGAAGCGGTGAAGACGGTGAGTGATCTCTACGCACCTGTTGCGGGCACCATCAAAGAAGTGAATCCAGCACTAAACGACAATCCTGAGCTGGTCAACAAAGACCCATATGGCGAGGGCTGGCTCGTGAAAATGGAGCTCAAAGATGCGGCGGAAGTCTCGAAGCTTCTCTCGGCGGATGACTATAAGAAGCTCGTAGGACAATAGTATCTGGAGCTCCCGAATGCTCCTCTTCAGGAATAGGGGGAGCTAGAGGTCACGCTTTGTGTTAGAGCAGGGTCCCCGCGAGCAGGGTTATATTTAAAGGGAATTCCTCAAGTACCACTTTGCCTTAACAGCGTATGCGTCTCCTCAATAGCTTCGTTGCCGGATTTGCCGTTTTCTGTTTTTCGATTTGTCTGCTAACCGCGAATACCTCCGAAGTGCAGGCTCAATCCCGAACTGGCCTTCGGCCAGCGCCTCCGACGGCAATTACGATTCCGCCAAGTTTCAGCGGAGCATCGGGCAACACCCTCAGAAAGAATCAGATACTGAGTGTCTACAGCCATGGCGACCCAACTGCCGAAGAACAGCAGATTCTGGAGATGATCAATCGTGCGCGCATGGATCCAAATGCAGAAGGCAATCGACTGAGCTCGACGAACGACCCCGATGTCACGCTCGCGTACAATCAATGGGGCACACCGACCCGCTCGGAAGTCAGAGCAGATTTTGCGACCTATAAGGCGAAGGCACCGCTTGCTTTTAATACAAAGCTCATCGCCGCAGCTCGAGGTCATAGTCAGGACATGCTTGATCATGATTACCAGTCGCATACGGGCAGTGATGGCTCGCTCTTTAGTGATCGTTTAATCGCTGCGGGTTATACCCCGACGGGATGGAGCGGCGAAAATATTTTCGCCTATGGCAAAAGCATGTGGGATATCCATGCTGCATTTCAGATCGACTTCGGCAATCCTGGTCTGGGCCACCGACTGAACGTCATGAACTTCAATGATACACTCTTCTTTCGCGAAGTTGGTATTGGTATCATACACGGTGGCACTGGCTCGCCGGATGTTGGACCGATCATCACAACCGAAGATTATGGAGATAGAGGCACTACGTTTATTCTCGGTGTCGTCTACGACGACAAGAACCATAACGGCTTCTACGATCCAGGCGAAGGACTTTCGGGTGTAACCATCAAGCCTTCGTCAGGTTCGTATATAGCAGTTACGTCAACCTCCGGAGGTTACGCGATCCCGTTCAGCGGCAGCGGGACGGTTAGCGTCACAGCCTCGGGTGGAGCGCTTACAACTAGCGTGACACACAGCATCGTGTTCAGTGGTGAGAATGTGAAAGTGGACTTCCTGCCCGACAAGAGCGGATTGCCAGGTATAGTCTCGCTTGTGCTGCCATTGGCCGATACATTGATCAATCGTGATACCGCTATCTTTCAATGGAACAAAGTGCCGACGGCGACAAAGTACCACCTTGAGGTAGCGACAGATTCATTGATGAAGACGCTGCTCGTCAATGATTCATCGATCACGGATACATTCAAAGTCTATCCGGGCTTAAAGGATAGCGGTCTTTACTTCTGGCGAGTGGCAGCGAAGAACACAAAAAGGCGCCGGGGACTATTCGATGATTCAGAAATTCAATGTAATGCTTCCACCCGGCCAGGCCGTACTAGTTACCCCGACTAGTGGCATCCTCATCAACGTGCCTGACATTAACTTCTCATGGCGAAGCGCTTCGCCTCGGGTAACGGCTTACAGGCTTCTCGTCTCAACTCAACAATCGTTAGCAAATCCAGTCATCGATGATTCGACGATCGCGACTACATTCAAAGTCGTGCACGCAGCGGATCTTCCTGACGGGCATACCTACTATTGGACCGTACGAGCGCAGAATGAGTCTGGCTGGAGCTCGAGTGCTGAAGTAAGAAACTTCAAGATCGATGCTTCATCGGTTGGAATCGCAGCTCCAGGCGCTGGAGCCTTCAGCACCGTTCAGCCGAATCCGATGACGAGCGAAGCGCATATCCGATTCACGCTTGATAGATCAGAGAGTGTATCGCTCAAGATATTCAACCTACTGGGCGCATGTGTCTCGACCATTGCCGATGGCAGACTTAAGCCAGATCACTATGATCTTCGCTGGACTGCGACTGGCCTGACTTCTGGCGTGTATCTCTATCAACTTCGGGTCGGCGATCGAGTTGATGTTGGCCGTATCGTGCTCGCTCGGTAACTAGATCTATGTTTTGTGACTTCCCGCGATCGGCTGAGATCACGGGAGGTAGCCAGTTTTCTTACGGATTCTCTCTGCCCTCATGCGTGTTAAGTGACCCTTCACAACACGGCTAATCCACTATTCTTTGCCCAGAAGCTGTATGGCTCATACCGGTGATTCGATTCTTATTCTCGATTTCGGTTCGCAGTACACTCAACTGATCGCTCGGCGCGTCCGCGAGATCGGTGTATACGCGGAGATTCTTCCGGGCAACGCGAGTCTGAAGGAGATTAAGGAGTTCGATCCTACAGCGATCATTTTATCTGGCAGTCCGTATAGCGTCTATGCCGAGGATGCCCCGCAACCTCCTGAAGAGGTTTACTCAATGGGCAAGCCGATTCTTGGTATTTGCTACGGTATTCAGATGCTCGCCTACAAGATGGGCGGGGAAGTCGAGAAGAGTGCTAAGCGGGAATTCGGACGAGCCGAGATCGAAGTGATTGATCAGAAATCAAAGCTCTTCAAAGATGTCCCGCAACACAGCCCCGTCTGGATGTCGCATGGCGATTCGCTCAAGAAGCTCCCGGAGGGTTTTCATCTCACTGCCCGTAGTGCGAACGCGCCGATTTGTGGCATTGAAAACAAAGACCAAAAGATCTATGGAATACAATTTCATCCAGAGGTAGTCCACACCGATAGCGGCAAACAGATACTCTCCAATTTTGTGTTCGACATTGCGCACGCGCGTGCAAGTTGGAATCCGAGCGACTTCATCGAGGCGACCGTTGCTGAGATAAAGGAAAAGGTCGGAAAGAAGACGGTAATCTGTGCGTTGTCCGGTGGCGTCGATTCAGCAGTTGCAGCCGTGCTCGTGCATCGTGCCGTGGGCGCGCAGCTTAAGTGTATCCATATCGACAATGGCCTCATGCGTCGCGGCGAATCGGCGGAGGTGGTCCACACCTTTCGCGATCACTTCGGTATCGATCTCGATTTCAGAGATGCCTCCGAACTGTTTCTGACCAGGCTTGCCGGAGTCACCGAACCAGAAACCAAGCGTAAGATCATCGGCAAAGCTTTTATCGATGTGCTCGCTGAAGAAGCACAGAAATTTTCAGGAGCAACGTTCCTGGTGCAAGGGACGATCTATCCGGACGTCATCGAATCGCTTTCGTTCAAGGGCCCCTCGGCCACGATCAAATCACACCACAATGTTGGTGGATTGCCTGAGATCATGGATCTCAAACTGATCGAGCCGCTGCGCGAGCTCTTCAAGGATGAAGTCCGCAATGTGGGAAGAGCGTTGGGTATTCCGGAGCACTTCATCGATCGCCATCCTTTTCCTGGACCAGGACTATCGATCAGAGTAATTGGAGAGATCACAAAGCCAAAACTCGAACTGCTCAGGTCAGCCGATGCGATCTTTATCGAAGAGCTAAGGAATTCCGGACTTTATCACAGTACATGGCAAGCATTCGCGGTTGTCCTGCCGGTGCAGACGGTTGGTGTGATGGGTGATGAGCGCACGTATGAAAATGTCGTCGCATTGCGTGCGGTCACGAGCGTAGATGGCATGACTGCCGACTGGGCTCGGTTGCCACATGATTTTCTCGCCAAGGTTTCAAATCGTATCGCCAACGAAGTACGCGGTCTCAGTCGGGTGGTATATGACATAAGCTCCAAGCCACCAGCGACGATAGAATGGGAGTGACGTATGTTTTACGATCGTCATCAGGCGGGCGAAGTTCTGGCTTCCATGTTGACGAAATATGCCAACAAGCCTGACGTGTTGGTTCTTGCTCTTCCGAGAGGCGGTGTGCCTGTTGCGTATCATGTAGCCAAGAGACTGAATGCTCCACTGGATGTTTTTTTAGTACGGAAGTTAGGAGTTCCTGGTCATGAAGAACTCGCGATGGGGGCGATCGCAAGTGGTGGAGTCATTGTCCTCAATGATGATGTCGTTAAGCATCTCCAGATTCCTCAGGAGGTGATCAAGTGTGTTGTTGAAAAAGAGGCGGCGGAGCTTGAGCGAAGAGAGAAGGGCTTGCCAACACCGACACCACTAAAGCAGGGTCAGATAATGTGAAGGAGAGTTAGGATCGAAAACTCGCGGCCTGCTTGAGTCAACGAACTGAACTCCCATAAAAAAACCCTCACGGTCTGCGAGAGTTTTTTCTAATTCTAAGTATTGATCGATCTACTTCGCCTTGTCTTCAATGATGATGAACTCGATGCGACGATTCTTGGCGCGGCCATCCGGAGTAGAGTTAGGCGCGATTGGATAATCCTGTCCATAGCCGCGAACTTCAAGGCGCTGTGCACTGATGCCATGTTGAATCAGCCAATCGCGAACGGCGCTTGCGCGTTCGAGTGAGAGACGCTTGTTCCGTACGCTATCACCCTGATCATCTGTGTGTCCGTTGATTGAGACGCGAACGGATGGGAAAGCGCGAAGAATGCTATCAGCCTGATGTAGCAACGGTTCAGACGCTGGCAGGATAGTGGACTTGGCTGTTTCAAACTCAATACCACTGATGAAGAGCTGCTGTCCGAGCTTTGGCTTTGGCGGACATCCGTGATTTTCTATCGTACCCGGCGTAAGCGGACACTCATCGAGATTATCCGGCACTCCGTCGCCATCGGTATCCGCTTTGAGTGGATCAGTACCGAGAACATTTACTTCATAACCATCCGGAAGTGTATCGCCATCCGTATCTGCGAGAAGCGGATTCGTGTGGTACTGCAATACTTCTTCGCCATCCGTCAGACCATCACCATCGGTATCTGCTTTCAGCGGATCGGTGTGGTATTTCAGTACTTCTTCACCATCGGTAAGACCGTCGCCGTCGGTATCCTTCTTGAGCGGATCGGTGTGATATTTCAGGATCTCATCTCCATCACTCAAGCCATCACCATCTGTGTCCGCGAGACGTGGAGATGTGTGATACTTGTGTACTTCATCTCCGTCTGAAAGTCCATCACCGTCAGTATCAGGGTTGAGCGGATTTGTCTTGTAGATCTTGATCTCGTCGCCATCGGAAAGGCCATCTCCATCAGTATCTCTATTGAAAGGATCTGTATGGTAAATCAGTATCTCGTCCATATCGGAGATGCCGTCGCCATCACTATCAAGCGCAGAATTCAGGATGGCATCGCCATACTCATAGAAACCTACATCATCGCCGGATCCGAATGCGTAACGCAATGCAAGATATGCCTCTGGTCGATGCGGTCCGCGTGTGCTGCGAGGGAAAAGGTGCTCGAGATGGATGATGCCGGTCTCGATGTCGATGCGCTTCAGATTGCGCAACGCAAAACAGAGATCCACATCCTGGCCCGCAATGTCAAGCTCTGCGATCAGATTACGAACTCGATAACGCGCTGCAACAAGCGGGTTAACACCTGAAAATCCTGTCTGTGTGTTGACATCGTAGTTCGAGAAGAAATTTAGATGCCGAGAGATGGGTCCAGACCCAGCATATTTTTGGTCACCAAGACCGACTGCCAGGCTGAAGCCGTCACGCGTTGAATACCGTACCTCATTGAGGTCAGTCCGCAATCCACCATTATCACCTGTCGAAATCGTATTGCCTTCGCCGAGAGCCTCTTGATAAAGCTTTGCATAATCTGAACTGTCAGGCTTACTGCCGAACCAATACGAGACAAGAAATGAAAGGGAGTTCTTATCAGGGTAAATACTCTTGTCACTCTGTCCATCGCCCAAAAATTCATTGGCGGTTTTTGTCCCAAACAGATTCTCGCCTCGGATTGAAAGCCCCCACCGGCTCGAATCTCCACCGATCCAGTTGTTGCCAATCTTGAAGATCGGATTCCAGTAAATGAACGGCAGCATCGTTGGAAACTTGTAGATATTGAGTCCAACGCGAAACTGCGAATATTCGAATGCGAGTTGCTGATTGAAGTTAATGACCTTCTCTGTCGTGGGATAGGAAGAGTGGATTCCCTCGTCCCATTGCGAATTCGGAGGGGTTGATGCGCTTAAAGAGACAAGGAATCGGAAATCGGTAAATCGCTCAAAGGGCGAGCGCAAAACCATGAACTGTCCGCGCGCATTTTGCGCGGAAAGAGTAACAAGAGCAAGAACAACCAAAAGCAGAGCCCGTAGGCCTATATTCTTCATGTTTCGAACTTTCCTCAACGCGCATCGCTCCCAAATCGATGCGATAGCTCATCCACTTCGCAAGCGTGATTACGTAGGATAAAGACTTCGCAGGGCAATAATTAAGAGGAAAGTCACACAAATCTAATGAAAAACAAGGGAAATCCTTCAAAAAATCTTCGATTACCTGTCGGTAGCGAGAATCGTGCAGCAAATGTGGCGAAATATGGGTAAAAACGGCCCATTGTTACGTCTTGGCGAGGGAATTCCAAACCCCAAACACGTAGAAACACGCGGCTTACTCAGAATCAGAGGTCAAGCAACGAGCCTAATTATCAATCAAATTTGCATAAAGGACTCTCATCCTCAGTATCGAACTTTTTGAGTGAGTAGTCCCTTTTTGTGGTGCACTTGCAGTTCAACGACATCTAACCTGATACTCATGACCCGTTCAGCCCGGTTTGCTTTTTTCTTTGCAGTTCTCACCATTGTTCCTTTGACTGCTCGTGCGCAGAATTCTGCGAAGCTGGACAGCGTGAAGATCCAGGAGAAGTTGAACTTCACTCTGACCGATGTGAATGGCAACGATGTGAAGTTCAGCGATTATCTCGGCAAAGGGCCACTGCTTGTGAATTTCTGGGCTCTTTGGTGCGAACCCTGCAAGCAGGAGATGAAGGCCTTCAAGGCGTTGGTCGATAAGTTTAAGTCGCAGGGTGTCGCGATGGTTGCGATCAATACCGATCAGGTACGCTCGCTCGCGAAAGTGCGCGCGTATGTCACGACGCAAAAGATCGATTTCCCAATTCTTACCGATCCGGATGGTTCGGTTGCGCGCGATATCTTCTCATTGGAGTCGCTTCCGTTCTCACTGATCCTCATGCCTGATGGCACCGTGTACAAGAAGCATATCGGCTACACAGCCGGCGACGAGAAGACGACGGAGAAAGAGATCACCGAATTGGTCGATCAACTTTCGCACACGAAATAACCTCCGTCAAGACGAGGGCGTAACTCGGAGTTATTTTTGGAGACCGTAACTCGTACTTCGGAGCATCCAACCAGAACTCAGTGCAACGATTCTTCGCCTTCAGCAAGTATTGCCTCGCTTTTTCTCTTCTTTTCCTAACGATCAAAGCCAACGCACAAGGCGGCGATGGTATTAGTGCCACCGGCTCCAATCTCTTGCGCGTTGGTGCTGGTACTACCGAAAACACAGGTGGCGAACAAGTGCTCAAGCGTTATCTCGAAGAGATCGCGAACGTCCGTCTTTTCTTCAAGGATATTTCGATCGGACTCCGGTATGAGATGGACGACCCGAGCGAGGTCGGCCGTTCGTTTCAGGGAATCCGACGTCGCTGGATTACGTACCGCAAAGACAGGCTCGAGGTGCAGGGAGGTGATGTCACAGCGCTCTATGGTCGCGGACTCTCCGTCAATCTTTTCGAATCGCGCCCGCTCAATTACGATAGTTGGCTGGATGGGGCATCGGCCGGATATGAATATGCGTGGTCGAAGCAGGCCTCCGATCTGCAGCCTTCGATCGGTGTGCATGGTGTTGCCGGTAAACTTGATTTCATTCAGGTACAACCGACGACGCAGCCTGACATGCATATCTCCGCAAGAGCGATCAATGGAGAATTTGGCTTCTTTAAAAAACAAGTAATTCTCGGGACCTCGTTCGTGCAGGCATTTACTAGCACGCTGACCACTAAAGTATCCGAACGACAGGTCAATCAACCGGAATATTACGTCAGCCTTCATGCAGGTGAGTTTGATTTCTTCGCTCAATACGCGGAGAACCACGAAATTCTTACACAGAAACTAGGGGTGCCTGATAGCGCGACGAACAGTGGCTCCGCTGCGTACGGTGCGGTGTCCTACGCGAATCCATCTTTTGGACTGACGATCGAATACAAGAACTATCAATACTATCCACACCCTGATAACGGCCCCTACGCAGTGTACTTTGGCAAACTTCCCATTTCAAACCCTCCGGAAGTTTATAAAGAGTTTACCTATACGTCGATCACGCGCACGACCCATGCGGTGAATTTCAATGATGAGGTTGGCTTTCAGGCAGAGGCAAATATTACGGCGATCCCGAACGTAACAATTACGCTGAACGGAGCGGCATCGAGCAGGCATAAGGCATATGGCGATCAGCTAGACACAGTGAATTTTGCGTCGTTGGAAAAAGGATCTACCTCGATCTTTCCCAAACTAAACGATCTATCATTCTTTCCTTTCTGGGAGGGATTCGCCGAGGTCGAGTACGATTTCGGTGGACTCGATTTCATGAAGTTCTTCTGGCACCGGCGTGGAGATGTCATCGCATATGCAGGAGGCGATCCATTGAGCGCAGATCGCAGACGTTCGACGACAATCGGAGCAAAACTTCAATACGAGACGACGCCGAGCCAGAGCGTCCTAGCGATATTTGAACATCAGTGGATGACGGATTACGCTCGCACGATTGATGACAAGAGCTTTCTGAATGAGCTTTTGACGCTCCAATATTCTTTCGACCCGCTCATCACCTTCGGTGGCGTTTTTGATTTTTCCACCGAATATGAAGAGACAAGACACATCTGGCCCCAGGCTTTCGTCTCAGTCAGAATCGGGGATAGTCATACGCTTATCACATCGTATGGGGCGGAGCGAGGAGGACTCAATTGCACCGGTGGCATCTGCCGCATTGTACCTCCTTTTAATGGATTGAGGATGAGTCTTACGAGCCAGTTATAATTGCTCCAAGTGTTGCCCCCGGAGAGGAATTTGAAAGTACGAGGACTCGTTGTCGAATAAGTCTGATTGATATCAAAGCACCGATGAAGATTTATCTACTCGTTCTCTCCGCAATTCTATTCGGGACCTCATATTCTGCATGGGCGCAAAAGGCTCCTATCCTGGTGGAGTCATTTACAAACACGGGCTGCGGTCCATGTAAGACCCAGGACAACTCGCTTGAGCCATACCTTGCCCAACGTCAACCGAATGTCGTTCTTATTTATGTTCACACCTCGACGCCATATCATTCCGATCCTTTTTACTTAATAAGTAAAGGATCCTCTGAGTATCGTTTTACCAGCTTTTGGCAGCTGCAGGGGAACCCCTGGGCCGCAGTCAACGGGGTTGATGCCGCAACGGATTTCGCAACGTGGAAATCGGATATAGAGAGCGCAGACACAAATTACAGTGTAACAATAGGATTTGAAAGTGGCCCGTTTGTAAATGGAAAGAGTAATCTTAAGGTGAAGCTGAGCGGCGGCTCGACGAGCAGCGTGAGACTGAACGTTGCACTGGTTGAGTCTGGAATTAACTTCAAGAACACTCAAGCCTACGGAGATCCTGTTGGTGGCGGAAATTGGAAAAATGTTTTGCGTACAATTCTTCCAGCTCCTCAGGGAACGCCAGCATTTACATTCTCTGGGTCGAAGGACTTCACAGTCACAATTGACACAAACGGTACTGGCTGGAACGTCTTAAACATGAAAGCGATCGCCTTCGTAGAGCACTACACACAAGACGGAGCGACAGAAGCGAAAGTTGTGGGGTTGAACGTTTTTAATCTTGCACTGAGCGCGGTTTCTCCCGCGCACAGCATTCAAGCAACAAGCGTGAGTTCCCCGATGCCAAACCCATTCTACTCCTCAACCACTCTTCCAATCGAACTCAAGAACGCGAGTAGGGTTACCGTCACGATAGTCAATGAACTTGGTGCCGAATCGACATTGATCCACGATCGTGAAATAAACTCCGGTGCCACTTCACTGCCTTTGGACCTTCACAGCTATCCGGCCGGAATGTATCAGGCAAGAGTGTTCGTCAATGGAGTCTTTGCCGGATCGCAGAAATTGATTAGGATCTCGGATTGAAGCGAAACATTTAGTACGAATTTCAGAGAGCCCATGTGAAAGTCATTCGGTTGTGCGACCGATCTTTTAGGAAAAGATCACTCCGGATAGTTCTGGTCGTGGTCTTTTTTGCGTTTTTAGCTGGCGATGCGGCTGCACAGTTCAAAGTCAAGACAGTAGCTCCCTTTCTTAAATCGCAGTCTTTCTACCGAGAGCGTGAAAGCAGTGATTCAATCATTTTCCCGCACCGTACAGAATTCGACACGATGTTAAGTGCAGTCCCCCTCGAGTTTCTCGCGGGAGCCGGGTTGTACACGATTGTCTATTTCCTATCAGGCGCTAACCACGACTACGGCATTAACGACTCGAGGGAATATGTTTTCCCACTCATTGCTGTTGCTTACTTGCCTGCTGCGGAAGCCTTGCTGATCACGACTATCGGAAAGGCTCTGACGAAGCACCCAGCGAGCGGTTTGGGAACATACGCCGCAGCATATGTTGGATACCTCGCCGGAGCCATTCTGACCGTGGGGATTGCCGGCGATCGGGGTCTTTCACCTGCTGGGTTCTATTGCGGAATCCTTGCCTCTGAGGTAGTACCATCGATCCTGTATTACATTTTTGTGCATAAACCTGCGGAGTAACAGCGCACTCTTGCGCATGGACTTCACGGCCTCGACATTTTCACCTCACAATCTCAATCTTCTGATTTTGCGACTCGCCCGATTGGCTGATGCGAGCAATGTAGGTGCCGGAAGGGAGAGCGGTGATATCGAGTTGGTCTTCGGCGGACTTATTTGTAGCGACTATCGAATGTGTCACGACACGGACGCCTCTAATGTCGTAGAGGTTGAGATCAACAGGGGAGAGGTTGGCGAGTTGATAGTTTACACGCAACGTGGTTGACTCTTGCCTGACTGAGAATTGCAGCGCACTTGAGATCTTCCGAACTATGATTTCATTGGTTGTCTCGTCTATCACGCTTGCAAAAACATCGCCGTCCGCGGCCCCTTCGCGAGATTCGGTCCAGGCTGCTGCGAACTTGCCGTTTGCGGCATCGCTGCCTGCGTAATCACCGATAAATGTTGGATGGCCGAAGCCTGAGCAATATCGCGGATCGAACGAGTAATTCGACAGCGGCTTCTCGCCGAAGGATCCATTCTCGCGCAGTTCAGCATAGAATGGCCATGTGAACAAATTGGTCTTGTCGAGTTCGGATGAGTAATAGAACATGCTCATCTTGTTTTTCGATTGATCGTATGCGACCCAGGGATAGAATCGATCGAAGTGCAATGCGTTGTCATTACCGCCGAGCGCAAGCGCCGATTGCCATGATACTCCACGATCATCGGAATATGTACGATAGAGGACTGCGGATGAATCTCCGTTCGACCACCTGCGCCAACTTCCAGAGACCATGTAGATCCGATTTCTTGAGAGATCGACCTGGAATGTCGTATAGGGAAATGCCCGTGGACCATTAACACCCTTGAGTTGACAGGCCCAATTAACTCCGCGGCGAGGATATTCGATGTAGCCTGCGAATTGCTGCACCTTGAATGTTGCGCCACCATCGGTGGAAGAGGCAAAGTAATGACGGGGTGCGGCTGCCGTGTCGTACATCGAACTGAAGCTTACATAGACCTCGCCGTATGTGCCAGTGCGCACGTGAGAATAATGGGCGAATGAATCAAACACGATTGTTGGATTCGACCACGTCTCTCCGTGATCGTCACTCGATGAGAGCACGATTTTCGCTTCTTCATTCATCGGTGAGAACTGCGTGAACACAACGTATAGCCGACCAAAGTGCGGACTCTCTGGTGCGTTGTCAACTGTCATTGCCTCTTTATCAGCAGAGCCAGGTGTAGGGTAGTTCGGGACGAGATTGCAATATGACCAATTGAGTCCGTCAATCGTTTTTGCAATTAAAACGGGCAAGCCTGGCGCACCCACAAGAAATCCGTAATAGATCGTCCCATCGGGTGCCGCCGCAATTTCAGGATCTCCGAGTGCGTTGCCGTTAACCGGCATTGCCGGCATCCGTCGCGATTGCCATGTGTTACCGGCATCCGTTGTAACGTAGTATGGCATGTGTAACTCATACATCTTGTCATCCTGCGCGGCGACAACAACAAGATTGGAATTCGTCCGACTGATCGCTACCGCAGTTTCATTCTGACCAAGATCTGCATTCGAGACATCAAGCGTGGTATCTTTCGCCAGTAGCTCGTCGGTGTGCTTTGAAATACTTCCAGATAGTTCATGATCGAGCAACTTTAATTTCTCCTGAACCTTGCTGTCGATAAAATGCTCGAATGCATCGCTGCGAATTATGAGCCACTCTCCGTTTGGATACTTCGAGATTTCATCACTCTTGATCGAATCGACTACCGCCGATGCCACGGATTGCGCATGCGAATCCGAGGAAAGAACAGTAAACGAAATTGCAGAGAGCAAGCAAGCGATCCGATAGCTGAGAAGAAGGGAGTGCCCCTGAAACATTGAAAGCATCACGCGGTAGGATATCCTGGACAGTTTTGCGTAAGAGTAAAACACGAGTAGAAGGAGGGAGTTGCAACAAGGGTCAAGATTTGGGATCGAAGTAACATCAGCCATCCTAGAGTGTTATTCATTTGTCAAATTCACTAAGGCATTAATGATCGTTCGAACTGCAATCTTCATTCTGCTGCTCCAGTCTCTCACATCCCCGCTCTTCGCTCAATCGTACGTTTTCGCGACTCACGCCGGTGGTCCAAGCAATGACTACGGAACGCGGGTAGCTGTTGATAAGGAAGACAACATCTATGTATTAGGAGAATTCTCTGGCAATGCGGCATTTGATTCGATCATTCTTCATGGGCAGGGATTGTGGAATGTGTTTGTCGCGAAGTACGATCCTCATGGTCATGTTGTATGGGCAGCGATGGCTGCATCTGCAAGCGGTCCGCAGTCGGATATCCTTGCAAATGGACTCGCGGTTGACGCAGCGGGCAATCTGTACATCACTGGGTGGTTCATGAGTGCAGTGACATTTGGCGATTCGACTTACCAAAGCAGGGGATCCACCGATATTTATCTTGCAAAGCTGAATAACGCCGGTCATCTTGTCTGGATGCGGCAGGCAGGTGGTGTTGGGGTTGGGACGTTCGGTCAGGATATTGCCGCAGGGTTGGCGCTTGATCGCCAGGGAAGTTGCTATATCGTTGGAAGCTATAACACTGACGCGAAGTTTGGCAATATCTCGCTTTCGAGTCCGAATGTCAACGAAGTGTTCGTGGCCAAGTATGACAGCTCGGGTAACGCACAATGGGCTACATCCGGAGGCGCTTACGGCGCCTCACATCTCGGAATGGGCGTTGCGGTTGATGAGGCTGGCAATAGCTTCATCACAGGATCGTTCTTTAATAAACTGAGTCTCGGTGCCGATACGCTCGATGCCGTTGATGCTGAGAAGAAGATGTTTGTCGCAAAGCTCGATCCGCACGGTGCTTTCGTTTGGGCGAAGAAGGTTGGCACTGGCGGGTATTATGGAACATCTGAAGGTATTGCGCTCGACAATAAAGGTAATCTCTATCTCGCTGGGTATTTCCGCTCGTCGATCCAAATTGGAGGAAATGACTTCAGCTATAATTACGGATACAAATATGCGACGCTGATCACGAAGTATGACACCGCAGGTGGCTTTAAGTGGGTGCGTCGAACGGAAGGTGCCGATCACCAGGCACTATCGAAGCAGCTTACAGTTGATGATCACGGTAACGTTTATGTAACCGGTGGGCTCTCCAACAACACTAGCTTCGGTCCGATCACAATCCCGACGACCACTTCTCAAAGCATGGCGTTTATCGCAAAGCTCGATTCCTCCGGCGCGGTTGAGTTCGTTAAGACGATCGTACCACAAGGCAATGCGAATGGCAGAGCATCGCCATTATGCACTCTGGAGATTGTCTAGCAGTTGGCTCGTTTGATACTGCCGCAACATTCGACTCATTACACCTGACAAGCGCTGGCGGGTCAGATGCATTTATTGTGAGGCTCAGGGATGATGCAGCCGGAATTTCTGTGAAAAAACCTCTAGCGCTCGAAGTAGCACTCTATCCTAACCCTGCAAGTCAAGTTCTGCATCTTGATCCAGGATCTTCGCCAGTTGATGTTAGCATAGTGGACTTGGACGGAATCATCAGGTGTAAAATAGCCAGCGCAGCACATTCTATCGACATTAGGGACCTTCCCGACGGCACCTACTTTCTAAGGTCACGAGATAAAACTATGAAATTTGTAAAAATTGCTCGATAGCTGCATAATCAACAATTTTACAGAACTAATTTACCGATGTCCGCGTTCTATACGTAGGCCATTCGTCGCAGTTAATCGGGATTAATGTTCAATCAGAAAAGAGGTGCCGCGTTCATGAAAAAAGTTTTCACACGCGCTACTAAGAATTCGGGCGTGACCCACATGTGGATAAATAAAATTACTTCTCCCCAAACTTACCCACTTTCCAACATTTTGGCGCATTTTTGACGATTTCAGAGAGAATTATAGCGGCAAAATTTGCTTTCGGCAGTTAATTGTGTTAATTTGGGTCTCGCTCTTAGAATCCCGACGTGCTACTTCTACGTATTATTAATTAGAAAGCTCTTCAGTGTTTGACAACTTAGCTCTTGTTAAGCTCGATCCAGCTTCGAGCGGTGACACTTTCGCAGGGATGCCTGCTGAAGCCACACCGACTCCTGATGAGATCACAGCTTTCACGCATCCAGTCGAGCAGCTATCGGAAACAACGTTTGAGGACGTTGGGCTATACGCTACTCAAAAACAAGCTTCGGAGCTTCGACGGCAGAAGGCTTCGCAGACGGATGAAATGCTCTTTGAAAAGATAGCGCGCGATCGCAGCCAGGCGGCTTACAGTGAATTTTACGATCGCTACTCTCCCAGGATCTATGCATTGCTATTGCACATGCTCAGAGCCGAGGAGGATGCGCAGGATTTGTTGCAGGAGATCTTCGTACTGGTGTGGCAGAAGGCTCCACAGTATCTGGAAAGCCGCGGCAACCTTGCGAGCTGGGTGATGTCATTGGCGCGCAATCGAGCGGTTGATGAGCTTCGCTCTCGCAGGCATCGCGACAAATCTCAGGAAACGGAATTCCCGCAGGTAAGCGAGGACCGTCCGGAGATTGATCATATGATGATCGAGTCGAAGACGCCAGACATGGGCCTTCACGCAGCAGACGCGCAGCGAGAAGTGCACAAGGCACTTAAGGAATTGTCGCACGAACAGCGATCAATAGTAGATATGGCCTATTTCGGAGGCTTGACGCACGTCGAAATCGCAGATCGTCTCGAGATGCCAGTCGGCACTGTTAAGACGAAGATGCGGCAGGCGATCATGAAGATGGGTAGAGGGTTGCGCCACAAGTTCTGAATTGCTTAGTAGAGTCTCAGTTGCTCATTGGCTTACCTTATTGATAAGCCGAGGGAAAGTTTGTCATATTTAGTCACAAATCGAACGACGACCTTGTCAGTAGCAGAATCAACCATAGGGCAGTCTAACATGGTCTTTGACCGTGTGTTGGCCTATGCGCTCGGTCAGGCCGGAGAGACTGAAAAAGCGCAAGTCGAGGTGATGCTCGCGAGTGGAAATTCGGCGTATGTCGAATCACATCAGCATGTGCAGGAATTGCTTGGTCACTTGCCAAGCGTACTTGCTCCTGTTGTTCCGCCGCCGTTCCTGAAGGATAAGATCATGGCGAAGATTGGTGAGCCGCCGATCAACGCGATGCCAGACAAAGCACCTGCGCCTTCAGTGCGTGGCTTTGGTCGCTTTGTGAATTCGTTCGGCTTGCTCAAACGGACTGCAGTATTTGCCGGCCTCCTTATAGGTGGAGTCTTCGTTAGCGCGTACACCGTTGAGCAGATGCTCGACAAGAGTGCTATAACGTATCATGCTTCACAGTCGAACCAGTCGAGTTCTGCCAAGCAGAATTTTGATTATAGAGGCGCGGCTCGCACTATCGGTGAGCAGCAGCTAACGGAAGCAGTTCCGATCGAGGGTCCGATGGCTGTTCTATCTGAAGAAGGCCATGTCCGCTCGAACAATCTCGCATCAGGTACTCCAAGTCCAGACGGGACATCGGGGCATATGCAAACGAACTTTGGTCTTACGCAGGCATATATTAACCTGATGTCGGAGCAGAGTGCGTTGGAGTATCAGCTCACGCCGGCTACATCCTATCTTACAGGCAACGGGCGGGTGATCTGGGACGAGACCCACTCGGACGCACTGCTGGTGATTTCAAAGCTGCAACCAAATAGCACTAGTAGCCACTATGTTCTTTGGTACATGCACGATGGCAGCACTCCCGAGCGGATGCTGAACTTCAATGCTGCATCACAAGCGCGGATGTCGTTCTTTGTCAATCACGCACCAGGCGCTCATGTTAGCGGAGTGATGATCACGCTCGAGCGCGTGAACAATGGCAGACTGGAGTCGCAAGAGATTCTTCGAGCGGCGACCAAAGAGAAAGCGCATTCCTAAAGTCGCGATTCGATTTTCCCAATTGTTGGAATGATCACCCTCAAGCGTCCTTGAGGGTGTTCTGTTTTTATCCTCCAAATCCCTGCGCTCTCATTCTGTGGATTCAATTTGACTTCACATCCCCACCTTGCGGTTCGATCCTATGACAATCCGCGGTAAGCCAGGAGAAAGGGCAGGCAGTTAAAACTGACTCGTTTTGGGTCGGTTTCCGGTTCAAGTTTGCAGACTGAAATGACCACGGTAAAAAGATTTGGAAATCTTCACTTTCCGAAAAGAATCCGAAAACTGCCACCCCAAGAGTCTCGTATTTATTAACGAACGGCTCCCCACCGTTCGAATAGCACGCTTCTAAACACCTCCTGCCGTAGACCGCATATCCGGTGGGAAAGTAGTAAAGGTCTCTTGGGCTCCCATTCCAAGAGACCTTTAACTTTTAAACCGCCGAAAAGCACCAGAATGAAGCTGCATGATTGATACGACTACGCTCCCCTAAAATTGATCAATTCCGGAACTTTCAACCCTTTCCGATGCTTATTGACGGGCTGAATTAAAAGAGGTACCCACTGTTGTCGGTGGGCTGTAATCACAGTTTTATTATCAAGGGCCATCGTGGCAAAGGATTCAGATAACTTTCTTAAGACGAAGTACGCCAAGAACGGGGAAGTAGTAAAGAAGTGGCATATCGTCGATGCCGAAGGCCAAACGGTCGGTCGTCTTGCGACTCAAGTCGCTCGACTGCTTCGCGGTAAGCACAAGCCGTTCTTCACTTCGCATGTCGATACTGGAGATTTCGTGATTGTCATCAACGCTGGAAAAGTCAAGCTTACTGGTAATCGTGAGAACCAGAAAGAGTACTATCACAATACTCTGTACCCGGGTGGCGCGCGCTTCGAGAAGTTCAAAGATGTCCAGGCCGAGAAGCCCGAGATGATCATTGAGTCTGCGGTCCGCGGAATGCTCCCGAAGAATTCGCTTGGCAAAGAGACTTTCATGAAATTGAAAGTCTATGCCGGCTCCGAGCACCCGCACGCAGCACAGATGCCTTCTGTCTATAATCTCCAATAAGTTTTAGATCGCAAAGAGTAGATGTCCAAGCAAGTAGATATTTTCGTAGGTCGCCGCAAGAACGCAACAGCACGCGTCTATCTAACTCCAATCGGAGAAGGAAAGCCGGTAGATGTGATCATCAATGGCCGGTCGTTTGAACAGTATTTCCCAAACGAAATCCAGCGCGATGACGTCCAGCGTCCGCTCAAAGCAACGAACACGCTTGGCTCCTACAGCATCAACGCGAACGTTGTTGGTGGAGGCACAACAGGCCAGGCCGGTGCGGTTCGTTTAGGAGTTGCCCGTGCACTTGTCAGCATCAACGAAGAATTTCGCCCGCTGCTCCGTAAGGAAGATCTTCTAACACGTGACCCTCGTATGGTCGAGCGTAAGAAGTACGGCCAACCAAAGGCACGTAAGCGCTTCCAGTTCAGCAAGCGATAAACTCCGAGAGGGAAGATAGGAAGTATGAACTTCGGCTTCCAAGTCAGATAATTTTTTTTTAACAACGCATACGTCTCACTTGAGATCAGGAGCGGTGCTTCAGTAATGAAGTTCTCTTGGTTGGAGATGTAGAGGAATAACCAAATACAACTATGCATCTCAGTTTTGACGACCTCTTAGCCGCCGGTGCTCACTTTGGGCACTTGACACGCCGATGGAATCCGAAGATGAAACCCTACATCTTCATGGAACACAACGGCATTCACATCATCGATCTCAAGAAATCCCAGGAGCTCGCCGAAGAGGCACTCGATCAGGCCGAGAAGCTTGCTGCCGAGGGAAAGAAGTTTCTCTTCGTTGGTACGAAGAAACAGCTTCGCCAGGTGATCAAGGAAGAAGCACAGCGCTCGCAGCAATTCTTCGCCATTGATCGTTGGCCGGGCGGAATGCTCACCAACTTCGCCACGATCCGCAAATCGCTCAAACGCCTGCAGCAGCTTGAGAAGATGGAAGAAGATGGCACTGCCGAGAATTTTACTAAGAAAGAACGTCTGCTCAACACGCGTGAGAAGGCGAAGCTGGATGCCGTCCTGGGTGGTATCACCGATATGCGTGGCCTTCCGGGTGCGATGCTGATCATCGATATTAAGAAGGAACACATCGCTGTTAAAGAAGCGCGTACCCTTGGGATTCCCATTTTTGCACTCATCGACACGAACGTAGATCCCGATCTCGTCGATTTCCCGATTCCTGCGAACGACGATGCGCTCCGCTCGGTGCAGCTCTTTGTTCACGCATTTGCAGAAGCGATCAACCGTGGACGCGCACAGGCAAAGTCACGTAAGGTCGAAGGCGAAACGAACACTGCTCGCGAGAAGCGTGTGAAAGAATCCGAGCCAGTCGAGGGTATTGATTTTGGGATGAAGGAAATCGCTTCGGCGGAGTCAACCGCAGAACCGATATCCGAGCAGCACACAGAAGAGCCGGCGCACGCGGGCTAAACTCTCCACTTCAGCGTTCGAACTCGCAATCCTGAGATCGACAATTCGCAGACAACGCTTTTCCAGCGTTGTCTGCTCCGTACAGGATGACGTAGCGACCTACACACAAAGTTTATATTTGAATAGTCATGGCAATTACAGCTGAACAAGTAAAACGTCTTCGCGACCGCACAGGTGCGGGAATGGCCGATTGCAAGAAGGCACTCGAGGAAGCCGATGGCGATGATGACCGCGCCATCGAATTTCTCCGCAAACGTGGTGCTGCGAGCGCGGCGAAGCGTTCGGACCGTGTCGCGAAAGAAGGAGTCATCACCTCTGCGGTGAGCGAGGATAAACATCGCGGCATTATTGCCGAGGTTAATTCCGAGACAGATTTCGTCGCACGTAACGAGTCCTTCTTACAGTTCGCCAAAGAGGTTGCCGAAGCAGCGCTTGGCGCATATCCAAGTTCGCACGAAGCATTCCTGCTTTCAAAGCTTTCAAACGGTGCTACCATCGCCGAAGAAGTTGGTGCACAGACAGGTCGACTTGGCGAGAAGCTCGAAGCACGTCGCTTTGAGCTGATCGATGCAAGTGATGGCTTTGTCACAAGCTACATCCATCCAGGCGCAAAGCTCGGTGTGATGGTGGCTATCTCTGGTACGGACCAGGCCAAAGCCACTGCACTCGGACGCGAGATTGCAATGCAGATCGCGGCAATGAATCCGATGGCGCTTGATCGCTCCGGTGTCTCGACAGCAACTGCCGAGAAGGAGATCGAGATCTACAAAGTTCAGGCTCGCAACGAAGGCAAGAAGGAAGAGATCATCGAGCGAATCTCGAAGAACAAACTCGAGAAATTTTATCAGGATAATGTCCTGCTCGAACAAAGCTTCATCAAAGATGCAGCCAAGACGATCACCGACCTCCTGAAAGAAGCCGGCCCGAACACAAAGGTCACTGGATTCGTCCGAATGCAGTTGGGCGAGCAACACCACGCTCAGCCTGCCGAAGCAGAACAGACTGCAGCGTAATAGACAACAAATCTCGTGTTATTAAAAGGGTGAGCATTGCTCACCCTTTTTTTGGTCTTATCGAATCATCGTCTGACTTTACCTACAGGAAGCTACCGCCTCCGCAGACTGCAGAACATTTGCGAGCTTACCGATCACATCTTCAACACGCAAGCTCGTCGGGGGACACTTATCGAGTCGATAGTTCATGCTCTGGTAGCGCTCTTCGTGCGATAATCTGTTTGATCGATACTCCGGTCGAAGGATTGGGCCTCCTTCGTGAAGATTGTCGAAGACCCATTCAATGTCAGGCGTGCGCTCTATCGCGTTGAGTTGATGAGCGATCTCAGTGAGGTCGATGCGTTCGGGATGCGCACGGTCGAGACGTCCGACGGCTGTCTCATACTTGTATTCCACTTCGATGTAGGGCACACATTCGACAGCACTCAGTACAACTCCACCGCGAGCAAGGTTGAATGAGGCATAATAATGCAGAGGGTGGCTCGCGCGAATGACGGTCAGATCGAACTCCGGAATCTCTTCGATAGAAGCGGAAAGGTGCTGAATCGATTCGATGTCACGAAGCACTTCCGTGTATTCGTCTTCCCACATTAAACGGTAACTATCAATCTTCTCGAGCCACTGCGCAAATCGCGGGAGGAAGTATTCGAATTTTTGGCGCGCAACTTCGTGCTCCATCGTTGCATCGGCTAGATCTCCAAAGGGCAGGCAGAACGTCGAGCGTTCGACGTGATTCAGCAATGAACAGATCTTTAGCGCCCACAGACCATACCCAGTGTTAGGATCAAACTCGCGAAAATCTCCGAGATGCGCTGCAGCGATCAGCTCCGCGCGATGTTTGCTCGCAATGCGCGGGTGCATTGCGCTCCACACTGCAAGGAATCCATCGATGTCCCAATGATTGCATGTGACATACTTTGGCACACCACCGAGCTGCTGTTTTTGTTCTTCACCCAATTCGATCCAATTAAGCACAGTAGCTGTACTCGTGTTGGCTCGCAAGTGGCTGGGAACACGTTGTGAATAGAGGTGTGTAAGAACGAGTCCTCTCGGATAGTCTGAATCGACAACCATGAGGTCGTGATCCTCAACCTTATGCGCGAGGCTGTAAGAAAGATATTCTGATGCTTGTACGAACTGCATACACTTTCGATTTAGTTGGGCGAGGCTGGATATTTCCGGATCAACTATACTGGGCAAAAGAACGTCGAGCAATCGGGATCACGGAATCCGCCACTGATTTGAACGTATTTTTGTCCCAGAATGTGTCGCAAATTGAGAATCTAACGAAAAACAAATAATGGCGAAGCCCCTGAACTACAAGCGAATTGTCCTTAAACTCTCGGGAGAATCGCTGATGGGAGGACAGGAGTTCGGGATCGACCCCAAAATACTTGATCAATTCGCTACCGAGATCATCGAAGCTTCTGAATTGGGCGTGGAGGTGGCTGTAGTCGTCGGTGGCGGCAATATTTACCGCGGAGTCAAGGATAGCGTCGATGGCATCCAGAAGGTCCAGGGGGACCATATGGGGATGCTGGCGACGATGATCAATGCCCTGGCACTCCAAAATGCGCTGGAATCGAAGAATAAGTACACCCGCCTGATGTCCGCCATCGCAATGATGCAGTTTGCGGAGCCATTTATTCGGCGTAAGGCCATTCGACACCTCGAAAAGGGCAGAATCGTCATTTTTGGCTGCGGGACCGGAAATCCTTATTTTACAACGGATACTGCCGCTGCTCTTCGAGCGGTCGAGATCGATGCCGATGCAATCTTCAAAGGGACTCGAGTCGACGGCATCTACGACTCCGATCCTGAGAAAAATCCTAATGCCCTCCAAATCCCGACGATCACCTATTCGGAAATGCTGCAAAAGGGTTTACGCATCATGGATCTTACGGCGATCACAATGTGCCAGGAGAACAAACTTCCGATCGTCGTTTTTAACATGAACAAGCCCGGCAACCTGAAGCGCGTACTCACCGGAGAAGGCATCGGCTCAAAGGTTACAATGTAATTTTGCGTCTGACTTTTATTTTCTTTCGCTAACACAACTGACATGACCACGATCAAAGAGATCCTACAGGATTGCGACAATCGGATGAACAAGGCCATCGATGCCTGCCGCAACGAACTCATGAGGATCCGGACCGGCCGCGCCTCAACGGCATTACTCGATACCGTGAAGGTTGAAGCTTATGGAAATGTGAGTCCGCTAAATCAGGTAGCAAGTCTCACCGTGCCGGACGCACACATGATCGCGATCACGCCATGGGACAAAGGAATGCTCGGACCGATCGAAAAGGCGATCCAGGCTGCGAACCTCGGACTCAATCCCGCGAACGACGGGAAAATGATTCGTGTACCCATGCCGCCACTTACCGAAGAACGCCGCAAAGAGATTTCGAAGCTTGTCAAGAAATTTGGCGAAGAAGCCAAAGTCGCAATCCGCAACGTTCGACGTGATTCAATGGAACACCTGAAAAAAGCAGAGAAGGAATTGCATTTTTCAGAAGACGAGCGCAAACGCGGCGAAGACGAAGTTCAAAAGCGCACCGATCATCATGTCAAAGATATCGATAGCCTCGTCGCCACCAAAGAGAAGGAAGTGATGGCGGTGTAAAAACTTTTGTCATAATCCAATTGCTACACTAGAGCGCAATCCTCGATTCTGAGCAGGAATCGACATTTTCCTTCCAGCCAACCTAGTGTGTGTGAAAACTTTATTCATAATTCTCATTCTCACAGAAAGGTATCTGAACCTGGATTAATCGGATTGAGGGGATTACGCTGATTTCTATCACCAATTTGACGGGCAAGGCTGAAGCGTGTAGATTGGTAGAATCGGTGTAGCGTGAGCTTTAGCTCGCGTTCAAAAATAGAGGTCTGCCGAGGGCTCACCCGTCGGCCGATGATACCGCTTATTTTGAAACGCAGGTGGAGGCCTTAAAGTTTCATTAATTATAGCTTTAACTCGCTACTTCTAAATGGCCAATCACCCATTTTCCTGTAGGGTATGGCGTCCCGCCATACATAAGGTGGATCGGGCACACTTGAATTGAGCTTGGTATGTGGGGATGGATTCCCGCATCCGCGGGAATGACACGGCTCGTCGTTTCCCTGCGCTTCGCGCCATGCCCCTATCATTGTCATTCACGCGAAAGCGGGAATCCATTCGGACGTCGATCTCAAATATGACAGCTCGACAACCCCCGCTTCGCAAGATATTGCTGATGGTATTCCTCAGCGGGATAGAACTTCACCGCAGGCACGATCTGCGTAACGATCGGCTTGCGAAATTTGCCGCTTGCTTCGAGTGCGGCTTTTGAGGCTTCGGCTGCCTTGCGTTGATCTTCGTTTTGATAGAAGATCGCGGTGCGGTATTGTGTGCCGTGATCTGGTCCCTGATAATTGAGTTGCGTTGGATTATGATTCTCCCAAAAGACGTTTAGCAGCGTGTCGTAGCTTACTTCGGATGGATCGTACGTTACCTCGACCGCCTCGGCATGTCCCGTTCTATCGGTGCAGACGTCTTTGTATGTTGGATTCTCAGTTTTCCCTCCGGTATACCCAACTCGCGTTGACTTCACACCTTTCGTCTCGCGAAAGGTCTCCTCGACGCCCCAGAAGCATCCTGCTGCGAAGGTTGCGATTTCAAGATTTGAAGTTTGATTTTTCGTCTCCATAATTTTTCTAATTATTTAACTGCAAGTGTAAACGGAAAAATTGGGAAACGGATTCATTGGGCAAGGATGAAGGCTGAAGGATGAAAGCTGAAAGGATCGCGGTGTGACGAAACGCTGCATCGATGTGAGGTGGATTCCCGCATGCTCGGGAATGTTCGTCATGTGGCTGCGCTTCGCGCGAATAATTCGGGCAATTATGACCGCTTAGTATTACTTCGCGATCACGATCCTTCTTGTGCTCGGGCTTCCTGCCGCTGACATCGATCGGAAGTAGTAAACACCGCTTGACAGTGACTCCAGATTGATTTCCAGATCGCTTCCGGTCGTTGTTCCATAAATGACTCGAACTCCCAGTGGATCGTAGAGCGCATAGGCAACGGTTTGTTGCGCTAAATTTTGGAGTTGGATATGCAACATCGTTCGAGCTGGATTTGGGTTGATGCTAATGATCGTGCCCGGTGGAACACCGCCCATGAACTTTAGCAGCGTCGAATCGCCGCAACCATACTTGCGAGTAAACAAGATTGAATCGCTATTGACAAATTGACTCAAACATCGAACATTCGTCGTTCCGATCGTCACGTTTGGTATCGTGACCGTTGTGCGCGATGAATCGCTGAGCACGACGACGCATTTCAGCCAACCGAGGAGTGCTTCGCCGTTGATTGTGAGTGGTGTAGCTGATTTGAGTATAAAGGTTGCTTCATTGTTGTTGAATGACATCGGACTCGCAGTCAGTCCTGAGAGCGACGGGATAAATTCAAGAGGGGAGAGCACCCAAGTATTCATCGCATAGGTTACTCCGATCGACGATGAGCCCAGCGTCGTTGCTTGGGAGCTATTGATATACAGCGGGATCTGAATCGTCTCGCCCGAAGAAGAGGTTAGCTGTCCCGACTTCATGTACACGCTCACTTGCACTGTTGGTGGTGGCTGAACGGTCAAGACCAAGTTGAAACTCAACGGGATCGTTGCAAACTCATCGTCAACGAAAGTTGCGGTCACAGTGACCGAGCGCACGCCAGGTTTGGAAGGAGTGATCGTCGTGTAGACGGTATCCGGAATACCAAGCGAACCGAGATGATGTATAGCATGGATCGTATACTCGGTTGGGTCCAGCCCTACAATGTCGAATTGGGCAAGACTTGTAATACTGCAATTTAGATTCTGATAGATGAACTGCAACTGCGTCGTGTCACAAGCTCGAAGTGTCAACGCGTCCGAATTGGTCGGTACGAGGAAGTGTTGTGTTCGAAATCTTGGTGAGAGCGTGTTCGTTGAGAGCGTACCATCTCCGCCATTCGTCGTTTTCCATAATCTCCCTGTCACATCGACGCCATATACGACAGCGCCGTAACCTACCACCGATAGATTCTGAAAATCACCATCGTCGATTTCCGTGCAGTTCGGTCCGCCTACATACTTCCACGTCGCTCCATAATCGGTGGAACGGGTGAGACCGCGCGAATGCGTTGTGTCGGATGCGAGACTGAGGTAGCTCGCGCAGGATGTCCCCGCAACCCAGGCGCCAGTCTCGAGGTGCGAGACCGAAGGCAGCCAGTTGGTATCGACGAGCGTTGATCGAAGGAATGAATACACATCACTTGCTACGTCCCTATCAGGCAGGTACTCACGAATGACATGGGTGGTATGCGGATAGACGAAAAGTGTTAGCATGTCCCACGGATGATTCGGATCGAGCAGATGCGAGGTCCATGTTGTCCCGAGATCGGTCGAATAAACGAGAAATGTCTCTCTTACCGAATCCAGATACGACGCGGTCACAAGCCCTTCTTTGTTTCCGGTCACGTAGAGGAAGTTCGGGCTCGTGCCGAGCGCGATGCCATTGATCGTTGATGCGCTGCTCCATGTTTTCCCGTCATCGCTCGTCATCGACAGTATTCCTGGGATGATCGGTAGACTTAACGTTTTGGTTTTGCACTCAGTCGCGAAAATTCTCGATCCGCTTGCATAGACGGAGCTATATGATAGATCGCCTGGCGTGATTTTTTTCCAATTATCGCCTGCGTCCCACGTTTCATAGATCCCTCCGCCAATCGAAGCTGGAAGCGCGGAGTCACTTGCGATTGCCGCGAGATAACCATGCGTGAGGCTTACGAAACTCATCCCCGCAACTTGCAGCGACATCATATCGAGTTGTGGAAGTTGTACCCAGGATGCCCCGCCATCTGTGGTGCGGCAGAGTCTTGGAGATGCTTGAGTTGTGATCTGCACGTTGGCGAAGATCAATCCAGCCCTGAAAATAAAGCCGACATTCTCATTCAAAAAATAAGGCTGCAAGTAAACAGAAGTTGTGTTCGGAGGATAAAAAACTTCGCTCCATTGCGCGAGCGAAGGCGAGGCACAAAGTAGCAGCAGGATTGATGATAAGAACCAAGATTTCATGTGGGATATCGAGCGGCAATGATAAGAGCAATATGTCTCTTTTAACAACGCTGCTCGCGGGGCAACGTTACACTAGACTTGCTCAAGAAAAATTCGTCTTTATGCATTGTCAAAAGTCGGGGTGTGGTATGTGATTTATAACGATTCAGAAGGTACGAGCCGCCAGTATTTGGCTAGTCGGTAGTATCTCAGGTGTCACTAAATGGCCTCAATTGTAACTCCCTGTTCTAACTTAAGTGTAACGTTCCCGCCAGATCGGCGTTGTTAAGGAAGTCAAATTCCGCTTAGAATTCGTTTGAGGTCCCTGATTAATTTTGAACTCTCTTTCAATGAAATCGCAAATAGTCTTGATCGGTGAAGACTTCAAAGTCACCCCTCCGTTTTTTGAACCTCTCAGGGATGCCGTGGAGGATATACCGCCCCAGTATCGCATTAACCAGCGCGAAGTTATGCTTAACGTTCTTTGGAAATTGTGCATGGGTTGCGGACTAGCGTGCGCAACCCTTGCATGCATTTGCAGCGATGTGTCCCTGGCTTTTAGCCAGCATCCTGTTTCTCACGGTGTTATTCAAGACATATTGATCTCCGAAGGGGCTAACCCGGTGCGACTTCCAATTATTCCAGAATTGTCCTTGTTTCGCTATTATTCAGGATCGACCTACATATATAATCAAGAGGTCAACGGTCACTTCGTGGATTCCAAAGCTCTGCGCCTGTTCCGTGTTGGGGCCGAGCAGGACAAAATGGATACTGTGGTATTCGTGCTTCCAGGTACAGTAGTGTGCTCTAACCGGTTTCCTTTACTCGATTTTGAAATTGACAGTTCATACGCGGCATTCGTTTTTGAGTCGCAGTTTCTGCTCGTTTATGAACATGTACGTGGATCCTGGCATCTTCTGAGTTCCACAGCTTTGAATCACGTTTATACTAGACTGAGATTGCTTGGCACAGCATGTTATTTGTCTTTGGCTGAATTTCAAGCAAACAATGATCTTTTGAAGTCATGGTTAGTCAAGTACAACATTCAGACTGGCAAGATTGAAACGGAGAAGCAAATTAGCACGCCGCAGGGAGTGGCATTTACCTCGTTCCGTCCAAGATCAAACGTTAGTTTTGGCAAATCTATAATTGCCGTTTCAGATCTCACCAAATATCGAATTCTACTTTATGACACAAGTTTTCAATTGATTGACTCAATTGAGCGCATACCTTTGGATTGGAAGCCTGCAAATAGCTCGAATGAAGATATTGAGCGTCTTTTTGAACAGAGGGTAAGCACAGTGATATGGTTGAATACCTTCAGCCATATTGAAGATTCGTCCAGTCTGATCAAAAGGATCGATTTCATGGATGACTCAACCCTCCTCGTTTCTTGGTATACCGGCAACAAGAACGCTTCCGGAATTCTAAATCATCAAAGAGGGAGCAAGTATGACGTTTGGCGAAAGCGCGAAGGTTGGGTGTTGGTTCATTCAGCCCTTACTGATAACAATCCTGATTCATCCTCGGTGTATGGGTCATTTGGCGATATTCCGGTCAGTTTAGATTACCGTTCAGATCAGTCTCGAATATTAACCTTCACTCGATTGGATCCCAGATCTAAAGTGGGTAGCTCGTTCCGTGACAAGTTTCATGAGGCTGACGAAGCAGCTGTCGATCACGATATCGTCTACTGGGTACTTCGATATAAGTATTCTGATTTCAAATGAGCAACTCGTTTGGAGTTTTAATTGGCCTGGCATCAGCATTGTTGATCTACCCTGGCGGGGAACCTAGTTGGCACGCAGAGGATATTCGCGGAAGAGAGACCCCTCTTGTGTGGGGTTCCTCACCCACGATTGTAATATTTTATGGGCCCTTCGCGTGTCGTGATTGCTATTACACTCTATCTTCAGCACTCGCGCAACTGAATTCTGATAGTTCTGGTATAAAAATCATTGCATTGATGCGTGCCAGAGGTATTTCAGCGAGAAGAACGTTGATCACCCAAGCGCAGCCGATTTTACCACCCAGTACAAAATATAGTTTTGACGTTCTTGATACTCTTGATGATTCTTGGCCACCTAAGAATCTTCGTTCAGGACTTTGGGGGTTTTTCAATGTTTCATTTGCCCCAGCAGTGCTGATCTTGTCGCCTGGCAATCCTGTGAGATACAAGTTCCTTTCATACGTTGCACTTTTTGATTCCTCACGACAAAGCACTAAAGATCTTAACGGAACCAAGGTGACAACATTCGAGGACCTTAGCAAAACAAAAGTAGTTGCGTTACTGCGAGCGAGCCTTGAAGAGATTAGCGATCAAGAACTACAGCGGTAGATTGAATAGAAAAAATGTTCATATTAAATTAAAACAGCCGCGACAAATGTCGCGGCTGTTTCTTTGAATTGTATTTCTCCCTACATCCGCTAACTATGAAGCTGGGGCTGGCTCCGGTTGTCCGCCCTCGTCCGATTTTGGAGTTTCGGTCTGGTGGGCTTCGACGTGGGGTTGGGGCTCCATGCCTGCTTCCTTCATTACGTCATCGAGTGATGCTGTCGGCGTTGCCGGTTCATCACCGCGTGATTCGATCGTGAAGATCAGCTCGGCGCCGTTGCCTGCGATGTCGACTTTGACTCGCGTGCCGGCTTTCACTGTACCCTTAAGGATCTCCTCCGCGATCGGATCTTCGACATACTTCTGCATAGCACGGCGAAGTGGTCGTGCACCATACTGTTTGTCGTAGCCCTTTTCGGCAAGGAACTCGAGCGCCTTCTCTGAAAGATCGACGCTGACGCCCATCTGTTCGACACGCACCAGAAGCTTCTTGAGCGAGATCTGAATGATCTGCACAATATCTTCTTTTGCGAGTTGGCGGAAGACGATCGTATCGTCGATACGATTCAGGAATTCCGGATTGAACAAACGCTTCATCGACTCGTCGATCTGCTCGCGCATCTTCTCATGTTCGAGAGTAAGCGACGAGGATTCACCGAAGCCGATCTTTGCCTGCTTCTTGATATCCTTCGTGCCGACGTTCGAAGTCATGATGATGATCGTATTCTTGAAGTCGACTTTGCGACCCAACGAATCTGTCAGGATGCCATCATCGAGCACTTGCAAGAGGATGTTGAACACATCGGGATGCGCCTTCTCGATCTCGTCGAGGAGCACAACAGAGTAAGGCTTGCGGCGCACCTTCTCGGTGAGCTGACCGCCTTCTTCGTAACCGACATATCCTGGAGGCGCACCGACCAAACGTGATACGCTGAATTTCTCCATGTACTCTGACATATCGATGCGAATAAGCGCTTCGTCTGAATCGAAGAGATAACGCGCGACAGCTTTTGCAAGCTCGGTCTTTCCTACACCCGTGGGTCCAAGGAAGATAAAGCTTCCGATGGGACGCATCGGGTCTTTGAGGCCAGCACGCGTTCGACGAATCGCCTTCGTAAGCTTCTCGATCGCTTCGTCCTGACCGACGACAACTCCACGAAGTGCATTGAGCATGTTGAGCAGCTTAAGGCTCTCGCTCTCGGCAACTTTGTTGACCGGAATACCCGTCATCATCGCGATCACATCCGCCATGTCGTCTTCAGTAACGGCATAGACCTGCGAGCCAGCTTCAAGCTCCCATTCCTGCATTGCGAGTTCGAGTTCGCTCTGATATTTCTTCTCGAGATCGCGCAAGCGAGCAGCTTCTTCGAAGTTCTGTGTCTTGACGACGAGGTTCTTCTCGCCCTTGACATCTTCGATCTTCTTCTCAAGCTCTTCGATGTTTTTTGGCGCATGAACGTTCGCAAGATGCACACGTGAGCCTGCTTCATCAAGCACGTCGATGGCTTTATCCGGAAGGAAGCGGTCGGTGATGTAACGATCGGAAAGCCTTACTGCAGCATCGATCGACTTTTCCGAATAGCTCACACTGTGATGCTCTTCGTATTTCGGTTTGATGTTGTTCAAGATCTGGATCGTCTGATCAACCGTAGGCGGCTCGACGAGAATCTTCTGGAATCTGCGATCGAGTGCACCATCCTTCTCGATGTACTGACGGTACTCATCGAGCGTCGTTGCACCAATGCACTGGATATCGCCGCGTGCGAGTGCTGGCTTGAACATATTGCTCGCATCAAGCGAACCGGATGCCCCGCCTGCACCGACGATGGTGTGCAATTCATCAATGAAGAGAATGACGTCTTTTGCTTTTTCAAGCTCGTTCATCACCGCCTTCATGCGCTCTTCGAATTGTCCGCGATACTTTGTACCGGCAACTAACGCTGCAAGATCGAGCGTGACAACGCGCTTCTCATAGAGAATGCGAGGCACCTTCTTCTGTACGATGCGAAGTGCAAGTCCTTCTGCGATTGCAGTCTTGCCAACACCGGGCTCACCGATGAGCACAGGGTTGTTCTTCTTGCGGCGCGAGAGTACTTGGCTTACGCGTTCAATTTCTTTTTCGCGGCCAACGATGGGGTCGAGTTTGTCTTCGCCTGCGAGCTTCGTGAGGTCGCGGCCGAAGTTATCGAGCACCGGCGTCTTTGTGCGTTCCGGCTTCTTCTCCTGCTGCACCTGCTTGGGTGGAGTGGAGGGACGCCCCGAAATAATGTTATCGAGTTCAGCGCGCACACCATCGTATGTCACGTTGAACTGATTCAGGATCTGCGCGGCAATATTATCCTCATCGCGTAACAGCGAGAGGAGCAAATGCTCGGTGCCAATCACATCACTCTTATAAAGCTTCGCTTCGAGATAGGTGATCTTGAGTACCTTCTCGGCTTGCTTGGTCAGCGGGATATTTCCGATTGTGAGCGTAGCGCCGCTCGAACGCACAGTATCCTCGATCGCCTTCTTGATCTTGTAAAGATCGGCGCCAAGGTTGCGCAGGATCTTGACGGCGATCCCTTCACCTTCACGGATGATCCCGAGGAGCAAGTGCTCCGTTCCGATATAATCATGGCCAAGACGGATCGCTTCTTCACGGCTTAAGCGGATGACGTCCTGAACGCGGTTAGAAAAATTTCCTTCGGGCATATTCTTGATAATTTTCGCTTACGTTTGCATCTTCGCCTCTCGACTCAGGTACTTAGGAAGCAGATTCGATAACTCTGTAAAAAAAACGTACGATAGGCTCTCTTTGATCGGTTTTGTGACGCCGCTAGCAGTGGCGGCTCACTTAATTCAACAGTGGGTCAATTGGCGTAGTTCGGTGCCTTAGAGAAGTGAAGCACGAATTTCGTCGACAATCGACGACTCAAAAACTTCGAAGAAGGCCACAATGCCTGTGCCATTCCGTTTGCCGGTCGAAAGAGGTCCTCTAAATCGTACGGGGTCAGACAATCCATGTTTCCCTCTCTTAATAAACTTACGCAGATTCTTGTTGTCACATGCGAATGCTAAAAAATGCAGTAAATTACGAGATCCGTGCTTAACTTCGCGCGAATGAAAGTTTGTCCGGTCATCCGAAGTATCACGTTCTGGGTAGCTCTTCTCACCACTGTATTTGGTATTGGGGATGTCTTTGCCCAGCCTAGACTAGTGACGCACGCCGATTCGGTACAGGCCATTGCCGAGGAGCTAACGCACAAGATCCCCTCCGGCATTCAGATTCATCCTGCTAAGTGTTTGACAGACCTCATGTTCGAGGCATATCGCATACGGAAGGAGCGAAAGCTGGATATAGGAACTCTGGCAGACGGCACGACGAATCAAACTCAGATCATATCACCGTCCGGCCGTTTTACTATCTATTATGACACAAGCGGAGCATGGGCATGCACTCCAGAATATGCTCAATCGGTTGCACGGACTGCTGATTCTGCCTATGAATTCGAGATCAATCAACTTGGCTATCCGAAGCCGCCTTATACAGATAGCGATTCGACGTTTCACCTCCATATCATCAATCAGCCTGCCGGAATTTACGGATTCACTTCACCGACAGACAACGGTGCACTGGGGCTCTCGCCATCCGGCAGGCAGAAGATGAGAACCTATTTTGTGATCGATAATGATTTCGCGGAGGCTGCGTATCCAACGCATGGAAGCGACGCAATGCATGTCACAGTCTTCCACGAGTTTCAGCACGTGATCCAGTACGGAGACTACGGAATAGACAAGGATGCTAAAGATAAATACTTCCAGGAGCTTACAAGCGTCTGGATGGAAACGCGAAGTTATCCGAATGTCAAGGATTATCTGCAATATCTCAATTCGTACTTTTCGACTATCAACCTGTCCTTCGATGGCAGCGTCGAGCGAGGATATGGAGAAGCGATTTGGTTTCAGTGGATGCAGGTGCGATTTGGGGATGCGATCAACAGGCAAATATGGCAGCAGTATAGCAACGCGCAGCCTGATCCGGTTTTTGCAATGCAGGATATACTCGCGCAGCATGGTTCAAGCTTCTGCACTGAGTACATGCGATACGGAAACGATCTGTTCTTTACAGGAAGAAGATATAGGGGGGCAAGTCTTTTTCCTGATGCGCGGGCATTTCCTGTTGATTTACTCAAGGTTCAACGCGAAGATGTAGGCGTCGCAACTCCGATCGATTTTGGAGCTGTTGTGGCATCGCTAAATTTTTTCTATGCCGGGTTTGGACGCGATACGGTTGCTGTCACCGTTGCACGAGACACGAATCGGTCGATCATATCAGACGGCACTATCACGATCACCGGGCCGAGAAACTACCTGCCAGCTTATGTTCATCCCGAATCGTTTTGCGACACGATTTCCGGATATTCACCAACCTTGGCTGAGGCCTTTCCTCAGCCGTTCATTATTCGCGCATCTTCTAACGACTCTCTCTCAATTCTTGCTTCGCGCTCCGGTAAAGCGCCAATCTCGGTCGAATTGGATATTTACTCGCTGAACATGGATGCCGTCGCACATATCGAGCGACGTCCAGAGCCATTTACTGGTGAATATTACGTCACGTGGAGCGGACGTGACGATCTTGGCAAGCTCGTGCCGAGTGGTATTTATCTTTACACGATAAACACCGATGGCGACAGGAGAGTAGGGAAGCTTGCGGTGATTCATTCCCAATAATGAGACTAGGTAGTTTTTGAGTGGCTGAGACACACTCATTTATCAGAAAAGTCATGTAACTTTATCCTGGTTGGAGGTTTACTTAGTATGGATCGCACTCCCCTTCGAGCGGGTCCACCTAACGACTTAGTTCACCAATTGCATTGTCCTCTTTTTCTTCGATCGCTATGGACAAGATCTCGGGTTCCTTCGGAGTGGTCTTAGGCAGGTTGGGATCACGTTTGACACTTGCCGCGCTGTGCGCACTTGCGGCTGTTGGTTGTAAAACGAGCGCAGATTCAACGGTTTCGCCTCCACCCAATAATAATGGCAGTGGTCTCATCATTCCTGCAGGATTTCCGAATGTGACAACGCCAGCGGATAACCCATATTCAGACGCTAAATCGAAACTTGGGCGATATCTTTTTTATGAAAAGCAACTGAGCGTTGACAACAGCAAAGCGTGTGTCGATTGCCATAAACAAGCGAATGCGTTCTGCGATTTTGGCAATGCAGTTAGCACTGGTGTTAGGGGTATTAAACGAGATTCCGGATTCTTCGGTGGCGGAGGAACTCGCAATGCCCCAGGCTTAAGTAACGTGGCCTATAACACGAGCTATTTCTGGGACGGACGTGCTGCGACATTGGAGCAACAGGCATTGTTGCCGATCATCAATCCTATCGAATTGGGCAACACGTTGGCTGTAGTAGTTCAGCGCCTTTCGGCTGATCCCACTTATCCAGCTCTGTTTAAAGCGGCCTTCGGCGATACAAAGATCGATTCGATCCGCATCGGAATGGCGCTTGCCACCTTCGAGCGCACGCTGCTGTCGGGTAATAGCGCATATGATTCTTACGTGAGAGGAGATGCATCAGCAATATCTGCGGCTGCAATTCGCGGGCTCAAATTGTTTACCAGCTCTGTGACGAACTGTTCACGCTGCCACTCTGGATTCAACTTTGCTGATTCCAGTTTCCATTCAACTGGGCTTGAACAGTCCTACATGGATTCCGGGCGTTTCTTGATCTCGAAACAGTCCAACGACATCGGCAGCTTCAAGACGCCTTCTTTGCGTAATGTCGCGCTGACATCACCGTACGAGCATGATGGCCGCTTTACGACCCTCGAAGAAGTGATCGACCATTACAATCAAGGTGGAATGCACAATAAGGCTCAGGATTCGTTGATCAAACCACTCAATTTGAGCAATCAGCAGATTGAGGATATCGTTGCCTTCCTCAATTCCCTTACGGATGAGCAATTTGTCTCGAATGCGGCCTTCCGAGACCCCCATTAGCTCATCGGTTGCAACCATGTTTGAGCCGCGAGGACACACTCTCTTCGCGGCTCTTTTTTGACCCTTTCTGCGCAGTCTGACTACGGAAACTATTGGCTGTCGGAGCCTCTTAAGCGTATAAGCGAATGTTCAGCTCTACGATCATCCGCCAAGGAGGTTGTTCCACTTCCTGCGTTTTTTAGCTGTTCCGGGCCGTTATTGTTTTCGGCTCATTCGTTGCCAAGTTCCAGAACGAACAATGACCTCGTCCTTGCATATCATGACGTCCACCTCCTGCGGTGGACTTGAGCTCTACGTTAGCACGCTGATCAAAGAAATGGCCTCGGCAGGGATGCCCGTGTCTGCTTTGGTGTCGAAAGAATCTCGGTTTGCGGAAGGTCTCATTGAAGCAGGTGTTGATGTCCACTTTGCACATAGCGAAAAGAAGCTCGATCTCAGAGACATTCGAATGATCCGCAAGATCGTCCGCGAGCGCAATTGCAGCGTTGTTCATTCCCACACGCGTAATGATGTCTGGCGTGCCTCGTTGGCGCTCATTGGAGACCACGAGCGCAAGCATGTTCACAGCGTCTATATGGTCGTCGCTCCTAAGCGCGATATCCTTCATCGATTCATTTATGGACGTGTCGACGCAATTCTATCCTCATCGACCTACTCGAATGCGAGGATCCGAGAATGTTTCCCCGTCCCAGCAGGCAGCGTACATCTCGTCAGATACGGCCGGCACCTGGGGCAGTACAAGCGCGATGAAGCGGTACGTTCTTCAATGCGGCAGCGCTTCGGAGTGCCTGACAATGCTCTGGTCTTCGGAATGATCGGACGAACGGATGTCCAGAAGGGCGTCCGCGAGTTTGCTGAGTCGATGTCGTTCCTCAATACAGAGACACGCAAACGAACTCATTATTTCATCATCGGTGAGCCTACGGTCACACGCGTCGACGCTGATGGTAATTCCGTGTTCGAGCCACAGGCCATTGAACTTCAGGAGTGGTTGCGAGAATTCGCTGAGAGCGGGTCCATTGCCGGACACCTGCACGTTCTTCCATTCCAGAAAGACATTCTTCCATATTACGGTATGCTAGACTGTCTCGTGCTGGCAAGTTATGCTGAAATGTACTCGTTGTCAGTGATCGATGCGATGTCCATGGGATTACCAGTTATCGGTACCGATGCTGAAGGTACCCCGGAACAGGTACGCGATGGTGTTACCGGTTACCTTGTGCCGCCCAGAAGCGCCTCCGCGATCGGAATTGCAATCGAGAAGTATGCCGCAGCTCCAGAACTCCTTAAAAAACATGGAAGTGCCGGTGCGGCCTGGGTGAGGAGCGAGCATGATTTTGAACGAACCCTCGCTTCAATTGAGCGTATCTATGACTCGCTTCACGCATCAAGCGACCATGGCGATCAGACCTTACCTGAAGCCAGACTTGCCCTGCACTGACGGGTATTCATAAAATCTGAAGGCATTCGCATCACCCCCACCCGGTTTATCCTCAGGATTTTAAGGATTGACCAAGCTGGCTCTGAGACTCTCCATTCTTTACTTCACTTCTCGCCGCCGTATATTTGAGGGCATTGCTTGTGTGCCGCCTGGCAGTGCACGTCATCCAACTAACCAATCACCCTTTTATATGAAGATGGGAATCGTCAAAAGTTTTTGTATTGCCCTGCTTATCGCATGCACGATCGGAGCTGGAAATTCGAGACTTTCAGCACAGGCTCGACCGAGTCCGAAATCGAACGTGATTTCCGTTGGTCTGCTATCTCTCGTTCAAGTGCCGGGTATGGTTCTCTTCCAGTATGAATGGCGATCTGGACCTGTTAATAGTATCGCGCTTCGAGCTGCATTTCAGACAGGCTACCTGGGATACTCGGGCTTCCTGCTCGGCGGTGCCTACCGATTTTTCATTGCTGATAGCCGCGCGCTTACCGGGCTTTCAGTTGCCCCTGCTATCGATATCCTGATTTATGGCAATTCAGCAATTGGCCGAAATTATACTTCGTTCGATATCGGAGGCGACCTTGCCTATAAGTGGATTTTCGATGCGTTCTCCGTTGAACCAATTGTCTTCCTTCGCCTTGGCATAGCCGGTGGCGAGGGCCTCAGTGCTTACAGCGGTGTTCGGCCCGGGATCGACGTAATGCTTGGTTACGCATTCTAAGTTACTCATTCATAGCCCTCGGCGTCTTGCTGCAGGGCTTTTTACCCCTGGTTCTGAACATCTCGAGCATTCGCCCACACATCGTCGCAGTCCATGTTCTATGCCTGGTTGTCGCCATGCTTATCATTGGAGCTTCGGCAGTTTCTGCTCGGGCGCAGATCGGAGATACGCTTCGGAAGGCTGATCAACAATCGCTCTATGAATCACTGTCTCCTCCACTAACATCCGGCTTTGGCGTGCGAGCAGGCGCTGCACTTTTTAACGATGCAGAAGCCAAGTTCGCAGCGCAAGCATTTTATCAGGTGCCGATCGGCTCGGTATTGCTATCTCCAGGCTTTGTTCTGATGACAGGGGGTAATGGCCTTGCTGCCTTGAGCGAGTTCAACAGTAGCTTTGGTCTCGAACTCTGGATCATATTTCCGGGACTGCGCAAATCGAGCAACGTATCGAATGAGTCTTTCGGATCGTTCGGAGGCGAATTCATGATCTGGGGCGACCGCGTATCAGCAGGTATTCCGCTCGCCTATTCTTATGACATTGGTCTGACTTCAAAAATGTCTTTGGACCTTACTGGCAGCGTGACGCCGATGTTTTTTCTGGGGGGCGAGCGAATGCTTGTTTCTTTCAGTATTTTAGCAGGACTTCGATTTACAGGTCAGGATGAATATTAAACGTGGATTGCATCTGGTTCTACTGTTTTCCGGCTTCGTCGTGTCCTCGCTTATTGTGCTGAAGGGTGATGTACTGGCTCAAGCTACTGAGGCAGGTAAAACAGTGCGACCCGCTCAGACGACTCTTGTCGACAGTGTACACTTCATGCCCTATCTGACATTGAGCGCGAATTTCCATTCGGGAGAAGCATTCACAAAAGCTGCCAGCGGCATAGGATATGGGTTTGGCGTCGCGTTTGACTTAACCAAGGATGGCCAAAAACTGGGTGCGTATTTCGACTTTGCATTCCAGGACATGCGTGCTGCTGCGAACGAGGGTGGATGCATGAATCAACTACCGACCGACACGATCCTCTCTACTGTACGAGCCGAGCATTACTATCAGTACGTCTCCTTCGAAACATTCTTGAAAGTGCAAGGCGAAAAGTCGAATGGGTACCTTCTGCTTGGAGCCAGTTTTGGTTTCGCAGTTTTAGAAGAGACCTTTTACAAAGGCCTTTACCGAACGACGGTGGCTGACTGGAAGGGGACTGACTTCGCCAATCCATTCCGTCTTGACCTTCGAATCGGTCTTGGGATTGTACTCGCGCATTTCGGCACGCACCGATTGATTCTTGAAGCGCGCGCTGGATATCCAGTGACAAATGCTATCTCCAATTATGTCAATGTCTGCACTGGCGCCGGGGTCGCGGGAAATTGGAAGATCATTACACTCCAGGCCAACCTTGGATATCGATTCTGATCGTGAACGCCGAGAGAGCACTCTCTGGATGAAAGATTGTTTCGTTGCTACCTTGAATTTCACTTAGTCTTCTTATCACATGAAACGCGCCTGGATCTTTGTTGTGCTTATCGTTCTGCTGATCATGTTGATCGGCTTATGGAGCGGATATAATAACTTCGTCACTGCGGATGCGGACGTAAAAGCGCAGATCGGTAATCTCAATTCTGCATATCAGCAGCGTGCCGATCTCGTTCCGAATCTCGTCGAAACAGTCAAGGGTGCAGCTACTGCGGAACGACAGACCCTTACGGACGTGATCAGCGCTCGCAGCCAGGCAGCAAAAATCCAGCTCACACCGGAAGCACTAAAGGATCCGGCGGCGTTGCAAAAATTTCAGACAG
>Ga0207148_1010_pt1 | contig 59368 bp, 50 predicted proteins | sample Alteio_BWMinHeat_34_FD_153558 | JGI IMG/M metagenome (GOLD analysis project Ga0207148, IMG submission 153558) | Enriched cells from forest soil in Barre Woods Harvard Forest LTER site, Petersham, Massachusetts, United States -... | ecosystem: Environmental > Terrestrial > Soil > Temperate forest >... | reverse complement strand
ATCAAGCACCCACTCGCCAGATCCATTCGTCATACCTTGCGTGGATAGAACTTGACGGCCGGCGATATCCAAAACGGTAGTTTGCGCTGGATTTGGGTACATGCGGTATGAAACTGGAGAGGAGGGCTCCACGCCGCTTGCGCCGGCAAAGTTTATGTTATCAAGATAGATCGATCCACCAAGTCCGGAGATGTAATTAAACTTGAGCGTCGCTTCTTGCGCAGACGCATATTGACTAAGACCGAGCGTGTACCGCCGCCAATTAGTATCATTCGGCACAATAAAGTCGGCCTGAAGGCTCAGTGGATTGAGGATAGGATCTGCAAAAGTCGCAAGGTCAGCTCCGGCTTTTCGGAAGAGACTCGTATAGGTCACGCCGCAATCGGTCGAGATAAGAATATCGAGCGTATCGACAAAGTCTACATTCTGTGTGAAGTACGGTGGTGTATAGCGATGATAGTTGTAGGCCAAATCGAAAGACATTTGTGGATTCGCGATCGTCGTGAGGTTTAGGACTGGCGATAGCAAACCCTCCGACCTTCCCTGGTTGTCAAATGCCAGAATGGTATTGAATGCACCGACCGAGGATGAACCAGAATGCGCAACGGTATTGTCGACAAACCATGGTGAGTAAGAATCTCCTGCCAATTCAAGCATCCAGCCCGGCGGAGGAAAGCCGCTTCCTTCGAAACCCTCGCTCACCGGAAGCGAGATCCCGCTCGAAGCATACTCGAATGTATCAATCTTCTCATTACCACTTTTGAGAGTATCCGCAACATTGTTGATTGTCGCGACCTTGATATCCAAAATGTTTTGACCACTCACTGCGAGCACTGTTGGCAAGGCGACGGTGGCATGCTGGAACGGCAGCAGCGAGTTATCCCACACAAACGGCTGCGCCTGGCCATTCAGCGTGATCGTAAATTTCGCGGAAGTGATCGTATCGCTGCCGGAATTGCGGATAAGGATACTGGGGGAAACGGATGCAACGCATGTTCGCGCAGGCCCACTGAGTTCGAACACTTCCAGATCCTTGCCGGGATGTGCAGGAATATCGAAAAACGGCAATGCGTCGGCCATAAGCTTGAACGAAGGAATGTTATGGCCCATATTGGGAACATCATTGTATCGTACGCGGCCATCGTTCAGGATCATTAGCTTCAGTGCTGAGTCGATCGGTGGCTCATAGGCGGCATCGGTCATGCCATGCGTAATGTAGATAGGGATATGCCGTGAATTAGCGTAGGAATATTGATAGGTTGGATGCTGGTTCAGAGCATCTTTTACTCCCTGGATTGCTGGTGTGTTGAGCAGCAGCCCTTTGAACTTCGCGTAGTTACTCAGTCCGTAACGCAACGCAGCCCGCCCACCCAGCGAGAATCCCTGCAGGATCACGTCGGATGAATCAATGTGATAATTCGTCATCGCGAAGTTGATGCACTTTTGAATGATCGCTTCACCACCAACGGGTGCGTAAAAATCGCTGGTCGTTGTCGCAGCTTCTGGCGCGATGAAGATCGTATTCGGCATATTGGTAGGCCAAACCGAACTCAGAGCATTCATGTAATTTGCGCTATTATCGCCTAATCCGTGGAGGCAGATCATCAGGCGATACTTATTCGCGGCGTTGTAATTACTGGGTACATAACAGGAGAGTATCCTCGTAGTGCTCAGAAAGGTGATCGTCGAGTCGAATCTTCCAGTCCGGGTTATCGCAGAAGAGGAGGATACATTGCACAAGAGTAAGCAGGTCAACAGAAACGGGTAACGCAGGCGCATGGTCGGAGTAGGATAGTGGAATACGCGCAGAATAACAGTGGAGGTTTTACAAAATTCCTTGACTTACTTTCCCGAGAATCATACTCACGTATCTCCGATATTCTCAGGGAGAAGATAAAAAAGACCCGCTTGCAAAGCAAACGGGTCTGATCTTAAAAAAACCCCTGGCGACGACCTACTTTCCCGGAGCTCAGGCTCGAGTATCATCGGCTCAGTGAGGCTTAACTTCTCTGTTCGGAATGGGAAGAGGTGGAACCCTCACGATATAATCACCAAAAGGTAAACTTTGTGTTCGGAAATTCTTCGTGTAGAACTTCCAGGTTACCTAAGCGCAAAGCGCGTTGGAAATGAACAAAATCATTGACAAGAAGAGTGGCGATCCACCGAAGTGGACGTGAAGAAGATCAGACTCAATAACATTGTGGATGTATGATCGAACATGATTGCTCATGTTATTGCATCATTGCTGATGCTGCATACACTTCAATCGCCAAACACTGAAGTGATGTACCCGGCGAGCATCGCTGCTCACCATAGTCAAGTTACATAACTCTATCATGGATTCGGCAATTTTTACTATACCTCCCGAAGGAAGCGTAGGAAAAATTAATAATGAAGTCTATCGGCTTATTAGTAATCGTCGACTGAAGCCATTACTGGCCTTACATCTTGATCCTATCAACGTAGTAATCTACTACGAGCCTTCAAATAGGGAGATCTCATCTTGGAGTAGGTTTCGTGCTTAGATGCTTTCAGCGCTTATCCTTTCCGGACATGGCTACTCTGCGATGCCACTGGCGTGACAACAGATACACCGTCGGTCCGGTCAACTCGGTCCTCTCGTACTAAAGTCGAGGCTCCTCAAATCTCCTGCGCCCGCATAGGATAGGGACCGAACTGTCTCACGACGTTCTGAACCCAGTTCACGTACCGCTTTAATTGGCGAACAGCCAAACCCTTGGGACCTTCTTCAGCCCCAGGATGCGATGAACCGACATCGAGGTGCCAAACCTTGCCGTCGATGTGGACTCTTGGGCAAGATCAGCCTGTTATCCCTAGCGTACCTTTTATCCTTTGAGCGATGGCCCTTCCATTCGGAACCATCGGATCACTAACTCCTGGTTTCCCATCTGCTCGACCTGTCTGTCTTGCAGTTAAGCATTCTTTTGCGTTTACGCTCTACACATGATTACCGACCATGTTGAGAATACCTTTGAGAGCCTCCGTTACATTTTAGGAGGCGACCGCCCCAGTCAAACTACCCGCCTGACACTGTCCGTCGCCCAGATTCATGGGCAGACGTTAGAATTCAACCAAAGCAAGGGTGGTATTTCACTGTTGTCTCCACGATCGCCAAAGCGACCGCTTCAATGACTCCCACCTATGCTACGCATGCATTGGCCGAAGCCAATGCCAGGGTGCAGTAAAGGTGCATAGGGTCTTTCCGTCCATATGCGGGTAACCGGCGTCTTCACCGGTACCACAAGTTCACCGAGCCCGTCGTTGAGACAGTGGCCAACTCGTTACACCATTCGTGCAGGTCGGAACTTACCCGACAAGGAATTTCGCTACCTTAGGACCGTTATAGTTACGGCCGCCGTTTACTGGGGCTTCGGTCGGAAGCTTTGCCTTGCGGCTGACCTCCTTCCTTAACCTTCCAGCACCGGGCAGGTGTCACTCCCTATACGTCGCCTCAATTGGCTTAGCAGAGAGATGTGTTTTTGTTAAACAGTCGGTTGGCCCATTTCACTGCGGCCCATCTTACGATGGGCACCCTTTCTCCCGAAGTTACAGGGTCAATTTGCCGAGTTCCTTAACGACGGCTCACTCGAGCACCTTAGTATATTCTACCCATCCACCTGTGTCGGTTTACGGTACGGATTGCTTGCATAATAGTCACGAAGATTTTCTCGCCAGCCTGATTGTACCCCACTCGGATCGACGAATCTCACCGTACTGTCGGCGTTCAGCTCAAGTGGTGGATTTGCCTGCCACTCTCATAGCCTACGACCTTCAACGCACATCCAATCGTGCGCGGGGGTTTCACTTCTGGGTCCCTCCTTGACATCAAACTCATGCAAACAAGCATCGGAATGTTGACCGATTTTCCATCGCCTACGCCTTTCGGCCTCGACTTAGGACCCGGCTAACCCTGAGACGATGAACGTAGCTCAGGAACCCTTAGATTTACGGTGCGAGGGATTCTCACCCTCGTTATCGTTACTTATGCCTACATCTTCTCTTCTGGACGCTCCAGCACGGCTCACGCCAGCACCTTCACAGCAGACCAGAATGCTCCCCTACCCAATTACTCTTGCGAGTAAATGCCGCAGCTTCGGTACATAGTTTAAGTCCCGAGTATTGTCGACGCCGAGTCGCTTGACTAGTGAGCTATTACGCACTCTTTAAATGAATGGCTGCTTCTAAGCCAACATCCTAGCTGTCTATGCAACTTGACATCCTTTATCTGTTAACTATGATTTGGGGACCTTAGCTGGCGATCTGGGTTGTTTCCCTCTCGGCAACGGATCTTATCACTCGCTGCCTGACTGCACGCAAACATCTTACCGGCATTCGGAGTTTGTCTGGGGTTGGTACCGTTGTGACGGCCCTAGCCCAATCAGTGCTCTACCTCCGGAAGACTCTTAGCGCACGCTAGCCCTAAAGCTATTTCGGGGAGTACGAGCTATCTCCCAGTTTGATTAGTCTTTCGCCCCTAACGACAGTTCATCGGAACGGTTTTCAACCCATACCCGTGCGGACCTCCAGTTGGTTTTACCCAACCTTCATCCTGACCATCGCTAGATCACAAGGTTTCGCGTCTAGGACCCGCTACTGAACGCCCTGTTCAGACTCGCTTTCGCTACGGATTCGATTCTGAGAATCTTATCCTTGCAACGGATCACTAACTCGTAGGCTCATTAAACAAAAGGCACGCTGTCACTCCTCCAGCTCGAAAGCTGGACTCGCTCCAACCGTTTGTAAGCGCACGGTTTCAGGTTCTATTTCACTCCCTTCTTAAGGGTTCTTTTCGCCTTTCCCTCACGGTACTTGTTCACTATCGGTCACTGGAGAGTATTTAGCCTTACGAGATGGTTCTCGCGGGTTCCTACAGAATTCCACTTACTCCGTAGTACTCAGGATACCTATCTGAGTCTAGTGTATTTCGCTTACGGGACGATCGCCCTCTATGGTGTCTCGTTCCAGAGACTTTAGCTATACATTAGGTTTTTTACTCAGTGGGGCTCATGCAAATACCCCTATAGGTCCTACAACACCTATCGGCCAACGCTTGCACGCTTGGCAGCCGATATGGTTTAGGCTCTTCCCGTTTCGCTCGCCACTACTCAGGGAATCACGATTGTTTTCTTTTCCACCGCCTACTTAGATGTTTCAGTTCAGCGGGTTGGCTTCAGGCAACTATGTATTCATTGCAAGATATACAGACATTACTCTGTATGGGTTGTCCCATTCGGAGATCCCGGGGTCAATGTCAGCTTCCGACTCACCCAGGCTTATCGCAGGTAACCACGTCCTTCTTCGCCTTCCAGTGCCAAGGCATCCCCCGTACGCTCTTTGTAACTTCACCAAATTAAATCCATGATACAGTTAGTAGACCGCACGTTTCACAACGTGCGTACTATGAAGCATTCAAAAACTCACTCTTGCGAGCGTGCTGATGAAGCTTCGAGGTGCATCACTACAGTGTTTGATGATGATAAGATATTTCACAACGTCTTATCTTCTGTGTAGCATGTCAGACACTTTCGAATGATTGCTCATTCAAAACCATCTGCATCTACATCCAACTGTTATTGTACGGGATTAACGTTTCACAACGCTAATCCTCAGCTCGATACTTGTGTGTATACCTTTCGATCGACGCTCCCGAAGGATCGTCGGCTTGATTCCAAAAGCAATCTCGAAAGACTACTTCAAAATCAATCACTCGATCGGTTTACCCATTTTCGCATATTTGATCTTCTTGCGCATTCTTGACTAACTGCATGGGCTCTAAGTCATTGCTGACTCTAGATCGTTGCCGATCCGCTTACCGCTCGCCGTCTTAAATGTCGCCACTCAGTTGTCATTGAACTTTCCTCCGATTGCTCGGAGAGAGTGAAATACGCCGGATTCGAACCGGATTCGCCGTTTTTATGCGACTAGCAACCTTGCTATTCCTACTATTCTTGCCTTGTTAGGTTTTTAGAGACGCGAGGCTTATAACCGGTTTCGCATTACGCGTAGTTCCAACTATTTTCGCCTTCTTTTTCACATTCAGCCCCATTTTTTGTGGAGAATATGTGAGTGGGAGTGTTATATCCCGTCTCTTTTCTGAGAGCCCCTGAAGTTGGGGATCAGTCGGCACAAACTAAACGCGTTGGCCGCAGGTGAGAGCCCTGCCAGATCAACTCTGGCGCTGCTTTCGCAGCCTTGGGGATTCACGATTTACCTCGTTGAGGGCCGTATAACCCCGCACCCCCCTCGCAACGTTCCGGTAATCTTGAAATTAGTTTAGAAATCGTAGTAGGACCCGCAGGAGCACGCCGCGCGTGCTCTCTTCCTTAGTCTAAGTTTCTACGGATCTGCTCCCCAAATGTTGCAGATGTCTGAACCTTGATTTATGAGATTAAGAGATTTGTCAGATCGGTGGTGTGAAAACTTTTTTCATGAAGATTGCTCTTTTTGAATCAATTTCGGCAGTTGTTGAGTCTGAACCTTCACCAGCTTTCAAAAAGAAAATCCTTAAAGTCCCTCTCTCCACGAAGTGGGAGAGGGATTTAGGGTGAGGGCGGTGGGGCTTAAAGCGTGCTTTCGGTGGCAACATATTGCGCCTATCTAATAAATCAAGGTTCAAATAGATGCTTCATATACCTCATCTAGATGCTTCATATACCTCATCGCAGCAGCATTCCCATTGTCGATAATAGCAGCAATCGCAATAGATCAAGCACCAGCATTCGTCCTCGATCTCGTCGCAGATCGGGCACCTCCCGTCATCATTCAGCTCGGGCACATCATCAAGGTAATCATCAGGAGACGCAAGTTTCCAGCGGTCGTATTCCGTCATTGTGGTAGGTTGTTTGGGAAATGCAAAGGACTATAAGGGCAGGACAGCCCCCTCAAAAGCCGCAATTCTCAGGGCGAGATTGTTGAGACATAGATAAAACGTATTTATGTTGCTGGAAGTTCCCGGCTTTGAGAGGGTCAACCAAATTTCAAGGCTAAGATTAAAGCGACTTACTTACTACATCGTAAATTTGATGAGAAACTAACTACGTCATTCAATCCCTGAGTAACCCCGGATTGCAAAGTCTGAATTCTTGAGGACATCCGATGAAATATTTTATCGTAACCTGCCTGATTGTATTCGGCATCACGCTCTCATTCGCACCATGTTTCGCGCAGCAGACGAAAATTGATAGCGCCAAGCTGATTTTACTGAAGAATGAGACGAATGCTGCCGCAAACTCGGGTGATTATCAAAAGGCTGCCACTCTAGCGAAGGCGTTGATTGATCTTGGAGTTCGAGACAGTGGGATGTACTACATGACCGCAATTGTGCTTGCGCTTTCGGGAAACAAAGAGGAAGGCAAACGATACTATGATACCGCGATCGTGAAAGGGTATGACCCAAAGGAAACCGGAATGGCGAGGTCCATGCTTGGGCTTAATACGCAAACATCGAAGGTGAATGTCGATAGCGCATTTGCAGCCATTCACGCGGACGCCCTGCAAAAAGCGAAAACTCTCCCAGCCGGATACACAAATGCAAAGCTCTACCAGATTTATCTTGAAGATCAGGGTGAGCGCTCGCTACTGATTGAACACGGAATGAAAGAATCGATCGATGATGGCATCGCTATGCAAATGATGCAAAACGATCAGAAACGCAAGCCGATGGTTTATGCGATACTACCGCAACTGATGAAAGCCGGTGCCAGGCAGGATCTTCAAGCCGCCGGACTCCTCCTTCAGCATGGCGACGACACGACAGATTATTGGAATGCCCACGAACTTGCAATGAGAGCAATAGAACTTGGAGATTCAACCGCCCGCTGGCTTGCCGCCGCCACGCTTGATCGCTATCTCGTAAAAAAGGGAAAGCCTCAGCTCTACGGAACGCAATCGCATCCAAATGAGAAGACAGGCAAGTACGAACTCTATCCAGTGGACCCCAGCATCACCGATGCAGAGCGCGCCAAATGGAACGTCCCGCCACTGAAAGACGCTCTCAAAATGGTTCAGTTTGCGTATGGACACTGAGGGATAAACAAGTTTAACGATAAAAGAGACTCCTGTGATGTCTGCCTTCCTCAACCGTGTAGCATAAATACAAGAATGGCAATTCCAGATTTTCAGTCGATCTTCCTCCCCTATTTGAAATTACTCGCTGATGGCAAGCCCCATGCGACGAATGAAATGGAGGAGCAGCTTGCACAGTACTTTCATCTCACCGACGATGAACGCAAAGAGCTACTTCCAAGCGGCAAGCAGGCGCGGTTTCGAAACAGGATCGCGTGGACATCAGCGCATCTGAAACAAGCGCGATTGATCGAGCCTGTTTCACGCGGCACGTATAAGATTACGGAGCGCGGCATATCCGTCCTCGCTGAAAATCCAGCTGCGTTGAACCTGCATTCTCTTATGCGCTTCCCAGAATTTCAAGAGTGGAGAACAAAGCGAAACACAGGCAATGAAACGTCGACGGACGCAGCACAAGAGCAGCAAGTTCAAGATCAGTCATCAGCACAGACCCCCGAAGAAATACTCGAAGCCACACATCAGACACTCCGTAACCTTCTTGCGAAGGATCTCCTCGAACAGGTTCGCTCCTCGTCTCCACTCTTCTTCGAACAGGTTGTTATAGATCTGCTTGTCGCGATGGGTTATGGCGGTTCGCGCGCTGAAGCGGCCAGTCTCACGAAGCAAAGCGGCGATGAAGGCATTGATGGACTTATCAAAGAGGATCGTCTCGGGCTCGACACTATCTACGTCCAGGCAAAACGCTGGGAAGCCGCAGTCGGTCGTCCGGTCGTTCAAGCCTTCGCCGGCAGCCTCGAAGGAGCGCGCGCACGAAAGGGCGTTCTGCTTACGACATCCCGCTTCTCCGCTGATGCTAAATCATATGTTGACAAAATCGAAAAGAAGATCGTCCTGATCGACGGCGAACGCCTCGCCGATCTCATGATCGAGCACAACGTCGGCGTCTCCGAAGCCCAAAGCTACGTGGTCAAGAAGATTAATACGGATTATTTTGGGGAGGAGTGAGAGATCACATCGCACGGAAGAATGTGCAAAATGTCACATAACAGTTCTTCTATCTTGAATATAACGTGTGTTGGCGATTCGCTATTGTAATATGACTTTGCCGGTTCTGTTCGGCAAGCCTGCCCCGCTAACACGATAGAGAACCAGCCCTTTTGAGAGACCAAAGGTTGGAAGATGTATCTTGGAAGGACTGTTAAACTTCGATATCAATCTTTTTCCAAGGACATCCACCAACTCAATCTCAAGATTCTGTCCTTTCAATCCACTAAACTCAATCGTAATATCACCAAAAGTAGGATTGGGATATGTGTAGACGGTAGGGGCTGATCTACTCTTGCTTACGCCCACCGCGGTTAACGAGCCCAGAAGAATTGTCCCTTTTTCCCCAACGACGATACACCTATCGCTGTCTAGGTATTTAACATCGAACAATACGGTCGGCAAGAGAGTATCTCGAACCCAGGTTGCGCCGCTATCCCAAGTCTGTCGAATGACGCCACCACCTGGTTCTGTGCCGACGACTAGCCCGTTTCTGCGATCGTGCATTCGAACCGCCGCAAGATAGTCGCCACCATAGAGCTGATTATGCCATGTAGCCCCCCCGTCAGTCGAACGGGCAAGTTGGTGCGATGTGCCTACCGCGAAAAAAAAGTCGGAATCGAGTGCCTGAACACCATCGAATTCATGCCCGCCGTCATTCGGGTTAATCCATGTTTTTCCTGTGTCATGGGAAACCATGCAGTGACTCATCCACTGATCTCGCCCATCGTTGATCTGGGTATAACTCGATTGGACGATCCAATGCTTGGCTGTAGAATGATCGATTTGTTGCATGTATTGACGCGAGTTCGTTTCCCAAATCCAGGTGAGTCCTCCATCCGAGGTACGCCAATACGCAAAACTTGCTGTCGCCAATCCAAAGAGAGAATCAGCAAAGTCTAGATCAAAGACACCATCGTCAGTTTGTTGAAGGGCAAATGCATAAAGAAATTTCCATGTCTCGCCAAAATCACTCGTCTTATAGATTGAGTCGCCATAAGCGAGAAGCCATCCTTTTCCGGATGGGAGTATATTAATCGCTCCGACGTATTTAGATGGCGAAGAAAGAAAAGGAGCCCAATGGTTGCCACCATCTGTAGTTTTGAGCAAGGAAGAGTCCCAAGCCTCTCCGAGCGCAAAACCAAGTTCTGGTGTTGCAAAAGAGAGCCTGTACAGCGGGTGCGTCGTCCCGCTCTCGATACGAACAAACCTGAAGCCTTGCGCCCGAGCGAACGGCAGTGGTAATAGAAGGACGATGCAAAGGACGACGACTCTCATATTGCTTCGAAAACATTGCGAAGAATAAAAGTTGCAAAGGTCTGGGAAGAACCGAGCACTAGTTTATCGCATTAGAACAAGAGGTAACGCATATTCTCAATTTGTATGGTAATACTGCATCCCGAACAACTCACCAAGGACGGCAAGCGGTTCATCATTTTTCCTGCAGAAGAATTTGAGGATTAAGTGAGTGGGCGATGCCCGTATGTTTCTGTGGGCACTTAGAGGATAAGCTCTATATACGTGCCAGATGAGCAGTTCTTGAAGAAGGAACAATATATCCATTCAGACACCTCACACGTAAACATACGATGACTCAGAAACAAATGAACAAGGTAATGAAGAGTGGACTGCATATTTTGGTTGGTTCGGTTGCACTTCTCTTTATTGCCTCGTGCGAATCTGGAGTTATCCCTGACGTGCCACCTAAACACTGGGGAGGAACAGTGCTGATCATGAGCGATTCGGTGATCGCGAATGGGGATACGTCAATCTTCACCGCGACGACGCATGGCGGCGGCCCTCTGAACAATCCCAGGTATCATTGGATGTTTTCCGAGAATGACTCTGGAACCGATACTTCTCTGGTCGTTACACATACGTTTACAACTCTTGGTGAACAGTTTGTGGACCTCACGATCTTATCGGACGGTTACGCGCCATATTACACTACCAAACGGCTCTGGATCATCAAGAAGTGAGTTTCCAATCTGCCTTGATAACTACCGCTCCTTTCCAAGCACGAGCGCAGCATTGGAGAGTTGTTTCATCTTCAAGGAATCGATGCGCAGTTGGTGACTGATCGTCTGTCCCTTTAGGACTTCACACCAGGGCGTGGATGCAGTGTCGGGACGAGTATTCACAGTCACTCTCTTCTCCGCAATGAATTCGTCAGACTCCGGCGACGGATTCAGTTGGATGTATGTGACGATATCTCCAACCGCAACTCGATACCGTGTCGCAGCACACGACTGCAGCATCCCCCCCACCGCAATCACCATAATCAACATGCTTGTTTTCATAAGACTCTTCACTTCTCTGCAAAACACAATACCCACACCTTGACCTACGCAAGTATAGCAGTCGTGTGTCGCGAATGCAATAGCAAAGAAGCGATATGACAATTTTATGACAGAGGCCGCGCTTCGCGCTTGCCCCAACTACCCCCTCCTAATCTCGCCATTTTAACGGGGAGGGACCAAGGATTTTCTTATTAAACGCTTTGCAATTGTGACAGCAACCTCATCACATAGCTTTGCAAAATCTGAAAATCAGGTTCACCTTCGTTTGCAAAACGCTCAATTGCAGTGCCGAGGAGATAGACATCTCTCCACTGTCCGAGGATCTCGCTTCGTTGTTTGAGCTTATTGCGCTCGTAGCTAGTCCCTTTCAGCGGCAAATAGTCAAGGATATATCTGAGTCGTTTTACTTTTTTTCGCAGTTCGTGCAGTGTGACAGGTGTTGGTTCTTTTTGTACCAACGTTTCTGCGCACCTGATCGCATATCGAGCTTTCCGGATCACTTGCTGGAGTGACTTCTCGCTGAGCGTGATCGGTTCGGTTACTTCATCAACACGCTTGAACACGCTTCGGAGCGTTCGTAACAATCTCGTAACGCCATGCTGCTCAGCAAAGCGGTCGACTTCCAACTGCCGCTCGGCGAGCAGTTGTTGGCGTAGCCGGTCAAGGATATTTCTTAGATCTCCTGTTTCGAAGTCCTCTCTAAAAAATGCTTTGAAGAGTTCGAGTCCACCAATCATTACTGCAAGGTCGCGAATCGGCGAGAGTGTTCGAGCAGCATTTGCAATGATATCGTCGAGCCGACTGAATTCCTTACGCTTGATCTCGGGGCGATAGCATCGGAGAATGGCACGAAATCGTTGTAGGCATCTACGAGTCTCATGAACAAAATCGTCGAATGACTCACCCGTAGAAGATCGCAGTCCTAGCAGATTTTCCTCGAGCGAAGCTTCGAGTTCATGGCGCGCAGCGCGGAGTGCTTCAGTTGGATCCTTGGCGAATTTCACGGTGAGATGGCAAGCTAGCCTAGCTCAAACGAAACTATTCCATGATGCAAAGTGTGCATGTTGCAACATTAAATCTTACCCAACTCATGCTGCTCCTCGCGGCTGAGCTTGCATGATCGCTTACCATCGCGTTTTCTTGATTCTTCTCGTCACTCGGGCTTGCTTTTTGCTCTAAATTTGCCTATTCTTGCATCCGATCTCCACTCACCTTTTCAAGAACGTCCATGAAAACAATTTTAGAGTCTGTCACTTCCGTAGTGAAGCATTGGTGGTGGTTTGTCATCACTGGTTTGATCATGCTCGCCACAGGTATCATCATTCTGCTTCGACCTGTCGAAGGGTACATTGGACTTAGCGTTTTGTTTACAGTCGTTATCCTCAGCATCGGGTTTTCTCAAATCATGTTCTCGTTAACGAATAGGAAGTCGATGCGTGGGTGGGGGTGGATTCTTGTAGCGGGTATTCTTGACGTCGCGATCGGCGTCTATTTGGTGATCAATCCGCTTGTCACGATGGCTACGCTTCCGTTTGTCATGGGCTTCTGGCTCATCTTCCGAGCGACATTTCTCATTGGCTCCGCATTCGAACTCAAGGAAGAGGGCATCAAAGAATGGTGGTGGTTGCTGCTCGGTGGCAGTGCGGGAGTCGTCTTCGGTTTTCTCGTACTCATTTTTCCAGCCGCGGGAGTTCTGGGCATCATTGTTTACACCGCCACCGCATTTCTTATCACAGGTGCTTTCAACGTCTATTTTGCCCTGCAACTAAAAAGGGTGAAACCAATCGTGAAAGAGATATTGATCTGATCCATGGCGGATTATTGTGTGACTCGGTGGCACAGCTATCCCTGTCTGTGCCACCTTTGAGGAATCTCTCAACGATTAAACCACTGGAAAATCACCTTCGGATTTCCAAAATCACCGACGGAGATATCATCAAAGCCAACTCGACAAGGGTTTGGCGGGCCGGGTGGGAGATCGGTTGGAGAGCACGCTCGCCATGCTCCTTTCCCTTCATGATATTCAGCGGTAACCACATACGCCTTCGTCAATGCTGAGGTGTTAACTCCGCTTGACCACCATGGTTCACTAGCTCTGATGTTGATCACGGAGGTTTTTCGTGTTTCTACTTCTGTAATGTTCACTCGCAAATCGAACGCAGCGACCGACGGTTCGACAGTCACCTGTAAACAGTCCTTGGGATGAACATATAATATGAAACATGAGCCGCTTTTGATGCCATCGGGGCGGGTTGGCGCCTCTGTGACAGCACTATTTCGTTTTGGCATAGTCCAAGGGCGTGATGAGCGATCAAATCCCCTGGAGACAACACTCTACTCCTCGAAGGAGCTTCAACCGCTTCGATATCTTACACAACATTCACTCTGAGAATAAGTACGAAATCCACTAAAAATGGATTTTACATTTTGGATCAATTTTTAAAAAGTGCAATGCAAAGTTTTCTGCGTGTTCTACGTCCGACCTTGCCAGGAAACCTCGTGCTCCACTCTGATTGTAACTATTCTGGCACACCCGGGTTTCTCACACGATACACTTCTGTCTGCCACGTTCTTGCATGAAAAAACTACTGGTTCTCTCGTTCGTGCTGTTTTTTACTCCCATTGTGGACCAGACTAGTGCTTCAGCACAAACGGTCTGGATGAACGACAGTACGCTCTCGAATTATATGCTAGAAAAGTCATCGGCGATGCATTCGGCGCAGATGCATCGCGAGCCGCGTGCGATAAGGAAGCATGATGAGAATGCTGTTGAAGGTGGGTTCCGAGAGATAAACGTCTACGAAGATTACAAGCCGGAGGCAGAGGTCTATGCGACTTCGAATCCGATCGACAGCATGAACCTTGTGATCTCGCCCATTAAGCTTTCCTTAGACACCGGTGTTTTTTGTCCGATCTACTATTCAAAAGATTTTGGCCACACATGGCTGACCTCGAGCTTCGTTACTATACCTGACGAGACGCCTTTCCGCATCACCGGTGGCGGTGATCCAATGTTTACATGGGGCGCCGACGGAAAGTTGTACGTAGCGTGGATCGACAACTACGAACTCAACGGGAATTCGTTGGTGACGTACAACAAGATTTACTGGGCAAGTTCAAATGATGGCGGTGCGACGTTCACTCGCTTGCCGAATAGTTACATCGCAAGCTCGACGATCGGCCAGCGAACTTCCCAAGCCTTCGACAAGGAATGGCTTGCGTCCGATCGGACTCAATCGACATATCGCAGCTCGATCTATGCGGCTCTTGTTTCGATTGGTCAATCGAATTACATCGAGGTACGCCGCATGATACCGGACGGAATAAGCTTCAACGCTGCGGGCACGCGTGTCTCGCAGGGTACATTCCGGATGCTTCATTTTCCTAACGTTGCCGTCGACCCGAACGGTGGAGTTCATTGCACATTCTTCGGCTCAGTCGATGGCAATCAATACGCCATCTGGCACTCGCACTCAACCGATGGCGGCGCAACATTTTCTCCGGAGGTGAAAGCGGTTGACGTTCACTTCCCAAGATTCTCGAAAGACGACAAGCGTTATGTGCCGGGCATTGAGCAGAACCGACAGTATCCGTGTCCGAACTTCACAATCGACACTTCGCAGTCGAATCGTCGCGGCTATCTTTATCTGACATGGTGTGCGAACGGGACGACGAGCGCATCGAGCAAAATCCTCAATATTTATTTCTCGCGGTCTACGAATAATGGTGATACGTGGTCAGAGCCGCAGGTCGTGAACGATGATGTCAAGGCACCGATGGGCGATCACTTCAATCCGAGCATCGCGGTGAACGGACGTGGCATCATCAGTATCAGTTGGTACGATCGGCGCACAGATTCCAGTTCGTTCATCACGAATACGTACGCTGCGACTTCATTCGATGGCGGAGTGAGCTTTGCCCAGAATCAACTCGTTTCTGGCATGCCGTCAGACCACAGAACATTTGCCGGCGCGCAGAGTTTTGGAGTCGGCGACTATGCTTCGACGATCATGACGGACAATTACACGATCCCGGTGTGGTGCGATGGACGCATGGGCGGCGGAGATGTGAACGTGTACGCTGCATGGGTGCCGATCAATGGAGTGCCGGTTGGCGCGGTGCGAATGAGTTCGCCGACATCGAATGCGACACTTGAAGATATTTATCCAAATCCACTCACGGCTTCGACGAATATCCGTTACACACTCTCGGAGCGGGCCTACATATCGATGTCGCTGACAGATGTCGGCGGCCGGAGAGTTGCAACAATCGCAGAGAAGGTCATGAATGCCGGCGAGCATCAAGAAGAATTTGATGCAAGCAAACTTCCGAGTGGTGTCTATTATTGCGAGCTTCGCACTTCTTCAGGATTTTCGCGTAGGGCAATCAGTGTCGTCCGCTGATCATGTTGCTCGCTCCCTAAAGGATTTGGTATCTGCTTCCGTATTCCCCCCTCAGTCCAAAATCGCTCGCTTCGTTGTATCGACCGTCCATTGCTCGAACACGATAACGCTCCCATTCTTCATATGGGCTTTGAGGAATGGCGTGTGCGCGGTATCCGAGTGAAGCAGCGTGTTGTAGTCTGTGTAGTTTGCGCGGAAGTCTCGAATCGGGACTCTGCCTCCGATGCACGAGCAAAGAAGAAGTCCCTGAAACATTACTAGCGACCAACAAGCAATTCTCATAGAGCAAAGGTAAGCATACCTAGGGTCCCCAAAATGCTACAGGCTGTATAGCCCGCAAATGGGCATAGTAAGCTCAAAAGGGCAGACAAGGAACGTTTCAAAGCGAACGCGAATTCGTATTCATCAATACCAAAAAGATAGCTCTTAAACATACTCTCGGATGTTACGCGTGCTTCGGCAACTTCATTGTACAACGTCAAAAACCGGCAGGAACTCGGTTTCGATGTTTGGCGCGCGCCTGATTGTTTCGTTTGTTCTCCTGATTTTCATTGCTGACGCCATTAATGTCGACGTGCTCTACGCGATGGCGATCGGTGACCTGCAATTTCAGGATAATCCTGATATCTTCGATTCGCAGTTCGATTCGACACCGGTCTGCCCTGCCCCCACAATCGCTACCCATGGCCCCAGGAATTCTACGTTAGCTCAGCGGGCGCTGAACCATAAGTTTCGTGGGACGATCATTCTTGAGGATATTGACAGTCCGACCGTCCTTGATGGCACTGTCTCATCAAATCTTCTCTCGAGTGTATTAGAGTTTTTTGTTCAAAAAGATCACAATTCATCCTCCGCAATTCTCTCATTCGATCGCACGATCTCTTTCCAGCGACTTCTCATATAGAATTCTCCTCGTTCCGGATTCGATCTATAAACCCTTCAGGGAGCCCATCCTTTGTTGACGACCATCAGCATTGGTGCATTAAGCGTGAGCGTATACAATAGCTCCCCGAAGACAGACGACATGATCTTCACATTCGGTGAGTGATCGCTCGATCGATTCTGGATTGATCCTTTCCCCCGGATACGCCACCAAGAAGCGCACAGTTCCTTCTTCACATCAATGAAGAATGACTGTTTTGTTTGAACAATTTATGACTCTCTCTTTAAAACATGAAATTCATCGTGCAAATCCTATTGCTCGGACTTGCCGGCACGGCGTGGGCGCAGCTCCCCGCTGACTCGAGTAGGAATGGGGTGCCGAACCCTTTGCTGCAGTCGGATACAATTCACCTTTCACTTGCAACTGCTCAGGAACTGGCAGTGGAGCGCAATTCTGCATTGCTTGGGGCAAGTTACCGGCTTCACGCTGCTGAGGCTGATACCGTAGGGGCACGGCTAGTACCGAATCCGCAACTCTCGGTAAATACCAGCTATGTCAATCTCTTAGGTCGACCCATTGATTTTTCGACGTCATCGAATTCCCTCAGGCTGGATCAGGTGATCCAATTAGGTGGAAAGCGTGGGTATCGTATTGAGACGGCTGAAGAATCGGTTGCTGCCGTCCGCGCTGATTTTGTCAATCAGATCTTTCAAACCCGCGCCGATGTGAAGGATAGTTATATCGATGCTGCCTATGCGCAAAAACAAATTGAGCTTGCCCAAGAGAGCTACGATCTTTTTGCGCGACTTGTTGATGCATCGCAGATTCGTCTAAAGGCTGGTGACATTGGCGAACAGGATGTGACAAAGCTCCTGCTCACGGAATTAACCTTCCGGCAGGCCTTGAGCGATGCGCAACAGAGTTTAATCGACGCACTGGCAAGACTGCGACAGACAGTACACCTTGACGCAAACAGGCCGGTACGCATCGATTATCAATTCCAACCAACGAGTCCAGTATATGTATCAGACACCCTTCATGCGATAGCACTAAGGTCCCGTGCAGACCTTTGGGCACAGGAGCATCGGGTACTCTCCGCAGAACATCAAACTCATCTGGCAAAGGCAAATGCCTGGCCAGACCTCGATGTCGGTGTGGAGCTGGATCGTCAGGGTCCCGATTTCAAGAATTATTTCGGTGGAGGGATAGGAATTGCCATTCCCCTCTTCAGCCGGAATCAGGATGACATCATGCGGACCGACGCAAATTATCGCGCCAGCCAGTATGACCTTCAATCGGTCGAGCTCAGCATTCACAATGATGTTGCAACTGCTTACGCCAAGTATGAGAGCTCACTCTCGGTGCTCGGTGGATATCCCAACAAGATGGTGGATTTGGCGGGTGATATTCGGACCGTGGCGATGAACAATTACACAAAGGGACACATCAGTTTGCTGGACCTGCTCGAGTCCCAGCGCATCTACAATGATGCGATCCAGAATTACTATAGCGCACTCTATAAACTCGCAAAGAATCAGACGCTGCTTGAGCGTGCGGTTGGCGTACAACTTTTTTAGGAGATGTTGATCATGAAGTATTTCATTCTCTACGTATTGATTGCAGTAACGGCTGTTGGCTGTTCAAGCAATCGCGAACCCGTCGGTGCTGAAGAATCAAAGGTAGCTAAGAATATCATCACAGTTGGCGCAGTGATGAATGCAAAGTTACCGCTTACCACAGCTGAAATACAGCCTAGTCTGCACCATGTTGTCTTGACTGGGAAAGTGGACTTCAATCCCAATGAGGTCACGCACGTTTTTTCGCTAGCCTCGGGACTTGTGAGTCGAATCAATGTTACGCAAGGCGATCCCGTCGTCAAGGGGCAGATCCTTGCTGAGGTGCAGAGCAGCGATATCGCAAATGCAATCTCCGATTTCCGTAAATCGAGTGCTCAATTGAAGAATGCTGAACGAGCACTTACGCGAGTAAAAGAATTGGTCGCCGCCAAAGTGGCATCGCAACGGGATCTTCAGCAGGCCGAGAGTGACGAAGCACAAGCCAGAGCAGATTATGATCGCAGCCTCAAGACGCTTAAGATTTTTGGTGCGGATGAGAATACCACATCCGCAACGTACGAGATACGAGCCCCTATCGACGGCGTCGTCATGGAGCGGTTTGCGCAGCCAGGCTCTCAGGTTCGAAACGATGGCTCACAGGCGGCATTCACCATTGGACGTACAAACAGCCTCTGGATCTCGCTTGACGTTTATCCGGATCAGCTTCACTCTATTGCACAAGGAGATTCAGCGATCGTTCTTGCCAGTGGATTTGAGGACCACCCATTCAGGACGTTTATTCAGTATATCAGTCCAGTAGTCGATCCTAATAGCTTCACGACGAAAGTCCGTTGTGTCGTGCCAAACAGTGGCGGTGTATTGAAGCCGGCCATGTTCGTCTCCGCAAACGTCTCTCATCCAAGCGGTGAAGGACTCTACATTCCTTCCACCGCCGCGTTTTATGATGGGGATGGTAAGGTCTACGTCTTTCTTAAACACGGCGATCGCAGCTACGAGAAGCGGGCGATCGAAGAGGGGATCATCGAACCCACACGTATCGAAGTCGTGGCAGGCCTGGCCCCAGGTGACTCCCTGGTTGCGGATAAGGCGCTATTTCTCAATGACGAAATGCACACGGCCCAACAGTAAAAATAATATTCGTGATGACTCTATCGCTGCATCGAGTGGTCGTTTGATCATTCCAATCGCGGTGGACTCTCAACTAAACGGAATTGACATATGCTGAAAAAAATAGTTGATCTTGCACTTCGTGAGCGATTGGTCGTGTACTTTATGACCGTGCTCATTATTGTGGCCGGTATCTACGCGTTCACGCAGCTCCCGATCGAAGCCTATCCAGACTTGACAAATGTACGCGTCCAGGTAATAACGCAGTGGCCTGGCAGAGGCGCGGAGGAACTTGAAAAATTCATTACCATTCCGATCGAGACGGAAATGAATGGCATTCCCCATTTATTGAATCTTCGGTCGATTTCTCTCTTCGGACTCTCGGTGGTAACACTGACCTTCGATGATAACGCAGACGAATTCTTTGCTCGAACCAACGTAACACAGAAGCTCCAGAATGTGCAGCTTCCAGATCAAGTCAATTCGCAATTATCCCCGCAAAGCGGGCCAACTGGAGAGCTCTTTCGATATACGCTGACGAGCCCGACACGATCTGTCATGGAGTTGAAATCCATTGAAGATTGGGTGCTCGAACGACAATTCAAGGCGGTCGAGGGTGTCGCTGATGTAGTAAGCTTCGGTGGACCTACCAAGCAATACGAGGTGGACATTGATCCTCACAAGCTTGCGTATTATGGGATACCGCTGCATCAGGTTTCTGATGCGCTTGCTCAAAACAATGCCAACGCAGGTGGGAGTCTGATTGAACAAGGGTCTCAAGGTTATGTCTTCAGAGGTGTTGGACTTCTTGGCAGCCTCACCGACGTTGAAAATGTCGTGGTTGCGAATTATAACGGTACTCCGCTAAAGATCGCACAGCTCGGCGAAGTGCAGATCGGTCATGCCGTTCGCTTAGGCAAGGTTGGGCTTCGAACCAACCCCGATGTGGTGGAGGGTATCGTTCTTATGCGACGAGGTGAGAATGCCTCCGCAGTGATCAAGCGTGTCGAGGAAAAAGCGTTGGCTCTTAATGCTACGATCCTGCCCAAGGATGTAAAGATCGTACCATACTATGATCGCGCACAACTTGTCGAGGTCACAACTCATACGGTTTTGCATAATCTCCTGCTGGGGATGATCCTCGTTATTGTCGTTCTCTTCGTGTTCCTGGGGAATCTGCGGAGTGCATTTATCGCAGCCCTCATCGTACCGTTGTCACTGCTTTTCGCATTTATCCTGATGCACCTGAAAGGCATGTCGGCGAATTTGCTGTCGCTCGGAGCAATTGATTTCGGCGTGATCATCGACGGTGCTGTGATCATGGTTGAAGCGCTCTTCGCAACACTTGCACTGAAGCACCTTGCGCAAGGAGAGGAGCGAGAAGAATTGATCCGCGACACTGCAGGTGAAATGAGCAAACCGATCTTCTTTTCGATCATTATCATCATCGCTGCAATGCTCCCGATTTTTTCATTTCAGCAGATCGAAGGTAGGATGTTCTCGCCGCTCGCCTACACGCTTGGGTTTGCGTTGCTTGGAGCAATGCTGCTCAGTCTTACGCTCGTCCCGGTTCTTTCTCACGATTTGCTGAAGGGCGAACTTCACGAGAAAAGTCCAGTGCTCGAGTACCTCAACAAGATTTACAAGACTGCACTTGACTACTCGCTTCGTCATGCAAAGCCGATTATGGGCGTTGCAGTAGCGTTGCTCGTGGTGAGTCTTTTTCTAGCTCGGTTTCTCGGAACCGAATTTTTGCCACATCTAAATGAAGGAGCCTTGTGGGTCAGAGCTACAATGCCAATGAGCATTAGTCCTTCAGTGGCCGATTCGGTAACGTCACAGCTTCGATCTGAACTATTGAAGTTTGATGAAGTGCAAAATGTCGTCTCGCAGCTCGGACGTCCAGATGACGGAACGGATGCCACCGGTTTCTTTAACTCAGAATTCTTCGTTGATCTTAAGCCGGAGTCAGAATGGAAGGGCCACAAGACCAAGGAATCACTGATTGCCGACATGAATGTAAAATTCAACGAGATTCCTGGGATCGACTTCAACTTTTCACAACCAATCTCCGACAATGTGGAGGAGGCAGTAACAGGAGTGAAAGGAGAACTGGCGGTCAAAGTCTTTGGTGAGGATCTCAATGTACTTGAAAGCAAGGCTTCACAGATCCGGGACATTCTTAACCGTACCGAAGGGATCACCGACGTTGGAGTGTTCACAGAACTTGGACAACCAATTCTGCAGGTCAAGGTGGACCGGCTCAAGGCGGCGCAGTATGGTGTGAACGTAAGCGATATCCAGGAATTGATCGAAGCAAGTATCGGTGGCAGAACTGCAACGCGCTTCTATGAAGGCGAGAAGCATTTTGATGTCGTCGTACGGCTTTCACCGGAATTCAGGAATTCGTCTGAGAAACTGAAGTCTTTGCTTGTGTCTACTTCCTCCGGAGCGAAGATCCCTCTATCCGCCGTTGCAGCGATCGGAGTAGAGCCTGGCGCAGCCTTTATCTATCGTGAAGCGAACGCTCGATATATCGCAATCAAGTTCAGCGTACGAGGTCGTGACATGGGAGGTGCTGTAGCTGAGGCTCAGGCAAAGGTCGACAAAGAGGTGAAGCTTCCCTCAGGTACATTTACCATCTGGGGAGGCGAGTTTGAAAGCCAGCAGCGAGCAATGAAGCGCCTGGCGATCGTTGTACCGCTCAGTTTGCTGGTGATCTTGATTCTGCTCTTTGCCACGTTTGATTCATGGTCATACGCACTGCTAAGCCTGGCTAACGTACCATTTGTAACGATCGGTGGCATCCTTGGCTTGCTCATTTCCGGTCAGCATTTCTCTGTCAGCGCCGGTATCGGGTTTATCGCGTTGTTCGGAGTGAGCATTCAGGATGGTGTCGTCTTGCTCACCTATGTGAAGCGGTATCGGAGTCAGTTTACGGATACGACCGAACTGCTAAAGTATGCAGGGAGCAAGCGAGTACGACCGATCATTATGGTGGCTGTACTGGCGATGATCGGACTCATGCCCGCAGCGCTCTCAACCGGTATTGGTAGCGAGACGCAGAAACCACTCGCCATTGTCATTGTTAGCGGGTTATTTCTAACCGCTCTCGTCAATCTTATTCTTCTGCCAGTTATGTACAAGCTGCTCAAGATCGATCCACATCCGTCAACAAAGAATTTGCAGAAGGAATCTGTGAGTTCAACCACAGTATGAGTATGCCATTACAAATAAAAATGCGGCGTGAAGGACATCATCATTTACGTTCGAGGTCAATCGTTCTTCGCGGGATATTCGCTACAGCACTCCTCGCTTCTTTCCTGATGGGGAGTGTTACGGCAAGTCGATCCCAGCAAAATCATTTGCGGACGACCGGCGAGTTCATTACGCCATTCGTGAAGGAGCGGGATAGCAATTACATCCTTGAAGCTGCTTTTGACAAACAGAGCCAGCCTGCGACAGAGGATACCTCTGAGTTTCTAAGACCAGATGAGTTCACGTTTGCGGGCAGACCGAGATACGTACTCGATGGATCGCAGCCGCGCCGAATCACAAAGCTGAAGCCAATAACCTTTGCGGCAGTTCAGTCGGTGTACATTGGAGGCTTGACGCTGCTCCACATCTATCAAAAAAACACCATCTGGTCTTCGACGACATCCTTCCGATTGATTGACAATTGGGATGAATCTTTTGGCGCCAATTATGGCGGACACATGCTCGCAGGATACTTTCTCAGTTACTTATCTGCCGAGTCGTTGCTTGCCTCTGGTCTGAGCAAGCAATTGTCGACGATCTATGGAGCGCTTATGGGTTTGGGCTATCAGTTCTATGTTGAAGTGCTCGATGGCTATGGATTGAATTATGGACTCTCACCTTACGAGATGTATAGCAATATACTGGGTGTGATCTATTATTTGGGGAGCGCGTATTCTCCCTTTCTACAAAACTTCACTCCGAAGTTCAACTACTATCCTGCCCCTTCGTTTGGTGAGCACTTTAAGGTGGCATCGAAGACTCCGATCGACGATTACAGCTCCTGGAATTTCTGGATCACGGCGAATGTGCCACATCTGCTTTCGGATAACTATAGCTCATTCTGGCCAAAGTGGCTGGATCTCTCGTTCGGGTATTCGGCTCGCAACTTAGGCTATCCAGATCGAAGCAGAATTTACACAATCGCCCTGGATTACGACCTTGAGGAGATACTGCCCGATGGAGGTCCCACCTGGAATTGGTTTAAGCACACGCTGAACTTCTTGAAGCTGCCTTCTCCCACATGGGAAATCTGGTCGAATCGCTCACCACGCTTTTATTTGCTCTACCCGTTTCGTTTATCATTAGGTAACGTAAACTTCTGATCTCTGAGTACTTATGTCTGACAACCAAGTTGAGTTATCGTTCAATAGAAGGAACACATTGTTCATTCTTGCATCGGTGTTGTTTTTTCTGAGTGTCACGTTCCTTCAAGCCTCAGTAGTAAGGGCGCAGGAAACTGTTCGATTTGGAATTGGTGTAGGCGTGAGCCCGCTCGCGATTGCGGGCGATGTCGAATCGAAGTTCATGGCCGCTGGGTTCGAGAATTTCTATTTCCCGATCCAGGTCGGACCTTACATAAAAGTAGAGCCGGAGATCGGGCTCTATTTCTTTTCCACCGACCAGACTGTGCAGGATTCTTCGGGAAGTGTGATTGAACACACCGCCCGGCAAATTGTACGCACTGGTATCGGAGTCTTCTATACCTGGAAACCTGACAGCGTTTTTATGATGTACATAGGCGGACGCACCGGAATTCTTTCATCCGAACGCCAGACGACCCATTCACGTCAGTCTTCCATCCCTGATTTCGATCGCAACTGGGCAGTCTATTACGCAGGTGCAGGATTGGGCGCGGAATATTTCTTTTCGCACCACTTCAGCCTTGGGGCTGAATTGCAGCTAACCCATTATGGATTTGGCGTGCCTGTGATAAAATCTGATCCGACACCAACGGAAGACTTCACGCAAAACGCGACGAGCACGAACACGGTGTTATTTGCGAGATTCTATTTCTAAGAGGAATATCACCTCTCACGCTTCAGACTTCATCCATGCATACAGCATCGCAGCGAGCGCTGCTCCAATGATGGGTCCGATGAAGTAAAGCCCCATTGTGCCGAGCGTGTGTGCAAAGATCGCAGGACCTAGCGATCGTGCGGGGTTCATAGATGCTCCGGTGAGCGGTCCGCCCACGAATGCTCCGATCATTACTGTAATGCCGATTGCCGCGCCGGCCATCGTGCCGACGGCACGAGTATCAGTCGCGACGGCCATTACAACCAGCATGAGGAAGAACGTGACCATCACCTCCCAAACAAATGCTGAGACTAGCGGGACATGCGTGATAGTCTCCCCAAAATGCGTACCTGGTGGCAGAATAAAGTAAAGCAGCGTGCTTGCAACGATAGCACCGGTGAATTGTCCGAACCAATATGCAGCAACTTCTTTACCGGGGAAATGCCGCGCGATCGCAAATGCAAGCGTTACCGCGGGATTGAAGTGCGCTCCGGAAACGTGACCAAAGGTATAGATCATCGCTGCAACGGTAAGCCCAAAAATCACCGGTACCGCAACGCCGCTCATACTTCCTGCAAAACGCTCACCAACCATCAGCGCACCACAACCAAAGAAGACGATTGCGAATGTTCCTATTGCTTCGGCTACAGAACGTTTAAGGAGTTGATTTTTCACTCGTTCGGTGATTCAGTTAGATGCATTCAGGAATGAAGCTATCTTAGCCTCAAATTCAGCTTCGTCTTTTTTTTGATATCCGAGCTTTGTAAAGAGGACTTTGCGATTCTGGTCGAGGAGGATGAAGGTAGGATATGATTGAACACCGAATTGCTTATAGGCCACGTCCTGGCTGACCATAAATTCCGGCCCATGAAGTTGCTCAAATTCGCGCGCACGTCTGACCATTGCGGGCTCCTCATCCATGGGATCGACACCGACGATCGTTAATCCGGCGCTGCCAAACTTCGATTGCAGCGAACGAAGAAATGGCAGCGAATACCTGCACGGTCCGCAGGCGGCGTACCAAAAGTCGAGCAGAACGAATTTTGAACGAATCGAGGACAATTGGATCGAATCACCTTGCAAGATTCTGCCTCCAAAATCAGGAGCGATTTTTCCCGTCGCGATTATCGAATCCTCCAAAATGTTTTTCGTGGCATATTTGACCTCCTTCAACCCGCTCGCAGCCATCTTCGATCTCACACTTGCGATGTCACTGCGAATCTTTGGAAGCGAGATGAAATTGAAAGCTGAAGATAGTAGATGCTTCCCATTTGAATTAGGTGTATGAAAGTCAAGACCAGACACATCATAACCCATCAAGAAGTTAGAATTGCTTATTGCATACCGAATCTTGAGTTCGCTATGCATGGTGTCAGTAGGATCCTCAACAGGAGGTATCACTAGCACGTAATGTGTCTCCTTTCCGTGAACCAGCGTGTCCGACGTACTGACGCGAGCTCCTGGCATGTCCATATACTTCCGAAGAGCATGCCCATTATTCAGATAAGACCAAAACAACCAATAATCAAGTCTGTCAAGGATTTTCGATTGCGGCACCGTTTGACGAAAGATCGTTTTCTCCTTCCAATCTACCCACACCATCGAAGTGTCTTCATAGGTAATTGTGATGTGATTGTTTTGGATAATGAGTCCGATCCCAGACGAATCCCTCGTTCCGCAAAACTCAAGAGTGCACGTATCACCCTTTTCACGAGAAAACGCGAGGCTCTTCTCAACAATAACGTACTTGATCTCTCCTGAGCGAATTTCCTGAAGCTTCTCAAGCGTCTTCGTTAGCCAGGAGGGGCTATCGGTTAATTGTCCGAATGCCGACGAGCTAATGAACAGACAGAGTATGACTAGGACCGAGCGTTTCATAGTAGATGGGGCAAATGGCATTTCCGAGCACGAAGATACGACTTCGATCAAGTCGTAGCAGTGACGCAATTCACTTCACACCATTTCATTACTCGCTTTTCGATGTCATCACGCACTTCTCGCGTGCGTTCTAGCCGCTCATCCTTGGTCCCGACAAAACCCGAAGGATCTAGCAAGCTCCAATGCTCGCGTGATAGCATTCCAGGTATGAACGGGCACTGCTCAGCAGCGGCATCATCGCAGACGGTGATCACATGAGTGAATTGCTTTCCGGAGGCAATGACTTGATCGACGCTCTGCGATGATTTTTGCGAAAGGTCGATTCCCTTCTCTTTCATCGCTTCAATCACAATTGGATTCATCACACCAGCCTCCAAGCCTGCGCTTTCGATGATGCAATCCGTCATACATTCGCGCTTCAAGAATGCCTCGGCCATCTGACTTCGTGCACTGTTATGAATGCAGACGAAGAGGATACGCTTTTGTCTCAATTGTTCGTTCACTACCATCAACAGCAAGCCTCACCGATCTGCACGAGCGAAGGCACACAACACGCACTGCCATCCTCATCGGAGGATACTGCTGTATCTGCTTCCGTTACCACAAATATTTCCCAGGCGTTATGATCAGGGTCACTCACCCAGATCTTGTCCTGTTTCGCATAACAACAGGTTGTTTCCATCTCTTCACGAACTGTTACTCCGCTTGCCTCCAATCTTTCCTTCGCGGCAATGACCTCATTGGTCGAAAGTACCTCAAATCCAAGGTGACTTAACGAACCGCTCGCCCCATGCTCGCGCTCGTTCAAGCTGAAGTTCAGTGCAGGTTGTTCAAGCGCGAACTTCGCATAGCCCGGGCGCTGCTTGGTCGGCGCTTGTCCGAATAGAGACGTATAAAACTCAACGGATGCTTGGATGTCGCGAACATCGATCGAGATGTGCGGGCGGAATGCCTTAAAGCTGGTCATGATGATCCCCCATTACTCGTCGCACGTATTATATGTGGATCTTCGCATATTCTTATATGCTGAGAACCGCATATAACGTACCAACGTTTCACTTTTCGTCGTCTTTTTCGGAGTTGATTCGACTTCTTTCACAAATCGGAATTATGAATAAAGTCCTGTTCGTCTGCATCCACAACAGTGCCCGCAGCCAAATTGCCGAAGCCCTTATGCGACGGGAATGCGGGGACGCTGTTCACGTTCAAAGCGCCGGGTTGACACCTGGTCCGCTAAACCCATTAGCGGTTGAAGTTCTTGAAGAAATCGGGATTGACATTAGCGACAAACAGACTCGTGATGTCTTTGATCTGTTCAAGACGGGCACGTTGTTCTCCCACGTTATTACTGTGTGTGACGAAGCAAGCGCGCAGCGTTGCCCGATTTTTCCCGGTCCCGTCAAACGTCTCCAATGGAGCTTCTCTGACCCTTCAACCTTTCAGGGGTCACACGAAGAACGGCTTGCACAAACCCGCGTGGTGCGAGACGAGATTGCAGAGAGGGTGATGGAATTCTGTGCTGAGAATTGCATCGTCTTGACACACTCGTAAGCCGACTTAATATCGTTTTGATAGCCGTATCTGAATAGGCTTGCTCGTCGGCGAACAACAATCGGTGAGTTTCAATCTGCGAAGGTCTTGTGCAAGCTCAGGCACACTCTCAGGAGCCGCTGCGAGGGATCGCAGCAGCGAGGCATGCAATTCAGTTGCCGGTGGCATCATCGAGTAATGCATCCATGTGCCTTCGCGGCGGTGTCCGACAAGATCTGCGTTTCGCAGAACTGCAAGGTGCTTGCTGATTTTCGTTTGAGGAAGGTCGGTAATCTCCATCAGATCGCAGACACAGATCTCTCCATTCTGCTGAATCAGTGAGAGCAATCGGAGTCGCGTTGGATCAGCGAATGCTGCCAGCAATTTCGCAGCGCCTTCTAGTGGGACGGTTTGCTTCTTTGTTTTTGCTGGCACCCTACAATACTGCTATGCGCTTCATCACTCCGGTTGTCCTGTTCCGGTTTCGCAATATGCTTTCAATGATTTCATGAACTGTCCCCAGCGGTCTCCCTCCATCTGGTTGTTATACTGTTCGTTGAAACCGGAGTGTTTGAATGTGAGTGTGGAATCGGCACCGCGGCTTTGGATCTCGTAGGTTACAGTCGTGCCGATCCACGCTGGATTTGAATTCCCGATGCAATTCCAGACTACGCGCTTACTCGGATCGAGCGCATCAACGCGAAAATTCATCACGAATTTCTGGCCATTGTGCTCGAAGTTGATATCCGAAACCTCGCCTGGCTGGGTGGCGATTGTACAATTCTTTGACCACCAACCTTCGACTCCGCGCTGGGTCGCAATTGCATCATAGACGTTCATTGCGTCCGCATTGATCTGTTGTATGTGCTTTATTTCCATTGGCGTGCGAATATGTGATGAAAAGTCTCAGACAAACATACGCGTCGAAAACAGAAAACATGAAAAAGCAATTGCGCTGCTCTCGGTTATGCACCTATTTTTGTCGGAATGAAAATACCCTTCATCCGTAAGGTTCGATCAATCACGCTTCCAGGTTCATTCAGGGAGCAGATCTCGCTTTGGCGATTTGTGCTGAAATGGCTCGCGCTTGTCATTCCCGTCGGAGTGGTCATCGGCTCGGCAATCGCACTTTTTCTCTGGCTTCTGGCACTTGCAACAGAAACACGCGAACAACACCCTTCTCTTCTCTTCTTCCTTCCGATCGGCGGGATTGTGGTTGCCCTCCTCTATCGCTATTTTGGAGCGTCGGTCGAGCAAGGCAGTGATTTGATTGTGGATGAGATCCACAAACCCGGCGCCGGAGTGCCGCGGAGAATGGCACCGCTAATCTTCATCGGCACACTCATTTCGCAGCTCTTCGGTGGCTCGGTCGGGCGCGAGGGCCCGGCAGTTCAGATGGGCGGGAGCATTGCCAGCCTGTTCGGTCATCTCTTTCGATTGCGCCCTGAGGATATGCGCCTGATGCTCATGGCCGGAATCGCGGCAGGGTTCGGTGCAGTCTTCGGTACTCCATTAGCAGGTGCCGTGTTTGCTATTGAAGTGCTTTCAATTGGGACACTAAAATATGATGGCTTACTGCCATGTCTCATCGCGAGCGTCGTTGGCGATCTCACTTGCCGACTTTGGGGCACGCATCAGATGCGGCATATCATCACGGCTTCGGGCGCCCTGAAAGATCTTTCGAACACTGCGTTCGGAAATTTCACATTCGAGTGGAGTTTGCTTGGGAAAGTATCGATCGCGGCTGTAATCTTCGGACTCGTGAGCATCCTCTTTTCGGAACTCACGCATGGAATGCACCGGCTATTCAAGGAATCAATCAAACAGTTCTGGCTGCGACCGGTCGTTGGCGGCCTCATTATTATTGGACTTACATACGCATTAGGCACTCGCGATTATCTTGGTCTCGGCATTAGTTCATCTAATCCTCAGGCCATCACGATCGAATCTGCCTTTGCCCAAGGTGGTGCTGCACCACTCAGTTGGCTCTGGAAACTTCTGTTTACGGTTATCACGCTCGGCAGTGGTTTCAAAGGCGGCGAAGTAACACCGATGTTCTTTATTGGCGCGACGCTCGGCAATGTGCTCGCAGGTCTGCTGCACGCACCCGTTGAACTGTTCGCGGGACTTGGACTTGTGGCCGTGTTTGCAGGAGCGACGAACACGCCACTCGCAGGGACGCTTCTCTCTGTCGAACTCTTCGGCTCTGAATATCTTGTTTACTTCGCAGCAGCAATCTTCCTGGCATATCTCTTCAGCGGTCATTCCGGAGTCTATTTGTCACAGCGCATAGATACGCCGAAGGGATCTGCGCCGGGAATGCCACCAGACGCAAGTCTCGGGACTATTCGCAGGCTTAAGAAAAAGGATTCAACTTGAAGAATGTTTGGGAGGGCGAGCTTCAAAATGCATCCTCGTGCCCAACTCCCCTACTGTAGCCGATTTATCATCAAGGTTGCCTCACTTGATGTCGTGCGGACTCTGCAGAAATAATGGCCCGAGGAAGTTTGAAATCCCCCTACAGGTATCTCATGCTCACCCGACGTTAAGAGTCCGTCAAAAGGACGCGCCACTACTCTACCCAGCATATCATAGATGATGATCTGAGTATGTGTCGGGCGATCCAATGCGAGGCGAAGCATTGTGGAAGATCTGAATGGATTGGGATATACAGAGAGCACCGCTCCTGCCGTTAAGAGTTGAGGTACTTCGACAACCGATCTCTGGCTTCTGTAGATGCCACTATCGGTTGAAGCAATTAATCTGCCGTGAGGTGCAAGCGCAAGAACGCGGGCGTCGGTATGTGGGAGCCCGCTTGAAATATCTGAGATCGGAGTTATCGCGTCTTTCCAAACAAACGCGTATCCATCAGTAAACTTCGTTTGGTCCTGCTGATCCTGAACCGCGCCCAATACATACAGTCGATTCGAATCGCCAACAACGATGCCATTCATCGGGGTTGATCCGAATCCGAGGCCCGCTGCATCAAAGGAATCGCCTCCGTTCGTTGAATGATCGAGGTTTCCGCCTACATCCTTTGCAATTGAAAGATAAATGTCCCTTGGCGGAATAAAGGCGATCCCTGTAATCGTATAATTGGTGCGGTATACTTCCGAGAAGGTTGGTGAGCCATTGTGCGCGCGCATGAGCGAACCACCCTGGCGAAGGAAAATATCTCCGTTGCTTGAGAAAGCAATAAGAGTGATCGGAACGGAGCTAGTGTAAAGATGCGTCCAGTTTAACCCTTGGTCGCTCGTTCGATAAAGTCCGGAATCGGCAGCCGCATAAAGTGAACCATCGTGGATTTCCAGTGAAGTGCAGCCTCGGAAAGAGAGGTCGGTCCATGATACACCCGTATCCAGAGAGCGCATAAGCTTTGTAGCGGTGCCGACGTACATCACGCCATTCGAATCGATCGCGAAGCTGTGCTCGCCCGATAAACTGTCAAAGAGGATCCAGTTACTGCCCTGGTCGAATGATTGATACAGACGGCTATTCAAGCCATATATTTCTTCCGATCTGCCGTTCCAGAAGCTTGTAAAATGCGCGCTCTCATTCGCCTTCTGCCAAAAATTCTGGGATGATGCTGATTGAGCAGCAAGCAGAGTGATGAGCGGAAGAACCAGAAAAAGCGATCGTCGCATCTGTTGAAAAGCGATTAGGGTGATGTAAAGTTGAGCACGTGAACATCCCGGATCGTGCTCGATTGCTGGTGGATATATGCAAGTTTATCACCGGCTGGTGCCAGAAAGACCCCCCAGTAGATCGCATCATTGGTCACAAAACTTTTTGCGAGCGTTTTTGTATTCAAAACGCTAATGCCTGATGGGGTCTTCACCGCGAGAATCCTGCCGTCGGCCGAAACATCAAAATTATCTGCAGCTTCGCCTGTGAACACATGATCGCGGGCGCGGGTCGTGAAATTGAAACGATCGATACCAGAGGCGCCGGTTCGGAAATAGAAATCGTCTGTTGCTGCCAAATAATTGCCATTGTGGAAGACTTGTTCGGCGTTAAGCACCGAGTCTACCAATCGCCCAAGCGTATCAAAGACATTTACCTGCAAAGCCCCGTTGTTGACCGTCAGGCCAAACGTGCCGTTCTTCATCCAAATACCGGAGTTATCGCTGACTCCTGCAACATCCCATTTTTTCACCTCACGTGGAGTAGCAGACCAGAGATCGAGCACGCTGATCGTCCGTACCGGCAACCCATCAGGTGAAGGTGTCACGATGGCATAATGAAGATCCGGCGAGGCGACGAACAACCTCACTTTGGTAGTGATCAGCGTTTGATTCCCCGAAGGCAGGTCCACACGATACAGATTTGCGCCTAACTGTACCACAGCATGTGTCGCCGAGGGATCAAGAAAAAAATCTGGATTAATCGCCTTATCGGAGGTCGTGACCGTACCGGTCAATGCGCCCGTCTGATCGAAGACTCCGATGATGTAGGCGTCGGTCGCAACGGTGATCAACTGCTTTTCGAACAACCCATACATTCCTGAACCGTCTGGCTTCCAGACGAGATTGCCGAAATCCTGTTGCGTATAATCGGTGTTGGTCTGGCTGCAACCGCTGAAGAGAGCAAGAGTGCCTGCAACGAGCAGGATGATGATGGAGACATTGCGCATCTGATGAATCGGATAAGTACTCATTTGAGAACACACGAACGTAAAGTTTGTCTCACCCCTCGTACCCGCTTGAAGACAAAGGTCGGATTCTTTGCTCCTGCCTCTGTGCTCCGTATTTTTGTCTAAGGAGAACACTTTCCCACATTTCATGCACGCTATCATTCCAGTTGCCGGCGTCGGCACTCGGCTTCGGCCTCATACGTACACGCTGCCCAAAGTATTATTAAACGTTGCAGGCAAGCCCATTCTTGGTCACATCCTCGATAAACTCATCGAAGATGGCATTACAAGCGCGACTATCGTTGTCGGCTACATGGGCGATCTCGTCGAGCAATATGTCCGCACGCAGTTCGCTCACCTGAAAGCCAATTTTGTTACGCAAGAGGAACTGCTCGGACTCGGGCATTCGATCTGGGTGGCGCGCGACTCGATCCCCGTCGATGGTGAGCCTCTGTTCATCATCTTAGGAGACACCATTTTCGACGTGGATCTCACAAGTGTCTTCCGAACACCGACGAGCGCCCTCGGTGTCAAGACAGTCGAGGATCCTCGCCGGTTCGGCGTGGTCGAGATGGAAGGGGAATATATTTCTCGGTTGGTAGAGAAGCCTGAGCATCCGAAAACAAATCTCGCCGTCGTCGGTGTCTATTTCATTCGTAATCCCAAACTTCTTATTGAGTCGCTCAATGAATTAGTCGAGAAGAACATTCGGACGAAGAACGAATATCAACTGACAGACGCCTTGCAGCGAATGATCGACCTGGGCGAACGCTTTTCAACGTTTGCGGTCGATGCGTGGTATGATTGCGGTAAACCCGAAACCATGCTTAGTACCAACCGCCATCTTCTCATGAAGCGCTCGAACGACCGGAGGATCGCCGGTGTCATTACCATCCCCCCGGTCTCAATTGCGGCAAGCGCCGAAATCGAGAATTCGATCATCGGGCCCTATGCGACGATCGGCGAGGGCGCGTTTGTACGCGATTCCATTATTCGCGATTCCATCATTGGAGATGGCTGCGTGATCGAGACCGCGTTACTTGAAGGATCCATCGCTGGCAACAATGCTATGATCAAGAGTGGATTTCGTCGCGTTAATGCAGGCGATAGCTCCGAGATCGACTTTCGCTAATTATTTCACCATTGTCACTCAATGACTTTCCGCAATAAGCGCTTTCAAACGTTCACCGAATTTCGGGATGCAGTCCTCGAGCTGTATCTCGAATTTTATCCTTCATTCGGATCGAACCTCGGGCTCCATCAGTACGATGGACTCATGGAAGACTTCAGTGCAACAGCTCGAAAGATTTATGTCGATGAGTTAAGCGAAGCACTCGACACCCTCGAGCGCACCTTTGGAAAAGAGAGTGTTGATAACATTGAGGATTTCGAGCGCAAGGCGCTGCGCTGGAAGCTCAATGAAGAACTCTTTCGCATGCGTGAACTGAGGGAGTTTGACTGGAATCCCATGTACTATGATGTGACGCTCGAACTCCGCCATCTCTTTCATCGTGATTATGCACCGCTCGAAGATCGCACGACTGCGGCAATCAAGCGACTTCGTGCAATTCCGCGAGCACTCGCAGTCGCGCGTCAAAACCTGAGCAATTCTCTTGACAGAACAATTCTGGAGACTTCCATCACAGTCTTTGAAGGACGACTTTCGGCCTTTGATACGCTTCCAACCGAATCACTCAAGCCTCTGGTTGGAAAACCGATCTACACTCGGGCTCTCGAGGCGCTTGACGAGGCGAAGATGGCGCTCATGAGCTTTATCAACGCTCTGAAAACAGTTGTTCTCCCCGACTCGCGATATGATTATTTCCGACTGGGCGCTGACAGGATGCAGGCGTTTTTGGAAAAGTCCGAGCTTGTCACTGATTCCCTGGACACGCTCCTTGCGCGAGGCAGAGAAGAGATCTCGAAACTCACGGATCGGTTTGTCATGGCTGCCCACTCTATCGATGGAAGTCTCGGCGCCGAAGCGTGCTTCCGCATGTATGTCGAGAGCGAGCACTTCTCCGAACGCAATCTCTTTCGGGAGACAGATTCCATGCTCGAACGCATCCGACAGTTCCTGATCGACAAGTCGATCATCTCGGTCCCCTCTCAAGTTCGTTGCAAAGTTGAGCCAACACCTGAGCATATGCGCTGGGCGTTCGCAGCGATGGATAGTCCCGGCGCCTTTGAACAAGTGGCAACGGAAGCATTCTATTACGTTACGCCACCTGAAGCAGCGTGGGACGAAGCGAAGAAGAAAGACTTTCTTAAGGGTTTCAATCGGGCCGTCATGGAGATCATTTCGATCCACGAAGCCTATCCCGGCCATTACGTCCACTTTTTGCATCTGCAGCGAGCGCGCTCGAAAGTGGGTAAGGTATTTTGGTCCTATGCCTTCATCGAAGGCTGGGCGCACTATACGGAAGAGATGATGCTGGAAGAAGGCTGGGGCGCCGGAGATGCACGCATCGAAATGGCCTTCCTGCACGAAGCGCTTGTCAGGCTTTGCCGGTATGTTTCGTCGATCGAGCTGCATCGCGGCACCATGACGCTTTCTGAATCACAAAAGCTGTTCGAAGAAAAGGCGATGATGCGGCCGGTGGCAGCGCGCAAAGAGGCTGAGCGTGGTGTCTTCGATCCTGGATATTTATTGTATACGCTTGGAAAGTTTCAGGTGCGCGATATCAGAGAGCGTGCTCGCAAACGCGGGGATTTCGATCTCTTGAATTTCCATGACGACCTCCTAAGCTTCGGCTGCGCTCCTTGGCCGCTAATTGCAAAGGCCATGCAGTTATGATGGATTGTAGAAGTGCTCAAAAACAGAAGGGGATGCCATCAGGCATCCCCTTCTGTTTTGCTCAAGCTTGAATAGTTGAAACGGTCTTTCTTTTTCGATCTCTGTATAGAAGCCATACACCTACACTGATGAGGATGAGCATCGTGGGTCCGACAACTTCCAGTCCCGGAATAAATGCTTTTTCCCAATGATCTACGGTTGTTCCAAAGAGCTCGTCCTTGACCTGGACGAGTCGTGACGTCATCGTAAAAACATGCGCGCCGGCCACAAGCCACCACACTAAGAGTCCCGCTGCCGTTCCGAATAAGATCAATGCGACTCCCCTATTTCTCATTAGCTCATGAAGCAGTATTAGCAAACAGTTGTGCTTTGATATGGATCGTCTCCCCCACTTTGCTTCCTACTACGCCGTCGGTACCAGCGACGTTGAAGTCCTTAAGCGCGATGTCAAAGTCGGCCGCGAACATTACAAGATCGCCTGGTGCGCGCAGCCGCGTCTTCTCGCTTTCAGGTACATAGCGCAGGCTGAATGGAATAAGGAGAGATTTGCTCACGCCGTGCATTGTGAACGTCCCGGTCGCATATCCTGTCGCCGCATTTCCTTCAACTTTCACATTTGTGACCGAAGCGATTTTGAATGTGATCTGCGGATACTTGTTTGCGTCCAGCCACTGTGGGCCAACAAGATGACTATCACGTGGACCGTTACCAGTCTTCATGGATGCAACATCAGTGCTGATCGTGCCAGTGAGTTTGGAAAGGTCTTTGGGATCAATAGTGATAGTTCCCTTTACTCCCTCCGACGTGCCCTGGATATTCTCCAACGGCGCTTTGCTTAACCACACGAATTGATTTTGATTGATCTTGTCATTGATCGTAGCCACTTTCGGGCCTGAGCTTACAGAAAGCTGGGCTCGACTGATGCCGACGCTAGACAACAACACGAGAGCGATGATTAGGAAATATTTTTTCATAAGAGCTATCGTAAAACGAGGCTATAACAATAAATTTTCCAGGCCAATGAACCGATTGTCATAAACGATCAGTCATTGGGGTATCCTCTATTCACCCAAGCCTGGATCTTAGCTATGGTACAATCATCGAGCCGAGGTCCCAGTTTGGGCATGGCAGAAAACCCTTGACTGAACGTGATCGAACCCATAAGTCTTCCATTCGCAGTCACTTTTGCCAACCCGCCGTAACTTGAGAGGTCAATTCCTCCGCCTGCCGTTGCGCCAGTATGACACCCTATGCAGTAGGTAGCCATCGTAGTGCGAACAAAGTCCGAATAATGAACCGAGGTGGTATCGCATTGCGATCCAGCCGAGCATGAAGTCTTCAGTGCTCCCTGATCAATCCAGCGACCAATCGCAATGATCTGTACTGGTGAAAGTATCGAACGCGGTGGCGGAGGCATCCTCCGTGCGATGTCGAAATTGGTGATCGCAAGATATAGCCGACTTGACCGAGCGCTGCCTGACACCACGCGACTTAGTATTCCGTCATAGGATGTAAGATCTCCCGGACCAGCTCCTGGCGTATGACAGCCGCTCATTCCGCAACTTCCTGTCAGAACTGGAAGAATGTCGCGTTCGAAACAGACGAGCGAGTCGGCAGAATTCATGATTGTGATCGTAGCATCAGCATATCTGGTGGGATCGGCCGTTGAACTCGCTCGAATAATGCCAAAGGTTGGTAGTGAAGCTGGTGACCCTGGAGCGGAATAAGTACCGTCAGCAGTGATCGTCCCAAATCCACTCACAAGCTGCCACGTAACCGTAGTTGTAGTTAAGCCGAGAACCGTCGCATGAAATTGCTGCGACTTTCCTGGGCTGAGTGTAATGGCGAGCGGGCTCAAGAGCACTTTTACACCAGTAGTGCCACTCGTATCGGGATTGACGATTGTGATAACTGCTTGAGCTGTTTTCGTTGGATCTTCAACAGACTGCACTAGCACCGAAACGCTCATCGCCGTCCCAGGCACTGATGCGGGCGCTTTGTAGACTGCCGTTCCGCCGTTCGACGACAGTTGTCCGATGTTTGGATCCGATAGGGACCACGTGAGTGTGCTGTCATGTTGAAAATGTGTAACTGCTGCTGTAAGAGTGATCTCCCCACTCGGAGTGAGTGTGACTGCCTGTGGAGAAACGCTGACGACCACAAGACTCTTGTCTGGATTTGTCGTGATGTTATAGTCACATCCCGCTTCGCGTAGGACGAACAGAACGAAGCCCATCGTGATGAGCATTCGCCAGGTTAAAGCTCTTCTGAAACGAGTCTTTGAATTAGTAGAATACATGGATCTGACCTGTGTATTGTCCTGAGGAGACAGTCTGCCCGTAAAATGGATTGGTCTGCATCAATCGGTATTCGGGCCTGAGTTCGATGTAGGGGAAGACGAAGAACTCAAATCCAAATGTGAACGCTTCGGCATAGGCCAGCGCTTTTCCAGGAAACATTTCCGTTTGCCCCCAATCATATCGCCAATCCGCAGCCAGCCAATCGGCGAGACGCAAGCTGCCCATCACAGTAAAATTTCTTACAATACGATCAACGGCATTCGTCGCATGCAGAGCTTCCACAGCGATCGTTGCTTTATCTGATAGCCCGAAGCCAGCGAACACATTGATCATCTGGAATGCACCATTGACCATGATCGAAGCCCCGGCCTCCCCGTTGATTTGCTGCTCCAGCAGTTGCGGCCAAAGCATCACTCGTCCCGAGACAGTTGGTTTCTTAAAATCAAAATTCGAGGTGACCGTCCCGATGGTTGGATCGACTTGCGATAAATTATGGGCATTGAAAATACCGGCATTGACCGTCAGATACTTTAAGCCTTCATACGTAATCTCCGCGCCAACATCATTGTAATAGGCCGGAAAAAGATAAACGTCTTTGAGGGCAGCCTCACGCCGCACGAAAACTGTATGATCATCCTGACGAATCCCGATGCTCGGCTCGATCATACCAAGTCTGATCGACGGCAGCGATATGTCGGGCTGATACTGGATCTGCGCGTCAAAATCGGCTTCACCCGGATAGAGCGAACCACCGCGAATGCGTTCTTCGATACTTGCCAGATTAATATTAGTGTAGGCCACGAACTGCTTGCTCGGCACGAAGGCGAGTGACGTCGAGAGCTGCATCGGAATGAGCAATCGCTGGCCGGTCTTTGAAACTCTTACGAGCTGGAGTCTTGCATCGAGCCCTGGTACGAAGAGACCGTTGAACAATTCGTTCGTTGGAGCAACAGTATCATTAGCCGAATTTCGCCATTTGAAAAGACCCGTCTCGTTCATAGCGGACCAGCCGAGCTCCGTTCGCAAACCGCTTCCCTGTGGATTGAAGTGACACACAGAGCATCGAGTGCCGGTCATGAGTGAGAACCGAGGAATTGCACGGCATGTATCAACCAATACGCACGAGGCTGCTGCGATCACGAAAATCGATCCGATCCAGCACACTGATTTCGAAGTCGTCTTCGTTCGTAAATATCTCATTAAGCAACTTTAATATGCAGCGTGTGAGATGATGCCTCGAACGTCGCATCGTACTTTTTGAGTGATGTTACTGCCGGACCTTGCACGACATTGCCATCAAGCGCAAAAAGAGAATTGTGGCAAAGGCACGGGATCGAGGTGCCTTGCAGTGAATTCTCCACCTGACATCCGGCATGCGGGCAGTAACTCGAAAGCGCCCGGAAATCTGTGTCAGAAATTCTTGTGATCAGGATTGGTAAACCATCGCTGCCATAGAGGCCGGGCACCACTTTGATCGGATTGCCTGAATTGAGATCCGAGATATCGACAATCACTCTACCATCCGGCCCTACCGGAGGAGATGGCGGCAAAGGCGTAAGCGGAAGCGACGTCGGCACGCAACCCTGGAGTACAGGCAGGAGAAGTCCCGAGACGGCAACTCCTGTGATTACTTTACCACAGCCCGTGATAAACTCTCTTCGAGTCGTCATGAGTGAAAGAAATTAGAGAGATTGGCAGTAACGAATCATATGCCAAGAGAGGGGCCCGATACCGTCTGTGAGACGAATATTGAAAATATTTCCCTCATCCTTAGTACAGGACACGATTTGAGCGAGTTAGCTCACACTAGAGTGGCGGAAATTCTTAGGAGGTCAAATGCTCACCCGCTTGAGGGATTAAGCGCCTCGCCTGCTTGGAAGCTCAGCATGCTCACCGCTCCGTCAACTTCTTCATAAATGATCTCGATCTTGCCATCATCTCGAGTCGCGCCCAGGATGTAGAAGATCGGAGCAAAGTGATCGATGGATGGAACAGACAGTGCAGCAGCTTCGCCAAAGGACTTGTACTCAAGGATCGCTTCAAAATCTTTCGCAAGAAGCTTTTCTTTGACAAACCGGTCAAACTCAACTGCCCAGGGCAACTGCTTCCCTTGGCTCGTGAAATACATTCTCAGATTATGTACCACATTCCCGCTGGCGATGATCAGCACACCCTCATCGCGCAAGGTTGAGAGCTTTCGTCCAAGCTCAAAATGATATTTCGGCGGCTGATAATAGTCAATGCTCAATTGCGTGACGGGTACATCCGCGTTTGGGAACATATGCCTCAGTACCGCCCATGCACCATGATCGAGACCATAATTGGGATCAGCATGAACCTCGGGTGCGATGGCCATTACCTTCTTCGCCAATTCAACTGCACCGGGCGCAGGATACTGCACAGCAAAAAGCTCGTCGGAGAATCCTCCAAAATCGTGAATCGTCTCGGGATGCTCCGCAGCAGAGATGAATGTGCCGCGAGTCAACCAGTGCGCCGATATCATCAAGATCGCCTTCGGCGTTTCAGGAAGCTCCCTTGGAATGAGCGCAAGCCTCCGCGTATACGGATTGTCTTCAATCGCATTCATCGGACTACCATGACCGATGAAGTAGGCAGGAAGTCGCATGTTCAAGTTATAACTGCCTGGATCTTACCATCACCATATTAACACATGGCTGTGAAGAACCAGGATCTCGTGAGAGAAATAGTGGAGGTGAGGGGAATCGAACCCCTGTCCGAAAAGCTCGACTGGACGCTACTACGCACATAGTCACTTGATTGTTTAAGCAGAGCCAGGTCATAGCAAGTGACCACCGGCCTGGAACTGCTGCCTCTCCTGTTTACGGACCGCGAACGAAAAGCCCTTTCGCGATGAGAGACATAGCGATTCGGCACCTCATTACATCGGCAGCATAATTGCTCACACTACTGATTTCAGACCCGCTATGTCTAAAGGTCTGATGAGATGGGCACCCTCACACCTCCCGGTGTGAAGCAGCTACAACTTCAACAATTAAGTTAAAGGAGCTTAGGCAGCCATTGCGTAACTATAAGAGTTCGCAGTTATGTTTGCTGACTGTTTGAGTCAGAGTTCGGCCATTGCTGGCCAAACTCACGAGCGCTGTCAACCTCACTCGGTGCGCAACGTGCCACTCGACGACTCCCCGTCGAAACCAATGCACCCCCGTACATTCGTAGCACGATCAGAAAACAAGCAGAGCAGGAGTTACGTCCCCACGTACAATCGGGATTACCAGCGTTCGTTCTTGGGGTCGCGCGTCATGAGGTCCATGGTTGCGCTTCGTGGGTCTTTGCCTTCGAAGAGAACTCGGTAAGTCTCTTCGATGATGGGCATCTCGATAAGATGCTGTTCGGCGAGCGCTCGACCTGATTCAGTCGTCGCAACGCCTTCGGCGATCATGTTCATGCTGGAGGTAATCTCGGAGAGCTGCCTGCCTTTACCGATCTCCTGACCGACAAATCGATTACGCGAGTGGCGGCTTTCGCATGTGACAACAAGATCACCTAAGCCTGCTAATCCGGAGAATGTGTGTTCGTCTGCTCCGAGTGCAATCCCTAACCTGCGCATTTCGGCAAGACCTCGAGTGATCAGTGCCGCTTTTGTATTATCGCCATAGCCAACGCCATCGATAATCCCAGCACAGATAGCTATCACATTCTTTAGCGCTCCTGCCAATTCGACGCCGATGACATCCGAACTTGAATACACTCTGAAGGTCGGTAGAGATGTGGCCTCCTGGACTTCCCGTGTCAGCGCATGATCCTCGCCGGCAATCACCACAGCGGTCGGAATTTTCCTGGCAACTTCTTCTGCGTGACTTGGACCAGAAAGTGAAAGTACGCGATCCTTGCCGACGTTAAGAGCTGAGGACAGCACTTCTGTAACTCTTGAAAGTGAACCACGCTCGATGCCTTTGCTGGCACTGACGAACACGGCCTGATGTGAGAGTCCGCCGGAAAGCTGTGATGCTACGGCGCGTGTTGCCTGAGCCGGTAGTGCGAAAACGTAGAGTTCTTTTTGATCGAGCAGATCGCTTGAGTGCGTGATCTCGATCGCGGGATGAAGCGCAATGCCGGGAAGATATGTCGGGTTCTCGCGCAGCTCACTAATCTCCTGTGCGCGAACCTGAGAGCGCGCCCAGAGCGTCACTGTGTGTCCGCGCTCAGCGTAAACTTGTGCAAGTGTAGTACCCCAGCCGCCAGCACCAATAACCGCGATACGCATAGGCGAACGAGCGGCGAAAAGAGGTTAGCGGAAGATCCTGAGTTTATCGAAGCGGTTCTCAGCGCCATTTGCGAGGCGCGAGATATTGGAGCGGTGTGTATAGATCAGGAAGAGCGATAACCCGATCGCGAAAAAGATCATCGTATGATAGCCCGTGATGTTGACGCCGAATGCATTCTGACGGAGAAACATCGTAAATGGGAATGCAATGGCCGCACCGATCGAACCAAGTGAAATATAGCCGCTGAGCACAACGAGTACCACAAACAGACCGAATGCAACAGCAACTTCGACTGGCGCGATAGCTACGAGCATTCCAGCAGCTGTGCTGATCCCTTTGCCGCCTTTGAATCCAGCGAAACATGTGTAGACGTGCCCAATAACTGCTGCAACGCCAGCGATCACACGAAAGACCGTGAGATCTTCGAACGGCGTGGCATTATGGAATGGAAGACCATTGAACATGTACGTAGCAACAAGAACTGCGGCAACGCCCTTGAACACATCAAGCACTTGCACAAGCAGACCTAGTTTCCATCCGAGCACACGGAACGCGTTTGTCGAGCCCATGTTGCCGGAGCCTTTGGTGCGGATGTCGAATCCGGCGAAGAGCTTGCTGACGATGATCCCGAATGGGATCGAACCGATTAGATAGGATATAAGAATAACGAAAACCAAACTTAGCATCGCGTTAAATGTCGCATGAATTGCACGACCCTCTCAAACCGCCTAGTGACGGCTGGCGGCTGGCATGATTGATAGCTTAATGATAACCACAAGAACCGCAAGGTTGTTCGCAAGAAAAGCGAATTTGGAAAGCTCATCCATTTTCAAACATCCCGCCTCTTGCTCGTTCCAGGTCTTCCGGGTAGGTGACCTTGAAATTTGACTCGTCACCAAGCACCACATGAACAGCCACTCCAGCGTGCTCCAGCACCGATGCTTCGTCCGTTGCATTGAAATCCTGCGTTATTGCAGCATGGTAGGCTTCCAGTAGAACTTCAAGACTTGCTCCCTGCGGGGTCTGCGCACGCCAGAGACTCTCTCGCGGGATAGTGGCGTCGATGACGCCATCGCTCACAATCTTCAACGTGTCGACGACTGGAATCGCGGCGATCGCGGCCCCAAATTCAATGGTTGCCTCCATGACGTCAATGATGATCTCTTCGGTCACGAAGGCTCTCGCTGCATCATGCACCAGCGCATAATCCATACCTAGATCACGAAGTTTGAGAAGACCCAGATAAACCGAATCACGACGCAATGCGCCACCTTGAACGATTGTGATTCTGGAATGCCCCCCTTGCAACCTTTTCGCTTCCTCAAATGCGGCAGCATGACCGATCGGTACAACAATAACGACATGCGTTATACCTGGAGTGTTCAAGGCTGCCTTCACTGAATGAAGATAGAGTGGCGATCCATTGAGATCTTCTAATTGCTTGAACGCGGCTCCGCCGTATCGTGTACTCGAACCTGCCGCCGCGATCACGACTCCCACTCTCGGAGTATCTTCTCTTGTGCTCATAGAATGATCATGGCATCGCCATACGAAAAAAATCGGTAACCGGCTTGCACCGCATGCTCATACGCTTCAAGGACAAACTCACGACCAGCCAGTGCACTGATCATCATTAGCAAAGTTGATCGCGGCATGTGAAAGTTGGTAATAAGTGCATCAACGATCTTAAACTCATACGGCGGGTAGATGAATAAGTCGCTCCACCCAGAACCAGCACGCAGTTTCCCGTCCTTGGCTGCACTCTCAAGTGTCCGAACAGAAGTGGTCCCAACCGCGATCACGCGTCTATTACTCTCTTTTGCGCGGACGATCGCAGCCCGAGTTTCTTCTGTGATCTCATAGTACTCTTCGTGCATCTTATGCTCTTCGATATTCTCAACTTCAACAGGTCGGAACGTGCCCAGGCCTGTATGAAGGAGTACAGTCGCGATCTCAACACCGGATTCACGCAAGCTATTCAGCATCTCTGGCGTGAAGTGCAGTCCTGCAGTCGGCGCGGCCACAGCTCCAGGCACTTCAGCGAATACTGTCTGGTAACGCTCATGGTCGATTGCTTCGTCTTCGCGATCAATATATGGTGGCAGCGGCACATGTCCTACACGCGCAAGTTCTTGCTCGAACTCCTCTGGTGCCATTGCGAAACGAACGGTCCGAACGCCCTCCTCTGTCGATGACTCAACAATACAACGTAGTCCGGAAAATTCATACGTCTCACCAACAACAACTTTTTTTGCTGGTTTCGCAAGTACCTGCCAGGTGACGCCTCCGACATCGCGCGCTAGCTCTCGGAGCAAGAATATTTCGATGTTTGCTCCGGTCTTCTCACGCTTTCCGATTAGTCTCGCAGGAATCACTCGAGTCTTGTTCAGCACGAGCAAATCGCCTGCTTTGAGATATTCAGGAAGTTGCATGAAGGTTCGGTCTTCCAATGAACGCTGGCTCCGATCAAGCACAAGCAATCTCGACAGCTCGCGCCGCTCGGCAGGATACCGCGCTATCCTATCCTGCGGCAGTTCATAATCAAATTCAGAGAGCTTCATTGCTTCTTAAATCTTCTTCGAACGGCTGCGAGATTCTCCAGTATCGGTGCAGGCTGGACGAGATATTCAAGTCCAACTGTGCAGAGAGGAATGAAAAATCCAAACGACACAATGCGAATGATCGCTAAGCCGATACTCTCGCCTGCAGGAATCACGGTTTGAAACCATGGCGTTACTACGAAATAGAAGCCGAGCCCAACACCGATACCAATAATCAATGGATAGAGAAACACGCGCGTGGCAGAAAGTGACACTTCCTTACTGGTAAGATAGAGGATGAACAGCAGCCCCGCAACGCTGACGCCGGAAACGATCAACGCTACGTGAGTGACGTTATTTCGCCCAACGAGCAGAATCGCCAGGATAAGTGCTGCAAGTTGGCATCCTCTAACAAGTGAGATCTCCTTGAGCTTCAACTTTGCACCGAGAAGCATCTTGGCGTTTTCGAAGAGCGGCACAGTTAGCACAAATCCCGCCAAGGCCGCGAGTGGTGCAGCTCCAGCGCTAAACGAAGTTGAGAGAAAGAGCCGAACAATGTCGCCGCTCGTACATAAAACAAGAATTGCCGGAGGTATGAGAAGCCGAATTAGAAAGAAATTTGTGATGCGGAAGGCTTCTTCAAGTTTTGCTCGATCATGCTGGATGCTTGCGTACGTGGCGATGGAAACGCGAGCAACGATCGGAGCAAGAGCCATTGCAGGCATCTGAGCGATCGCGAACGCCTGCGAATAGATACCAAGCATTGCTGTTCCAAGAAATGCGAGCACGAGCATATTATCAACGCGGAACAACCACGATTCAAACAAACGATTGAAGAACACATTCGTCCCAAAGCGCATAAGCCACTTTGCCGTGGCCGGACGGTAATACTTCCACGCCATTGGCTTCAAGTGATGCACGCCTGCGAGCCGTGCATAGTGCCGATCGAAAAAGAATGAGAGTATCGAGGAGAGGAGCGTTGCGACAGGGATTGACCAAACGCCATAACCTGCAAGCGCAATGAGAACAGAAGCAGTGTGGAGAGTGATATTCGTAGCAAGCGATACTTTTGAAACGCGCTTGTAGTCAAGTTCGCGCTCGAGCATCTGCGTGTAGAAGGTATCGAACGCGCTGATCACTCGCTGCGCAGTGTAGATACCAATGAGCGCCAGGACGATATAACCTCCAAGCTCCTGTGCAAAGAAGACCCCGATTCCCATGGCGGTAACAGCCAGGATCGCATTCAGGGCAACCGTCAGAATGAAAATATTCTCGTTCAGATATTCGAGAGGCTCCTTAATAAGGTTTTTTCGAACATTGATGATTGCGCTTGAAAAAGAGAATGCGGAAAAGCTAAAGACAAGATCTACGAAGGAGAGGGCAGCCTGAATGATACCAAAGATCGCAGGTGCCAGGAGGATCGCCAGCCATTTGCGAGCCGCAGCGCCGAGGAGGATCGAGAGATAACTGGCAATCGTAAGCGAGATAGCACCACGTACGGCACGATGGCCGATCGGAACGTCGTGCGCTACTGGTTCCTCCACGCTATTAATCAGCGTTGCATGCTTTTACGCATGCGTCAGTTCAGCATGAAGCTCCTGAAGGCTGCGAACACTGTACTCTTGTTTGCGCAGCGAACTGATCGCCGAAACGACACTTGCAGCAGCAGAGAGCGTCGTAATAAACGGGACGCGTTGCTCAAGCGCCGCCCAGCCGATCTGGTATTCCGCAATACGCGAGACCTCACCGCTTGGTGTATTGATCACAAGCTGGACTTCCATGTTCTTGATCGCATCAACGATATTCGGCCGGCCCTCGCTTACTTTGAGAACGGGAACGGAGGGAATCTCCTCATCCGCCAAATATTTATGAGTACCTTCCGTTGCAAGGATCTTGAAACCCAATTCGTGAAATGCTCGGATCACGTGGGCGGTACGAGGGCGCTTGTCCTGATCGCGAAGCGATACGAAGAGCGTACCTGTCGTTGGCAGTTTCATGTTTGCACCCACATGTGATTTCAAGATAGCCTCTCCGAAATCCTTTCCGACACCCATCACTTCGCCCGTCGAACGCATCTCTGGTCCGAGAAACATTCTGACGCGCGGAAATTTATCGAAGGGAAACACGGACTCTTTGATCGCGACGTATGGCGATGTCTTTTGAAAATCTTTGGCTCCAAGTTCTTTCAGTGTTGCACCTGCCATCACGCGCGCGGCAAGCTTAGCGAGTTGCTGACCCGTCGCTTTGGAAACGAATGGCACGGTGCGGCTTGCACGAGGATTCACTTCAAGCACATAGACGACATTGTCCTTCAGCGCGTACTGCACGTTGATCAAGCCGACAACTTCGAGAGCTTCGGCGAGCGCACGCGTGTACGTAACGATCTGGTTGTAATTATCGTCCGAGATATAATATGGCGGAATAACGCTCGATGAATCACCGGAATGGATTCCAGCTTCTTCGATGTGCTGCATGATTCCGCCGATGATGACTTGTCCCGTCGAGTCACGAATCGCATCGACATCGAACTCATAGGCATCTTCCAGGAATCGATCGATAAGCACTGGACGCTCATGGCTTACCCCTTTCGCGTTCTGCATATACTCCGCGACGACCTCCGGCCGGTAGCAGATCTCCATCGCACGTCCACCTAACACATAGGAAGGTCGCACAAGAACCGGATAGCCTATACGATCGGCGATTGCGACTGCCTCATCAACACTCGTTGCCGTCCCATAAGCTGGGCACTTAATGCCGATACGATCGATCAATTCTCCGAATCGCTTGCGGTCTTCCGCGACATCGATCATATCGGGGGATGTGCCAAGGATCGGCACGCCTGCTGCCTCCAATTGTTTGGCAAGCTTTAGCGGAGTTTGTCCGCCGAATGTCACGATCACGCCATCCGGCTTCTCAAAGTCCAGGATGTTCATGACATCCTCGAAGGTGAGCGGTTCGAAATAGAGTTTATCACATGTGTCGTAATCCGTCGAGACAGTCTCGGGATTACAGTTGATCATGATCGTCTCAAATCCTGCCTCTTCAAGAGCGAGTGCGGCATGTACGCAGCAATAATCAAATTCGATTCCCTGTCCGATCCGATTCGGACCACCGCCGAGGATCACGATCTTTTTCTTGTTCGATCGGACTGACTCGTTCTCTTCCTCGTACGTCGAATAATGATAGGGAGTCTCCGCCGAGAACTCGGCTGCGCATGTGTCGACCGTTTTGAACACGGGAACAAGCCCATACTCTTTTCGGGCATCACGAACATCTTGCTCGGTCACCGAAAAAATCTCCGCGATCTGCCGATCGGAAAATCCGTCGCGTTTAGACTTGTACAGCAGCTCCTTATCTATGAACATCCAACGATAATTAAATTCAAACGCACTTACGCCTCTACTTCCGCAAATCTTTTCTCGCGAACAGTCAACTTGTTCGCCGCCCGGCGCAACTCATCTTCCCTTCGAATGATCTGTTCGATCTGATTCAGGAACCACGGGTCGATCTTCGTCACATCGTAGATCGCCTCGGCGGTCATGCCGAGTTTCATTGCGTACCGTATCGAGAAGATCATATCGCTACGGCGCACCGCGAGACGTTCGCGAATGATCTGGAGCGTGTGCGCACGTTCTGCGGCATCCATCTCGTCGATCTCAAACTCGTCTTTGCCATCGGAGCCAAGTCCATATCGACCTTGCTCCAATGACCGCAATGCTTTTTGCAGCGCCTCTTTGAACGTTCGGCCGAATGCCATTGCTTCTCCGACAGATTTCATCTGCACACCGAGCAACGACGAATTGGCTTCAAGTCCTTTGAATTTTTCGAAATCCCAGCGTGGAATCTTGACGACGCAATAATCAATGACGGGCTCGAAACACGAGGGCGTCATCTTCGTGATATCGTTCGGAATCTCATCCAGTGTGTAGCCGACTGCAAGCTTTGCTGCGATTTTTGCGATCGGAAAGCCTGTGGCTTTGCTTGCGAGCGCACTCGAACGAGAAACACGCGGATTCATCTCGATCACCAACATACGGCCATCTTTCGGATTGAGCGCAAACTGGATATTCGATCCGCCCGTCTCAACTCCGATCGCACGAATAACGCGAATCGCCGCGTCGCGCATTTTCTGATATTCCTTGTCGCTGAGCGTCTGAGCTGGCGCACAAGTGATCGAATCACCCGTGTGGACGCCCATCGGATCAAAATTTTCGATCGAACAAATGATCACGACATTGTCTGCCAAATCGCGCATCACCTCGAGCTCGAATTCCTTCCAGCCGATCACTGATTCTTCAACGAGCACACGATGGACTGGTGAGGCGTCGAGACCATGCTGGACAATCTCGCGAAATTCCTCCTGATTCCACGCAATGCCACCACCAGAACCTCCCATTGTAAAACTTGGGCGAATGATCGCCGGAAAACCGACCATATCGATCAGGTCCATGGCCTCTTCAAACGAGTTGACAAAACCTCCACGAGGCATGTCAAGTCCGATCGAGCTCATTGTAGCAAGAAATTCTTCGCGGTCTTCCGCGCGCCTGATGGCGTCGGGTTTTGCCCCGATCAGTTCAACATTGTACTTTTTGAGGATTCCAAGTTGATCGAGCGCCATGGCGATATTGAGCGCCGTTTGACCTCCCATTGTTGGGAGAATAGCATCGGGACGCTCCTTTGCAATGATGGCTTCTATATATTGCGGAGTCAGCGGCTCGACGTAGGTTGCGTCGGCGAACTCCGGGTCGGTCATGATTGTCGCCGGATTGGAGTTGACAAGTATAACACGGTAACCTTCTTCCTTGAGGACTTTGCAGGCTTGGGTACCGGAATAGTCGAATTCACAGGCCTGGCCGATAATGATCGGTCCTGAACCAATGATCAGGATGCTCTTAAGATCTGTCCGTTTGGGCATTACGACAAATTTACTGCGGTTTTCCGAGGATCGGCCTGCGGGTCTACGTGCATCGCTCGCAGTTCGTCCGCGCAATATATCCATCTTCCTGACACCATCGTTCCGACAACTTTTGCCACTGCCGCAGCAGACCGCTCGCGCACGCATGTCAGATCGGCAATCATCCCCTCTGCGATCAATCCTTTTGACGATTCTTCCCGCGTGATACGGTGCGCATTCACCATGTATGCATTCATCGCATCGGTGACGGAAAGCTGCTCAGTGTCGTGCACACCGCACCTTCGGACAAGAAGTTCCATACCGTGAAGCGCGTCCGGCAATTCGATCGGAGAATCGGAACTGCCGACCAGATTCACACTATGCCGAACGAACGATGCCCAGCGATATGCATCAGATATTCTATCGGTACCGAGACGATCAGGAGCCCAGGCACGATCGCTTTCAAAGAACGCAGGTTGTACTACAGTATGGACTCCCAGATGCTCGAATCGCTTCAGATCAGAATGACGTACGATCTGCGCGTGTTCGATGCGAAGTGTGGCGCCTTTGTGTCCTGCACCGCTCAGCTCGAAGAGGTGGAGAGCTCGCGCATTTGCGGCGTCCCCGATCGCATGTACGGCGATCTGCAGACCAAACGTCGCAGCATGCTTCATGAGCTCCACGACCTCATGATCTTCGCTAAGCTGCAACCCATGATTGCCCGGATCGTCTGAATACTGTTCGAATAACTGCGCCCCTCGCGAGCCCAGAGCACCATCGAGATAGATCTTTATTCCGGCAAAATGTAAATTGGGATGTGACGTGTGCGGCATCCTGCCTGCATGCACAAGTTCGATGAATCGTGCGCGCCCGGTATGCTTGTTCATGTCAAGGAAGACCCAGGCTTGGGGCAGATCATCGCCTTCCTTCTTATAGAGCGCTTGAAGCGTATCCCAAACTTCAGCGGAAACTCCCATATCGTGCACGGTGGCGTGGCCGTGTTCTGCGAAGACATTAAGACCGGCACGCAAGATACGCTCGGTCTCCTCTTCGCTTTCTCCGGGCAAGAGTTGCTCAACCAATTTCATGGCCTCGTCGAGCAACATTCCGGAAGGATCGCCGAACTCGTTCCGACCGATGCTCCCGCCAGGTGGATCGGGCGTATCCCGAGTTATCCCAGCAAGTACAATAGCCCGAGCATTGCACCAAAGCGCGTGACCATCAATTCTGGTGAGAGCAATCGGGTGAGTGTTGCCAAACACTTCCAGATCGCTAGCCTCTGGCATTCTTGATTCAGTCCACAACTGTTGATCCCATCCACGAGCGATAATCCACTGATCATCGGAGGAGCGCTGGATCAGCGTGTGAAGTTGCTTCTGGATGGCTCCCACGGAAGTTAGTCCTTCAAGACGAGGGCGTAGGTGGCGCTCTCCTGTACCGTAGATATGGGCGTGGGCATCGACAAATCCCGGATAGAACACAGCGCTACGATTAATATCGAAGACATCGTCCACACTACTATTATGCTCTAGCGCGCCCCTTCGATCGCCTACGTATGTAATTTTGCCATTGGAGGTGACGATGGAAGCGAGATCCAGCTCCCAGTTGGGAGGCGTTCGAAAATATGCATCCAGAAAGATCTGCGTACCTGCCACTAGTTTTTATTTAGATTTTCGATGAAAGCAAAAGCGCTACGGCCAGGCGATGTGTTGTCCCTTATTGCGCCGGCCAGCGCGCCGATCGCGGAAGAGCGTGTAACAAAAGCCGTCCAGTATTTTGAATCCCTGGGCTATCGCGTTACACTTGGTAAGCACATTTTCGAACGGCGTGGATATCTTGCCGGTACGGATCGTCAGCGCCTGGATGATCTGCACTCCGCTTTTCGCGACCCGAAAATACGAGCGATCTTCTTCATTCGCGGTGGATACGGTTCGATCAGGTTGCTGCCCGAGATCGATTACGATCTCGTTCGAGCCCATCCAAAGATACTCGTTGGCTATTCAGATGCAACCGCTCTCTTCCATGCACTGTACAAACGCTCAGGACTTTCGAGTCAGTTTTTTGGACCAATGCCAGGAGTCGATATCTGGAACGGCTTTGATCCCTTTGCCGAAAATTGCTTCTGGCGGGCGCTCACATCCACAATACCAATCGGCGAGTTTCCGATGGATGAAGGTGAGGGCATTGTACTTGCAAAGAAGAAATTCGAGCCAATCAGTGCGCGGTTGATTGGCGGCAATCTGACTGTATTCTCTTCGATCTGCGGCACTCCATACATGCTGCCTGCACAAGGCAAGGCGTTGATGTTTGAAGACATTGATGAAAAGCCTTATCGCGTCGATCGCTATTTCGCGCAACTTCGAGCGATCGGAATGCTGGAGTCGGCTTCAGCGATTCTCCTCGGTCAGTTCAACGGCTGCGAAGCAGATCCGGATGCCGCATCACTCACGATCGATGAGATCATCAAGGATTATTTTGGAAAGCTCAACACGCCGGTAATTGCCAATCTTCCTTTTGGTCATGTGCGTCGCCAATGGACGCTACCCTTTGGCGCACGAGCGGAGATCACGTCCCTTCGAGGAAGAGCGAGTATCTCGATCGTAGAGCAGGTGCTCCAATGACAACTTAGTGCTGCCTCAGGCTTATCGTAGTTCTTGAGTCAGGCTCGATTTGTCGTGGCTTGATTCCTTCGAATCGGCCCCTTCTTGGATTGAAGTGCCAATAGCTCGTTGGACCCGCGGGGAGCTCTCCTCCAACAAACTCTTCATCGCTCGCAGAGAGAATAATCTCGTGACGATCCCCTTGCTGCATCACCACTTTCTTTCCATAGAGTGCGCGACTCGGGAAATGAGTTACGGCATAGAGATACGGAAGCCGGGGGGTGAGATCGTGAAGTACCAGACCATGGTCCGATTCGCGGAACGACAGCACTCCTGAAAGTGAAAATCCGGAAGGATCGAGCCCACCTTCCTTGAACAAGATCAACATGTGCGAAGGAGTTGCGGCTGTTTCGAATGTCAGTCCATAATAGTTTGCGATCCAGGCTGGGCTCCGCCATACCTGTATCGGACCATCCGCACCGAACCGATAAATTGCAATGTCGTGGACCAGCGCGTCAGGCTGGTTCCACTCAGCCACATACGCCACTAAGGCGTAGCGCACCCCGCGCAATTGAACCACATCATAACTTGCTTTTCGCAATGCTGGTGTGGCATGATTGCGAGCGACGTGTTGCATGGATACTGTCGGGTAAACCCGTTTCAGGAAACGCTCAACTCGAATTTCCTCCCTGCGTGATAGCGTGAGGGAATCGTCGCTTATGCTCGAGGTGATGCGTCGAAACACGACAGATTGTGCTTTTGCAGCCGAATTATCGCCAGAGAAAAGTGCGATCAGAACTGCAAAGAGAAGAAAAGAAAAGGAAGTAATGGAAGTAGAAGAAGGCTTCATAGTTGCGAATTTACACAAAAATCGCCTCCACTACAAGCCCTTCTTCACCACCCGAATGTCAAACCAAAAAAGTTGGCTAACTATAAGCCCACGCTTTCAATTGGTAGCACGGACTCTCCTGCGGTGCACCAAATGGTTTGACCTTCTTCTGGGGCACCTTCTTCGGCGCTTGATGAGGCTGTACCAATTGATGGGTTTGAATGAAGAACGCATTCTCCATCCTGTTTCGAACCAACCCTACCAGTTGACCGATACCCAAGAGCCCCATTAACGCCATGGCGATCATGATTGCGCGTGCTTTTCTGCTACGCCATCCTGATTTGCCGAAATTCTTACCGAGTCTATTAATCATTGTTCGCATCGCAACACCTCTCCCCAATTTGACGGAGTTTCGGCTGAGTTAGTTTCACTTCAATTGTTGAGCCAATCTTCGCGACCCTCTATTCTGGCAGAATTAAGTGGGGTAGGGTCTCTGATGAATTCATCGATAGCCTGATAATGTTCACTTCTGGTACACAACGAATTGAGTGAGACTTCGACCTGAACCAGCATGCGATACAAATTCCTTCTCAGCGCTGTACTAATCTGCTTTGTAAGCAATGCTCAAGCTCAGTTTGTATTCTCCCCTTCAGTGCTAGACTTCGGTACTCTACAAACTGGCCAGGCACGTTACCTTGTTGATACCGTTGCGAACAATTCGGGCAATTTTGTCTGGATAGGCTCGCTCCGAGATCTTGGCCCGTCCAAACGGATTCGCATCCTCTCGCCACCACAGCAGCCAATTGGGCTTGCGCAAGGACGCCAGTATGTTTTTACGATCGAGTATTATGCAGATTCGGCATCGACAGAAGTTGATACGATCGTTGTTAGTCAATACCAAAACGGCCAGGGCGAGAGGCTTATGGTGCATGGTTCCGCTCATGACACCGTGGCGCGGGAAGTTGCACAAGCCCCAAGCAGAAGTCCTACGCTTCGAATCGAGCATCAGCCTGTCGAAGGCAATCTTCGGATTGAGCTTGAACTTCCGAAAGCAGGCGAAGTCTCATTTACGATTCGCGATCTGCTCGGAAGGATCATGATGACCAAACGAATAGTGATGATGTCAGGCACCCATGAGTATCTGTTTCCGACGGCTTCGCTTGCCGCGGGAGACTACATCCTCGAGATGAGCGCTTCCTCGTATCGACTCGTTCAGAAATTTGTGATGATCCGATAGCTTGTCAAACTCAAAACCCGCAGTTTTGAAGAGCCCACTCATGGCATTTTGAGAATTTATTGATAGCCCATTAAGAATTCTCGACTTTTCCTCCAGATTGGCACGCATCTACAATGTATTCGTTTTAAAAGTCCTCCTCAGCATCAGGTTGAATCGAGTTTATGAATGTGACTGTGGAATGAAGGTTTATATCAAGTATATGGTGAGCCTCCGCTGCAAGCTTGTAGTGAAGACAGAGCTCGAGAGGCTGGGCATCCCCCACGGGTCAGTCGACCTGGGCGAGGTAGACCTGCCTGAGGGCATCACTGAGGAGAAGCGGGCCAGGTTGAGTTTAGCTCTCAGGAAGTCTGGGCTGGAGTTAATGAACGATAGCAAGAGCATGCTGATCGAGAAGATCAAAAATGTAATTGTTGAATTGATCCATTACTCCGACGAACAGCTCAAAATTAATTTTTCGCAATATCTGAGTGAGACGCTGAAGTACGATTATACGTATCTCTCCAACTTATTTTCTGAAGTGCAAGGCACTACGATCGAACATTTTATCATCTCTCACAAGATCGAACGTGTCAAGGAATTGCTTGTCTATGATGAACTCACGTTGACAGAGATTGCCTACAAGCTTCATTACAGTAGTGTCGCACATCTCTCGAATCAGTTCAAGAAGGTAACTGGGCTGACACCGTCACACTTTAAGATGCTCAAAGATAAGCGTCGGAAGGGTCTTGAGGAGCTTTGAATTGCAATCCGTGAATCATGTAAGAAATTGGGTGTAAAGCGTAACGATCCAAGAAAGCGGGTTACCGATATTTGTGATCTGGGTGAACTACGCAAACGCACAAGTCCATGGCTTCAACTACTGGCGACAAATCCAGGAGCAGACGCAACGGCATTCTCCAACGGATTGTGGGAAAAACAGATCAGGATTCATTCAGCGTCGAGAACGACTCGAACGCCCAAGTCCTGCCCGATGAGCGATTGATTGAACTTCAGGCCAAACTCGACATGATGAGGGGACAGGTCGAGGCAATTCTGACTTCCATCAACGAGCACGGCTTAAAGTAATTATGCAGTAAAGCGCAATTGACCTCGCCTCCCCGCTGTCCTCTCGCCGAGCATCGATGTCAGTTTCTTTCGTCGTTCCTTTTATTGCACCGCAGCAATGGAATCCTTAGAGCAAGAGGTCGCAAAGGCCCTGATTATTGTAGAAATCATCGAATACGTGCCCAATTCAGTCCTCAGCAAGACGATTATCAAAAAGTCGACTGGCAACATTTCTGTGATGTCATTTGATACTGGCGAAAGCTTAACCGAACGGACGTCTCCATTCGATACTTTCGCTCAAATCATCGATGGCAAAGCAGAAATCCTGATTGACGGGATATCACACCAACTGATATCCGGACAAGGTATTGTCATCCCTGCCCATCGCTCCAATCTCATTCGAGCCAATGAGCGCTTCAAAATGATCCTCACGGTCATTAAGAGCGGCTATGATTGACTTCACGTCAGTCATACGTGAATTGTGTAACCTTTTTCTGAGGATGTGTAATATTTCGGATCGCACCTCTGGTTATTTTTGTGTGGATGGATGAGAGCGAGGATGTCGCAATCGCTAAGATGTCAGAAGCTATTTTAAATCAACTGTGTGTGTTGGCTCGACCTTTGCAAGTCATCCAAACATGAGACCCTGGTTGGGTCGAATCGACCCGAGCTAACACCTCTAAAGTCCCTTCTGCCATTTTCCAGCTAATAAATATCTCCTACGTTGGGGATAGCTTTTCGCGCATGCGCATCTGTGCACGACGCATCTATATTCAACCATTATGACGATTATCGATACTCCGAAGACGCACAAGCGTTGGGTTCATTTTTCCTTTGCAACAGCTCTTTTTGTGTTGCTTCTTGCAGGCGCCTTCAGCACTTCGCGTGCGCAAAGCGTAGCTGGACGTATTGCTTTCGGCTTTGATGGCGGCGGCAATAAATATTATGGTAATTTTAGTGACAACCAGTTTGGATTTTCCGGTGATGCGTTCATTCGCTGGAATATCCTGGATTGGCTATCGCTCCACGCCGCATATAATGGCGGTGTGCTTCATTACAGCGTTACGGACGTTAACAAAAACGCGAATCCGGGATACTTTGGGAGTCCGGGACAAGCGCACTACGATGCTGGCCTTTACCCTGATGGCATCACCAAGCTTGACGACCAGAGCAACATTCGCGTCGGCGGGTGGGAATTGATGCTTTCGGCAAATGTCTTTCCTTCACAGAGCTTCGTCCCTTATTTCATTGCAGGAATTGAAGCCTTGAATTTTGAGCCGAAAACAGCTCACAGTGCTCAGCCACTTCCGAATAACGCGGCTGGAATTTATTCCAAGAACGTGCTTGGTGGTGAAGTTGGTGTTGGCTACGAACTGTATATTTCCGACAAGGTTACATTCAACGGCAAAGTACTTTTGCACTTGACAGGTACCGATTGGTTAGATGATTATTCCGATCCGAATAATTTCAGACAGGATGCTTTCATGACGTTCGGAATGGGATTCGCCTATTACATCTTCGCACCTGATCTTGACAAGACACCGAATGCGGCGGCGGCTGTAGCTGTCACAACGCAGGTCGACCAGACCAACTATGTTCACCAGACGACAATCATCAAGAGTGACACGATCTACATCCGTGAAGCAGCGGACACCGTGTACATGATGAATCCGAAAGTCAATACAGTTTACAATTTCCCAGGCACGCTCTTCATTGTCAATACGGATCAGTTCAACACTGCTGTTCCAGGCAATCAGGCCAACCTGTACAAGATCAGAGATCTCGTCAACCAGTGCCCCGCATTGAAGGTTGAGATCCAGGGCTTCGCAAGCGAAGAAGGCACACCGCAGCGCAATCAAGAGCTATCAGAGCTCCGCGCAGCGAAGATTAAGTCGTGGCTCATTGGCCAGGGTATCAGCCCTGACAAGGTCCCGAGCACCGTCGGTTATGGCACATCGCGCCCGGCAGTTATCGAACCGACCAACGGCTCACCAGAACGACTTGAAGCAGCACGAGTTCAGAACCGACGCATCGCCGTCAGGGTCCTGCATTCATGCACCAACTAACAAAGTTGCGTTAGCTGAAACAATAGCGCATTACATCTGGCACGATGTATCTGGCCCCGGCAATGTTGCCGGGGCTTCTTTTTGTATATTGGGGGCTGTAACCCAGCCCGATTCGTGCGTTCTTGTCGCACATTCTCCTCTGACGAACCAATATGAGGTCCAAGTCGCTGTCTTTCCGCTCATTGCCTCTTCTAATCGCTTTCCTGTTAGTCTCAGGTTGCAAACAGAACTCTGTCGGCCCAACTGAAACTCAGAGTCAGCCTCCGCCGCTCAGCGTCTCTCCGTCGATCGGTTATGTCAATAAGCCCATTCTCTTTACGGCGACTGTTTACCCCGACGATTCGACGAATAAGGCCTTTATCTGGCAATTCTCCGATCGAACCGACACGATCTATTCCAAAAACACGATCAGCAAGACGTTCTCGAGTCCAGGCAAGTACGGCTATATCGTTTCCGCATTCCACTATACGAAATACTCCCATGCGTTGATTGCGCGAGACACAGGTACGTTCACCGTTTACGCGTTTTCTTCTTCCATCAAACCCTCTCATCTGCATGCGATGATCGGGTCAGCCTACACATTTCAAGTTCACTCAGACTCATTCTCTACGAGCACTAACTACAAGTACACATGGAAGATCGGCGACTCCGTAATCGTACAAACTGGGATCGACACGATCAATTTTGTTTTCCGCGTGCAAGGGATTTTTCCGATTCAGGTGCAGATCGAGGATGCGCAGCTCGGAGTCGTCTCGTTTGCTGAGGACGTAGTTGCCGTAGGTGCATCATTCCAGTTCATCACCATTAATCCAAGAATCGCAATTCCACTTCAAGATGTCCACTTCAAGATCTGGCATTCGGCGCTTCAAGCTCAGCATCATTTTGTCGTGACGTGGGATTTTGGTGACGGACCTTTTTCGAGTGCGCCGATTGATCAGGATAGTGTAGTCCATGCATATCTGCATCCCGGCAGATACAGGGTTATCGGTAGAGTCACGGACGCGGTTTCGAAAGACTTACTCTTTACTGCGACTGACACTGCAATCGTATCGCCCCTTGACCCATCCGCGCTCAAACTGACGCCGCGCCAAACTTCATGCGTCACTGGATCAACGATTCTATTTACCGCTCAGCATCCTGTGCTCGACACAAAGCATACGTATCATTGGCAATGGCAATCAGATGGCGATCCGCAACAAGTGGTTCGAACTACGTTTGGAGATACAGCGAGCTTCATCTTCAATTGGACAGGCTCGGAGGTTGTTTCCTTAACTTTGATTGATGATGTTCTGAATATGCCGGTCGCTTCAGATACCGCGCACATTGGAGTGTCAGCCCAAAGTGGCTTCTCCAGAAGTTTGATAGGTTCGATGACATCAATGTCCATTGAGTTTGTTGGTCACAACGTCTATTCTTGGGCGTTTACATATGTTCCAGTTCCTGGTAATGGCCTTAGTTTATCAATGCGGGATGCTGCTGGTCTTGTCGGACATATCAACAACGACACCATCTCACTTGGCTACAGTTATTCCACTCGCCTGGACACGTCCACTCTATATGACAACATCATATCTACGGGCGACCACTCGTATTCAGTCGTTGCGATTCTATCCACGGATGGGAAAACTTGCTTGTCGACTATTGGCAAAAGCTATTGGGATCAGAGCACCACGGATTTTCCGAAGACATATGGCGGCTCAAACTATTCAGAGGACGATGAGAGCAGTGCCCTTGCTTGTCACGATCTGTTTTTAATCAGCTTTTCAAAAGATTCAATCTGTTACGGATTACGAGGAGATGTTGCAAAGCTGGCAACGGACACCATTGCTTATAAACGTCATAACGCCCTGAGTTATTATGCGCACGCCGAGAATACTTACCAAAGCACTGATTGGACCAAAGCTCCAACTCCTCAAGTGAGATTAGTCTTCAGACGCTGATCACCGAATCACTACAGTGACCAAACCCTGATGAATGCCCCTCTTTTCGTCAAATATTCCAGCATGTGAAAACTTTATTCATCAATCGAGGAGGTGGTATGTAGCCCCACTTTCCACGGCCGGCATCGCGGTCTGGTAACTAATAGTCTCCGCACTATCAGACGACACAGCCTCCCCAGCTTCGCAAAGTTGCTCAACCGCGGTTTCCGGTTCGACGGCGACAGCTTCCATTTCCTCTGTCCACTCTTCTTCTTCCTCTGCTTCGATATCATCCGGTAGCACTACCACGGAGTCCGCCATCACCTGCAGCTTTCCGAGCGGACCGCGACCCAGCCAGCCCGCGTGCATGTTCTTTCTGACCTCCTGCGTAAAGATGACGATCGTCACACTCAGCTCTCGCTGCCATTTCATTAACTCC
>Ga0207148_1008_pt1 | contig 59673 bp, 50 predicted proteins | sample Alteio_BWMinHeat_34_FD_153558 | JGI IMG/M metagenome (GOLD analysis project Ga0207148, IMG submission 153558) | Enriched cells from forest soil in Barre Woods Harvard Forest LTER site, Petersham, Massachusetts, United States -... | ecosystem: Environmental > Terrestrial > Soil > Temperate forest >... | reverse complement strand
TCAACGATCTGTCCAAGTTCTGAAGCGTTGACATTTAATTCGAGCATCACGCGAGAGCGTGCTTCCAGAACGGAGCGAACGAGCAGAACAAAGCTCTCGATGGCAGTGCACTTCGCGGGATCTTCAAGCGCTTGTCTGTTGCAGTAAAGATGTGTCGACGAAGTCATAAGCTCGTCAAGAATCACAAGATTGTTGGCTTCGAGGGTCGAACCTGTCGACATGTTATCGACGATGCAATCGGCATCTTCCGGTGGGAAGACTTCCGTTGCACCATAGGAACGCACGCAACATGCATTCAGCGACCGCGCAGCAACCCATCGCTCCGCCAATCGAACGTATTCAGTGGCGAGGATCAGATACTTTTGTGAACTCGGAAACGTCGCTGCAATTTCTGGAGGTGCTGCCGCAACGATTCGAACCGGATCCAGACCAGTGTCGAGGAGATCGACAAGATCAGCATCGAGTTCAGCGACCCAATCGGCTCCGGCAAACCCAAGGTCGCGCGAGCCGAGATGCAGCATTTCGACGATGTTCTGAGGTTTGAGAATTTTTACTTCAAACGCAGCGAGGTTGCTCTTGGGTCGATAGCTGCGGTTTCCCGATGTGATGCGTATGCCTGCCTCTGACAGGAGAGCAAGAACGCTCTCCTGCATTCTCCCTTTCGGTAGTGCAAGTCGGATTGACCCTGGTTCTCTGATTTCTGACATGTTGATTTCATTGGACCGGACCGATGGGCAGGAGGAGTTCGAGCATAGAAACGAACAACGCCGGCACAAAGGCCGGCGCTGTTAAACTCTTGACAACAAGCTAACGCATCACCGACCGCATTGCGGGTGATGATGATGGAGCGTTGCTGCTGTTGTCTTCTTTTTCATAGTATTCAAAATTACTAACTGCTCTTGACCCGTGCATCGTTCCAATTGACCAATAGTACCTCTGATTTCGATGAGTCTTATGGGAGATATGCGACACAGTCTGGAGGCTCGAAAGATTGGACAAGAGAACTCACCGCAAGCAGGATTGTTATTCCCGGCGCATTTGCCGACATGGCGGAATGGTAGACGCAACGGACTTAAAATCCGTTGTTCCGTAAGGAACGTGCCGGTTCGAGTCCGGCTGTCGGTACAATCGAAATAGGACGTATGGGTTCTATAAGTCCTAATGGTCACAGAAGGTCCTGAGAAAACAAAACCAGTGCCACTACTGGCGTATCAGCGGCTTGGTTTTTGCTGAGAGTCAGGGCAATTCTGCTCCCACCTCATATCGAATCCCGATTCTAATGGCGAATTCACTCTCCACTGATGAGTTATGAGCAGACGATACTTTGCACTTTTTTTATTCTTCGGTAGTCTATCAACGATGCTTCAGGCTTGTACATCTTCTACAAGCACTTCACCTACGAACACAACATCCTTTGCGCAGACCAACCTCGTATCCGATACTGCTGCGTTTGCAGCAGCTCACACCGATCCGGCACTAGCGAATGCCTGGGGTATAGCGTTCGGCGGGACTGGCAAGCCTTGGATTTCATCCAATCATGGAAATGTCTCGACGATCTACGACACAAGCGGAAACACCATTCTGGCCGCAGTAAAGATCCCCGTTCCAGGCGTAGCGACTGGCGGTTCACCAACTGGGGTTGTTTATAATGCAAATGCAAGCGCAGGAGATTTTGGAAAAAATGCCTTTATCTTTTCAACGGAAGACGGAACAATCGCAGGATGGCAGGGAGGCGCAGGCGCGCTGATCGTTTCTGACCAGTCTGCTCTCAATGCAGTGTACAAAGGACTCGCGATTGTTCCATCGGTGCACCAGATATACGCGACGGATTTTCACAACAACACAGTTCGGGTATTTGACAAAAATTTTCTGATAGTCGGTCATTTCACCGATCCCTCGATCCCCGTTGGTTACTCATCGTTTGGAATCCAGAATATTCACGACACATTGTACGTGACGTTTGCTCGTCAGAAATCCACGTTGAAAGATGATTCTTTGGGAGTTGGCATCGGCTATGTCGATATGTTCAAACCGGATGGAACGCTGATCGGGAGATTTGCATCGAATGGCAATCTCAATTCACCATGGGGTCTCGCACTAGCACCCTCGAGTTTCGGACAGTTCGCGAATGCCATTCTCGTCGGTAATTTCGGAGATGGAAAGATCACTGCCTTTGATCATTCTGGAACCGATCTTGGTCAGTTAAGGATCAGCGGCGGAAGCGTCATTAGCATCGATGGTCTCTGGGCTCTTAGTTTCAATCCCACTGCCAATAGTGATCCAAACAAATTATTTTTCACGTCAGGACCATTTACAGAAAATCACGGTCTGTTCGGCTACCTTGCCATTGCACCTTGATCGAGTTCTCAGATACACCTTCTAATCAAAATAACATCATGACTAAGACCATGAGAGTCAGACAACTGTTTTTTGCCGTGATCGCCTTGCTGGCCGTTTCGTGCAGTTCGGGAACGTCATCCACTCCTGCGACAAACTCTCCAAATACTGTTTCGATGTCGGCCAGTCAATTCAACCCTGCGAGCATCACAGTAACAAAAGGCACGACTGTCACCTGGAAGAATGACGATGCCATCGTCCATACCTCGACAGGCGACAATTCCCTCTGGAATACTGGAGACATCGGTGGCGGGACTTCAAAATCGTTCACGTTCACTACTATTGGGACGTTCACCTATTTCTGTAAATACCACGTGAGTATGGGAATGAGAGGAACCGTGATCGTTAAATAGTCTTGCGCTGCTGCTCCTTTTCACATCGTGTTGTGTGTGCTTCTTTTACACGAATGCTATGAAAAGGTATCAATTCGCCTCGATCATAATCGAGGTCATTCTCCTATTGTTATTCGTTGATTCATTGAAGGCCCTCCCGCGATTTGCATTAAAAGGCGGGGAAGCCTGGTGCGGAGGATGCCACCTGAATCCAACAGGTGGTGGGATGCGGACTAAAGGCGGCGATGAATTTGCCATGAAGCGTCTTCCAATGTGGGATCGCGGGCCAAAGTTCAGCGCAGATATTTCGGAAGGCTTAAGGCTCGGCGTCGATCTGCGGAGCCAGTTTCTGTACTTCTCAGAGCATACGGTGGGTGTGCAGACGCTGACCGATTCACTTAGTCATACTACGACCACATCCATCGATAAGAAAGCCTCCATGAATGGGTTGCTCGAAATGGCAATGCCCATTTACATCAGTGCCACGCTATCGCCAGCGATCCAGGCCTATGCGAGATTTGATCCTGTCACAAATGGAGCCTGGGAAGTGTACGGACTTGTTCACTTCATACATCCTTCTGGTGACATTTGGGAAGCAGGTTCCGTGCTTAGCGATGCATATCTAAAAATCGGTGCGTTCCTACCAACGTTTGGGATTCGCTTCGACGATCATACGGTCTACACGCGCGGCGGTACTTACACGCTGTCAGGCTACAGTCCTGCGGGGATGTTTTGGGAGCCGAACTATAAGGATGAAGGTGCGGAGTTGGGTATTTCGCTTTTCGACTATCATGCGTTCATCACTGCGGATATTCTAAACGGGAATGAGATGAATCCTCTGCAGCCGTTCAAGCTCGATCCCATGGGGCCGTATGCTGTGTCCCTTCGAGCAGAAGTTACCGGTTCTCTGATTGATAGCGTGGTCAGCGCGGAGATTGGTGGATCCGCATATCTCCATGATAATACGCATCTGCCAAATCAATCTGCTCCATCAGGACTTGCCGATACCTCACTGATGACAACGCTCATTGCAGTTCATGGCGGTATCCGTGCAGGTCCCGTTCGAATCCTTGCCGAGGTCGATTTCGGCAAAAATATTTTTCATCCGTTGACACACGCATTTACTGCTAAGGCAAATGCGCTTGCAATTGAAACAGCTTTTGATCTTCTGCAAGGTCTTGCCGGAATTTTCCGATTTGATAATTACAAGGATCAAGACGAGACGGTGAATCTAACGGAGGTGAAACATCGGGTAATGTTTGGGTTGCAATGGTTTCCTGTCCGCTTCCTGGAGTTCCGTCCGGAAGTGAGACTTGCCACCGTTACCGCACCAAATCCTGATGCGCCATCCGAGCGACTCGATCACACGGAGACAACTGCCCTACTTCAAACACACATTTATTTCTAAGCCCACTAAGCCCATGCTCACAAGATATCTAACACAAACCTCTACGCGCCAGATGAACATGGCGGTACTGCTGCTTCGCATCGCAATTGGTATCATCCTGTTTGCGGGCGGTTCAGGGAAAGTTCTGGGCTGGTTTGGAGGCAAGGGCCTGGAGGCAACAGTCATTAGCTTCCAGGAGCATATGGGAATGCCGCCGATACTCGCGTATCTCTCATGCTTTACGGAATTCCTCGGAGGATTCTGTCTCGCAATCGGATTGCTGACGCGGCCCGCGGCATTTGCTGTGACCATCAATATGGCTGTCGCGACAATGGAAGTGCTTCCGAAGGGATTCATTGGGCCCGGAGGCGCTGCGTATCCATTTTGCTTGATGATGGTCGCGCTCGCGTTGCTGCTTACCGGAGGACTGGCTTATAGCTTAGACTCGTTTATCTTCCCGCCAAGTAGTCTCGTGCATTCGCTTCGTCAGTCACGTTCTATGCGTATAGTGAATACGTAAGGATTGGAATACACAACTGCGAACACAATACGTGATAAAGGTGGCCGAACGATGGAGACGCTTGCCCGCAAAGTTTGTAAACCTTCTGTTTACATATTCCTGACGTGAAATGAGACATTCTCTATTATTCAAACAGCCACCATTCTTCGGACTACTTCTTCTCGGACTGTTCGCATGTCAACACTCTGGGACAACACCAGCAAAGGAACTCTATCTCGGTAAGTTCTGCTGGGGCCTTCAATGATTCAATTGCTTCGAGTAATCGACAACTATCGAAGAAGGTCGGAGAGTATTCCGATTTGAGTCATTTGGAGACGAAGCCTTTTGGGGCGATCAACTCTACTTGCAGCAAGCGATTGCCGGAAGTGCAAACGGCGGTGTCGGTGGTGGCCTTAGTCCAAAAGCAGCGCTTGAGGCAGGACTAAAGGTAGATATGGATGCGCTGCCCGCTGCTCTTGTGGACGCAATTAAAGCTGGCAAGGTCGACATGAATGATCCTGCAACCACTTTGGCGTTGCTACAGACGAATGCCGTGGTTGGTGTGAAGGGCATCTTCGATGATTCAAAAAAAATCATTCGTGTTGGCATCACCTGCGCCCTCTGTCACTCGACTGTTGATAATGCATTTTCTGCAGGGATCGGGCACCGGCTGGATGGATGGCCTAATCGCGATCTGAATGTTGGCACGATCATTTCGATGTCGCCATCGCTCAAACCATTCGAGGATCTCCTCGGACTTCCCGCCGAGGCGATTCGCAAGGTGCTTGCAACCTGGGGGCCGGGAAAATTTGACGCTGAACTGATCCTTGATGGAAAGGCATCGCGACCGGATGGCTCATCTTCAGCAACATTGCTACCGGCCGCGTTTGGACTTGCAGGTATGAATCTCCATACCTATACCGGCTGGGGAAGCGTGCCGCAATGGAATGCATTTGTAGCCAATCTTGAAATGCAGGGGCAAGGCACTTATCTTGATACGCGACTTGACAATGCCGTAAAATTCCCAGTTGCGGCAAAAGCAAAACTTGGGCACAAGCGATCAGCGGTTGATCTCGTAACAAAATATCTTCCGTCCTTGCAGGCATATCAACTTTCCATTCCGGCGCCGATACCGCCCGCCGGAAGTTTTGACCAGGCAGCTGCAACCCGAGGTCACACACTCTTTGTGGATAAAGCACAATGCTCAAGCTGCCACGTTGAGCCGCTTTACACGGAGCCTGGTTGGAACATGCACACTGGCGCAGAAATTGGAATCGACAATTTCCAGGCGATGCGATCCCCCGATGATCGATATCGAACTACTCCACTGCGAGGTCTTTTCGCGAGGACGAAAGGAGGATTCTATCATGATGGGAGGTTCGCAGATCTGAAGGCTGTAGTTCAGCACTACAACGATTTCAAAAAACTTGGATTATCAGATGCCGAGATCACAGACCTGATCGAATTCCTGAAGTCCCTGTAAAGTGCTTATTCGAAAAGCCTCATCGACCGCTGATGAGGCTTTTGTTTTTGTTTAGGGTACCCCGCACAACCTTGCATCCATTTTCTTCCCGTAATTGTTTTGTGCCGACCAATCTCACCAAATGTCCGCACCAAAAAATTTCAAAGGAAAACAACTGCTTGAAGGGCCCATCCTGCGGTCGCTTCTTCGTCTCTCGGTGCCGATCATCACGTCGAACATCTTGCAGGCGTGCTATCAACTGATCGACGCATTCTGGGTCGGCCGGTTGGGCGGCGATGCAGTCGCCGCCGTCGCGATTTCCATGCCGATGGCTTTTCTCAGTATGTCGTTTGCGATCGGTCTTGCCATGGCGGGTACCACGCTCGTTGCTCAGTACGTAGGGGCGGGAAATCATGAGATGGTCGATCACGTAGCTGGGCAGACACTGCTGATGATCTTTCTTATTTCGATTCTCATCGGCGTCATCGGATACATAGCGGCGCCTTTTTATCTGCATGCGATGGGCGTGTCGCCACAAGTATATTCCGGTGCACTGGGATTCATGCGCGTCTCTTTCATCGGCATGGTCTTCAACTTCTTTTTCTTCATGTTTCAATCGCTGTTGCGAGGAGTTGGAGAAGCAACGCTGCCTGTCTATATCGTGCTTGGCACTGTCGCGTTGAATTTTGCTCTTGATCCACTCTTCATTTTTGGCGCCGGTCCAATTCCGGGATATGGTGTAACCGGTGCCGCAGTCGCCACACTTGGGACGCAAAGTCTGGCTGCCATCATCGGACTCGTCATTCTCGTGAAGGGCAACTACGGCATCCGTCTGCATTTGCGTGACCTCCGACCGGACTGGGCATACATCAAACGCGCATTCCTTCTTGGTTTTCCTGCGTCGATCGAGATGTCGGCTCGATCGCTCGGTATGATGGTCATGACGTTTCTCATAACGGGCTTTGGTACACTCGGCGTAGCGACGTATGGTGTTGGTTCAAATTTGTTGCAAGTCGTTACCATACTTGCGATGGGAGTATCGATGGCCGTATCAACGCTGGTGGGTCAAAATCTTGGCGCAGGGAATATCGAACGCGCGAGTCGTATCGGTAAGCTAGGCGCTTTGCTTTCGTTTGGGGCGCTAACTCTGTTGGGAGTTGTCGTCTACTTCACTGCATCCTCAATTGTCACATTCTTTGTGCCTCATGATCAGGCAGTGATCAGCGCTGCTAGTCAATTTCTACAGATCATGTGCCTGAGCTGGGGCTTTGTTGGTGTGCAACTGGCTCTTGTCGGTGTGCTTCGTGCAGCAGGGAGTATGGTCATCGCAATGATCCTTACGCTTGTCTCGCTTTGGGTTTTCTTGTTCCCGATTGCCTTCATACTGTCCAAGTCGCAGGGCATTCAAGGGATATGGTGGTCCTTTCCAATTTCGTATGTGCTCACAGCGATCATGGCGATCATAGTGTATGCACGCGGCGACTGGAAGAAAAAGAGATTGGTTACCTCAGAAGACAAACTCGTCCACCAGATCGAGGAGGAGAGCATTGGGCAAGAGGCAATGCCTGCCTAGTAAGTGGCCAGCCGAATATGACTTATATTTATAGGGAATTCGAGATACGTTTCTAAATAATTTTTCCGGCGATCATTTGGAAATGTTCTAGTATCGGCCCGATTGCCAAGGCTGGGAAGTAGGTCAGACCTCCGACGATAAGAATCACAGAAACGAGGAGTAGCGCAAAGAGAGGAGTATTGGTTTGGAATGAGGAAACTGATGCAGGAGCGGAGGGTTTTTTTGCAAGTGATCCAGCCATCGCGAGCATTGCGATCATTGTGGTGAAGCGGCCAACTTCCATTGCGATCGCAGTCGTAATATTCCAAAACGCCGTGTTCACTAGTAAACCTGCCATCGCGGATCCGTTATTCGAGGCTGTGGATGTGTAGGCATAGAGTAATTCGGTAAGTCCATGCACACCCTGATTTCCGAGACTTTTCAGCGCCTCAGGAGAAACGGCTGCCCAGGCTGAGAATCCGCTGATACAGAATACTGTCGGAAGCAATGCGAGCATTACAAGCTTGATCTCGCGTGATTGAATTTTTTTTCCAAGATACTCTGGCGTCCGACCGATCATTAGCCCTGCGATAAAGACTGTGATGACAACGAAGAGGAGCATGCCATAAAAGCCAGAGCCTACGCCTCCGAATATGATTTCGCCCAACATCATATTGACCAGCGCAACCATTCCACCAAGCGGCGTAAAACTGTCGAGTCCGGCATTCACAGCTCCATCAGAAACATCTGTCGTGACGGTTTCAAAGAGCGCCGAGTTTGCGATTCCGAATCGCACTTCCTTCCCTTCCATGTTTCCGCCAGATTGCGTCGGGCTCGACTCCTGTGCGATGTGATGAGTTTTCAGTATTGGAGTGCCACGCTGCTCCGCAGCATACATTCCGAGAAAGCCTACGAAGAAGAGGACACTCATCACGCTGAACAAGACCCATCCTTGCTTTTGGTCTTTAACCATACGGCCGAAGCAAAACGTAGTTGCCGCCGGTATAATGAGCAAGCAGAACATTTCGAGGAAATTACAGAGAGCGTTTGGATTCTCAAATGGGTGCGCCGAATTGGCATTGAAGAATCCTCCTCCGTCCGAAGCACTCAGAAGCTTGATGATTTCTTCACTAGCAACCGGACCCAGGGGTATAATCTGACGGGTCCCATCAAGTGTTGTCAAGACATGATAAGGGGACAGGTTTTGAATTACACCGAGTGAAACAAACACGAGACCTCCCACGATACATATCGGCAGGAAAATGTAGAGGCACGACCGCACAATATCTACCCAGAAATTACCAATGGATTCTACCTTCGATCCGGCGAAACCTCGGATGATCGCAATCGCAACAGAAAGCCCCACCGCAGCAGAAAGAAAGTCTTGCACGGTGATGCCAACCATATCGGTGAAGTAACTCATGGTTGATTCCCCGGCGTAAGCCTGCCAGCTAGTACCAGTCACAAAACTGATGGACGTGTTGAAGGAGAGATCAGGTGCCATCGCAGGAAATGCCATCGGGTTCCAGGGAAGAACATGCTGGAGTCGCATGATCGCATAGAGTGCGAGCGATCCAACGAGACTAAAGAGAATGAGGCACAGAGAATACCGTTTCCAGGCCATCTCTTCGGAAGGATCAACGCGAGTGATCCAATAGATGAATCGTTCGATGGGAGATAGTACAAGATCGAGCATCGTGTGTTGCTTCGAAAACACACGTTCCATATATTCACCTACTGGCTTCGTCAGCAGAAGGACCATCAAGAAAAGCGCGATCCCCTGAAATACCCCTAAAGTAGTCATGATGAAATGACCTTGTCGGAACGCTAAGAATATACAGGAAAGGGTAACGGTCAAGGCATAGGGCGGGTGCCGACGTGTAAGCGGGTATCCCGAGCTCAACCATGCATCCATTCCCGAAACGGCATTGTTTATTCTCAAACAACACCATTTTTATGGCAATTCGTATCTCGCATTTGGGAATCGCGGTTAAAGAACTCGGCGCAAGTGAATCTCTTTTTCGGAAGTTGCTTGGTGATTCAAATGTGCACCGTGAGGAAGTCGAGGATCAGGGAGTAAGCATTGCTTCCTTCAAGGTTGGCGAAAGCATCATCGAGCTTACCGCGCCGAGCCGCCCTGATTCTCCGATCGCGGGATTTCTCGAAAAGCGAGGAGAAGGAATTCATCATGTTGCATTCGAAGTGGATGATGTCGAGAGCGAATTGCGCCGCCTGGAGTCAGAGGGTATCCGATTGATCGATAAACATCCTCGCGATGGAGCGCACGACATGAAAATCGCCTTTCTGCATCCCAAGTCTACGAATGGTGTGTTGATCGAGCTCTGTCAGAAAAAGTAATTTGTCGTTTAGTTAACTGTGAGTTTTATTCCACTGGATGACCTCGTCATGCCGGAGGACTTCGATCAGGAGCCCTTTCGCAATGATGAACAGGAACAGGAAGAGGACGCGATCCAGATCGCGACCGAGGGCGAACACATCCATCTCACAGTTACGGTCGATGATCTAACGCTCGAATCCAAACTCGAAAGCCTTCCAAAAGCACCTGGAGTCTATCAATTCAAGAACGGTGCAGGTCGCGTGATCTATGTAGGCAAAGCAAAGATCCTTCGAAACCGCGTTCGCTCGTATTTCCAAAACTACCGGCGCGGCGCTGGTGACGCCAAGTTACGCGCGCTCGTCGAGAAGATCGCCGATGTTGAAGTCATTATCACTGATAGTGACGTCGAAGCGCTGATCCTTGAGAATACACTGATCAAGAAGCTCAAGCCGCGCTACAATGTTAATCTCAAAGACGACAAGACCTATCCGTATGTCGTGATCACGAATGAGCCGTTTCCACGAGTCTTTGCGACGCGTCGAAAGATTATGGATGGATCGAAGTATTATGGTCCGTATACGGAAGCAGGATATCTTCGATATCTGCTCAAGACCTTGCGCGATATTTTCCCGATTCGCACGTGCGACTATAATATTACAGAAGACGCCGTAGCTAAAAAGAAATTCAAAGTCTGTCTCGAATATCACATAAAAAAATGTGAGGGGCCGTGTGAAGGGCTTGTTAGCGAACAGGATTATCAGAACATGATAAGGAAGATCCGTCAGCTCCTGGCGGGTCGCACGAAGGATGTCGAGCGTGCCCTCAAAGAAGACATGGCGCGAATGTCCGAGGAAATGCGCTTCGAGGAAGCGGCACGTGTGCGCGATCAACTCTCGTTGCTTGCGGAATACGCGAACAAACAAAAGGTTGTAACCTCGGAGGAAGTCGATCGGGATATTTTCTCGATTGCACATGAAGATGACGATGCAGCCGGGATCGTCTTTAAGGTTCGCGACGGCAAACTGGTTGGAAAGCAGCATTTCTTTTTCACGACAGTCGAGGGCAAGTCGAGCGAAGAGATTCTCGGTGCCTTGATCGAACGATACTATTCAGTCACCGACTATATTCCGGAAGAGATTCTGTTGCCGATAAATGTTGAAGACGAGGACACACTTCAGGCTTGGCTTGCCAGACGCGCCCGCGAGCTTTCCATTGATGAAAGTGTCGGAGCGATCAAACCTCCCAAGATCATTATCCCGAAGATCGGCGAAAAAGTGAAGTTAGTTGAGATGGTGCGTGCAAACGCCCAATTTCTTTTGGGTGAGATCAAGCTCCAAAAGATGAAGGAGACAGATCACATTCCACATGTGCTCAAAGCGCTGGAACGTGATCTGCATTTGAAAAAGCCACCGCGCCGGATCGAATGTTTCGATAATTCGCACTTCCAGGGAAGCGAGACAGTAAGCTCGATGGTCGTCTTCGTTGATGGTCGTTCGAAGAAGGCTGACTACAGGAAGTATCGGATCAGAACGGTCGAAGGAATCGATGATTTCAAGTCGATGCGCGAGGTTGTCCTTCGACGGTACTCGCGTTTGCTTAGCGAGAAGGCGCCACTGCCTGATCTTATCGTGGTCGATGGCGGCAAAGGCCAACTCTCAAGCGCCTACGAAGTGCTCACAGAACTCAATCTAACACACATTCCGATCATCGGACTTGCGAAACGACTCGAAGAAGTGTTTGTGGTAGGCTCACTCGATCCACTGATCCTGCCGCGGTCTTCGAGCAGCCTTCGGTTGCTGCAGCAAGTCAGAGATGAAGCGCATCGCTTCGCGATCACGTTTCATCGCTCGCTTCGCAATAAACGAACGCTCCAGACTGAATTAACAGAGATCCCCGGTGTGGGCAAGAAGACCGCTGCCAAGCTGCTGGAGACGTTTGGGTCTGTCGAGGGCGTTAAGCAGGCTTCAGAGCCAGAACTTGTCACCGCGGTCGGATTAAAGGCGATGAAGAGAATCGTGCAGCACTTCCTCGACCGGAAGTTATTGGAAGAAGCAGGAGATGCTGACAATGATAGCACGGAGGAACTGCCGATCGTGGAAGAGATCGAATGAAGCTCGAAGTACCTGTAAATCACTGTGTACTCGGCATCGAATCCTCCTGCGATGAAACAAGTGCGGCCATAATTGCCAATGGTAAACTGGAATCTGTTGTCGTCTCATCTCAATTTTTTCATAACAGCTTTGGCGGCGTAGTGCCAGAACTTGCTTCTCGCGCTCACCTGCGTGCGATCGTGCCGATCGTTGATGAGGCACTCAGACAGGCGGGTCGATCTCTCTCATCAATCGAAGCAATTGCAGTTACGAATACGCCCGGCCTGATGGGGTCGCTCCTCGTTGGACTCAATTACGCCAAGGGCCTATCGTCGGCTCTAGGCTTGCCATTAATTGGAATCCATCATATCGAAGCTCACATCTTCTCTGCACTCCTTGAAGAAAATCGACCAGAGCTGCCGTTTATTGCATTAGTCGTTTCAGGTGGTCATACGTTGCTCGTTCTTGTCAAGGATGTTGGAGATTACGAGCTGCTTGGAGAGACGCTCGACGACGCCGCAGGTGAAGCATTCGACAAAGTGGGAAAGATGCTCGGTCTCGGATACCCTGCTGGTCCGGCAATTGACAAATTGGCCGCTTCGGGCAATGCTTCATTCGTTCAGTTTCCTCGAGCGATGATGAGCGAAGAGCATTATGATTTCAGCTTCTCCGGGATCAAGACGTCGGTGCTCTATTGGTTGAAGAAGCATCCCGAGCTTCCGCATGACGACATCCCCCACATTGCAGCCTCATTTCAGCGTGCCGTGGTTGATGTGCTGGTTTCAAAGACATTGCGGGCGGCCACGGAAAAAGGTATGACAGATATTGTTGTTGTTGGAGGCGTGAGCGCAAATTCTGAACTTCGCGAGCGGTTTAAATCCGACGCAAAGTCGCGGAAGCTTCGTTTTTTCACTCCGCGGCCACTGTACTCGACAGACAACGCGGCAATGATCGCAATGCTGGGTGCGTTAAAGCTCGATCGCGATGTTACCCATGATCTCGGATTGCGGGCTGAACCGAGACACCCAATCGCGTACCGAACCTAAGCAAACGACATGCGTCAAGCGAGTCTCATCGGACATGTGATTGAAATCTATTCTGCGTTTGCAAAAAAGCCAGAACGGCCTGCTGATCTGCAAATCAGAAATTTCTTTTCGGAGCGCAAGTATTTGGGTGCGAAGGACCGGCGCTTTATCGCAGATGCGTACTTCGGCACAATCAAGAACTATCGAAGACTCGAAGCCATCGTTCGGGATACTGACCTCGCGAAAAAGGAATTCAAAACGGGCGATCCGCTCTTCTCCGTTTTGACCGTTGCTGCATTCTTTATTGCTTCGCAAGGTCTGGCGCCCGATGAAGTCAATGAGGCGCTGTTTGAACTCAATCTTCCATTCGCGCAGGATTTTGTACGAGAGCAATTTTGGGCAATGGCCGACCATCAGCGAGAAATCGAGCGTCTCGCTGCACTTCCACCTGCGGAGCGATTGGCGATAGCCTATTCATTCCCCGTGTGGTTCGTCGAGAAACTTGAACGGGAATACGGTGAATCTGAGATCGAGGCGCTCTTGTCTTCGATGAATGAAGAAGCACCAACTGTGTTGCGAGCAAACACGCTTGTGGTTAAAGATCGGGAAGAGCTGGCGCACGAGCTTTCTGCAGAAGGATGCGAGACTTCTCCGTCGCTGCTTGCCGAAAGCGCTTTGACCATTCCGAGACGAATCAATGTCCTAGGCTCAAAGGCGTTCAAGCGTGGAGCCTTTGAGATCCAGGACGAAGCGAGCCAGCTTGTTGCACCGCTTGCAGGAATTGAGGACACGCGCGTCAAAGTCCTTGATGCGTGTGCAGGCGCGGGCGGAAAGACACTCCATTTTTCAGCGCTGCTCGAGAACAAGGGAGAGATCTATGCCACCGATATAGATGGGTACAAAATCGATGAATTAAAGAAGCGACTGAAACGGAGCACTTCGCAGAATGTGCGGATCATCTATCCTGAGCGGCGCGAAGGTGAGCTCAAAAAAAAACGCGAGTGGTTCGATGTTGTGCTTCTCGATGTTCCCTGCACTGGCACTGGTACGCTTCGACGGAATCCGGGAATAAAGTGGGTCATGACGGAACAGATGCTCGATGAAGTAGTAGTCAAGCAGCGTGCGATTCTTGAGGAGAACGCTCAATATGTGAAGCCTGGTGGCGTCCTGATATACGCGACCTGCTCTGTACTGAAGGAGGAAGGAGAGTCGCAGATCGATCAATTCCTTTTGCACACTCCAGGATTCGTTTTGGAGTCGACGCTCAGAACTCGTCCTGATAAAGAGGGGTGTGACGGATTTTTTGCGGTTCGTCTGCGGAAATCAAATCCGGAATCACTTCCGACCATTGAGTGATTGATTGGTATAGGGGGGCATTTATTGCGCCCGAAAGACCTATATTTGTATACTTGAGCAGCTCTGATCGCTGCCCTCATTTAAGTCAATGAGCTTTCCCACGCAGCTGACGGTGCTCAGGATCATCCTGGTGCCTGTGTTTTATGTTCTCTTCGCGGTCATGGACCCGCCTCAGGTGATGTGGGCTGCGGTGGTCTTTGTTGTCGCGGCGATGAGCGATTGGTATGATGGATACTATGCCCGCCAGTTTAATCTCGTTACACGATTCGGTGCCTTCCTCGACCCGCTTGCAGATAAACTCCTGACCAGTGCTGCCTTTATTGCTTTTGCCAGCCGTGGACTCATCCCGTGGTGGATGGTTCTGATCGTACTTTCTCGTGATGTGTATCTCACATTGTTTCGAGTTTCCGCCGACTCAATCGGCACGAACATGAAAACGAGCTTCTTCGCGAAGATGAAGACATTTACTCAGATGGTCTTTATTGGAATGGTCTTATTCGGACTCTTGGCGAGCTCGTGGTCGATTCCTGTTGTCTCGCCTATAGCACAGAGGCTTATTGAACCGGGCGTGCTTTACTGGATCATGCTAGGCGTCACGTTAATGACCGCGATTTCCGCTGGTGAATACACGTATGATAATTGGCACGTCCTGCTAAGAATTGGCCGCCGAGGGTTGGGGCATCGTTCAGCGGAGTTGTAATTGGTGGCTAAGAACGTTAATCCTGGTGGACAGCCGGTTTGGCTACAAAAGGCAAAATCGAGAGCGTGGGTCAAACGCAAGGTTCCTATTTCGTCAATCCCACCTCTTCCGCTGATCATCGGCACGTTCTTTTTTACAGGATTGTCACCAGTGGCTTCAGGCACGGTCGGCAGCCTCGCCGCAGTGCTCCTCTACTATTTTATTCCTGGACTTCAGAATAATGTAGTACTGCTCGGTGTCACGGTCGTGGTGTTTTTCGCCGGCGTGTGGGCATCAGATGTAATCGAACGCGTACTCAATGAGCACGACCCCGGCATCATCGTTGCGGACGAAGCCATCGGACAATGGATCGCTCTCTTCAGCGTAAGTTACGCGGGCGATCCTGTCTTTGCGACGTTTGCTTTCCTTGGGTTTCGGTTCTTTGATATCATCAAACTCTATCCAGCTTCATTCATCGAGCGGAAGAAAGGTGGATTTGCCGTGATGGGTGATGATGCGGTCGCAGGGGCCTATGCAAACCTCACTGCGCATGCAGCAACCTGGCTCGTCCGCCGATACCTTATGTAACGACTACTCACGAAGCATGAAAGCTGAACTCATCTCAATAGGTGACGAATTGCTGATCGGCCAGGTCATCAATACCAATGTCGCTTACTTAAGCAGAAAGCTGGGAGAGATTGGAATCCCTGTTGAACGAATAACCACGGTTGGCGATAGTCCGAAAGCAATTGCGAAAGCCTTCAAGCGCGCATGGAAGGAGAACGACATTGTGATCGTAACTGGCGGACTTGGACCTACACACGACGATATTTCGAAAGCAAGTGTCGCCAAGTTCTTTAAGAAGGATCTCGTTCTCCACCGAGCAACCCTTCGTGCTGTAAAAGAGCGGTTCAGGAAATTCGGGTATGCAAAGATGCCTGAATCAAATATTGGTCAGGCAATGGTCCCCAAAGATTTCATTGTACTTCGTAACCACGCCGGTACCGCGCCAGGTCTGCTTTATTTCGAACGTGCAAAGGCATTTGTCATCCTTCCCGGCGTTCCACTTGAGATGCAATGGATCACTGAGGATGGGTTGCTCAACCAGCTGAAGAAGAAGTTTGCGGCAAAGTCGAGAGAAGTGATCCTGCATCGAACACTCATCACGACTGGCATCGGCGAGTCGTCGTTGGCAGAATTGTTTGGTCCGGTGGATTCAATTCTCGAGGAAGACTCGACGCTGGCATTTCTGCCGAATGTCCCGTTGCTGCGCTTGAGGATCAGCGCTCACGGAAAGACTGGTCGCGAAGTGATCAACAAAATCGCTCGAATCGAGAAACGCATTCGTGGCATTGCGGGACAATACATCATTGGCGCTGACGATGATACGCTTGAAGCCATCGTGTCAACGCGGTTGTCCGGATCGAAAAAAACATTGTCACTTGCTGAGAGCTGTACAGGGGGGTTGCTCGCATCGAAGCTCACGGCACTACCTGGCGCCAGCAAGTTCTTTCTTGGCGGTGTCGTAAGCTATGACAACTCAATGAAGATACGGGCACTCGGAGTGCCTGAAAGTGTGATCGAGAAGTTTGGCGCAGTCAGTGAAGAGACTGCTACCCAAATGGCCCAAGGCGTCCGTGATGAGACTAAATCCGATTATGCTCTCTCAATCACCGGAATTGCAGGGCCAACCGGAGGGAGTGAACACAAACCGATCGGGACAATCTGGATAGGTATCGCCGACGCGAACGGTTCGCAGGCATTCCATTATCAATTCGGCGGCGACCGCCAACTCATTCGCGAGCGCGCATCGATTGCCGCACTGGAATTACTGCGGAAGAAACTCCTGGGGACTCTCTGAGATTGTGGCCAATCTCATTCTGATTTTCGTCTGCCTTATAATTGGTGCGATTCTTCACAGGCTCGGAAAGCTTCCGCACTCGACATCCGCCGTTCTCAATAGCTTTGTCGTCAATATTGCACTCCCTGCCATCGTATTGTTGCATGTACATGAAATGGCGATCACGCGTCGAGCGCTTTATCCGGCTGGAATGGCCTGGATCGTCTTTATCGGGTGTGGGATCATCATCATTCTGCTCGGTCGATGGCTCAAGTGGTCGCGTGGGACGATTGGAGCTTTGCTGTTAACTGCATGTCTTGGCAACACATCCTTCGTTGGATTTCCTCTTCTTGAGGCGTTGTATGGGCCTTCATCGCTAGAAGCAGGAGTGCTTGCCGATCAAGCGGGCTCATTCTTTGTGCTATCCACGCTCGGACTTTTCGCGGCAGCGATCTTCAGCTCGAAAGAGATTAGCGCGAAGGTTGTCGCTCGGCGAATCTTCACCTTTGCTCCGTTCCTTGCAACTGTTGTTGCATTATGCCTGAGGCCGATCTGTTATCCCCCAGCATTCATTTCGATTCTCGATAGGATCGGTAGTACACTTGTACCGGTTGCACTTGTCTCAATCGGTTATCAATTGAACTTCAAAGCTGCTACTCTTGGGAAATATCGTCTTGAACTCGGTATCGGGTGGTGCTTGAAGTTGATTGTCGCACCACTGCTGATTCTGCTTATCTATGTTGTATTCATAGGAGCACGTGGAGAGTGGATTCAAGTCACGATCACAGAAGCAGCAATGGCTCCGATGATCACCGGAGCCATTATCGCTGAAGAATATGGATTAGAGCCGGAGCTCTCGAATTTAATGGTGGGGATCGGAATCCCAATTTCGCTCGTCACCGTCCCAATCTGGGCGCACCTGTTGCGGTGGGTTTGAGGCTGATTACATCAGCTTACGGCGCAGTCTTGCGACTGGAATATTCATCTGCTCACGATACTTAGCGACCGTTCTGCGGGCAACATCAAAACCTTCGTTGTTGAGCAGCTGCACGATCTTCTCATCACTGAGTGGGTCGGAGCCATTCTCGGCATCGATGATATCCTTGATGCGGTTCTTTACAACTTTGTTCGCTACAGCCTCGCCCTCGCCGCCTTCGGTTGGGATCGCTTCACTGAAGAAATACTTCAACTCAAAGACACCGTGATCGGTCTGGCAATATTTACCATTGACTACGCGGCAGATTGTTGAGATATCCATTCCGATATCTTCTGCGATCGTTTTGTAGATCAGCGGCTTGAGGAATTTCTCACCGGCATCAAAGAACGAGCGCTGATGCTTTACGATCGATTGCATCACGCGCATCATCGTCTCACGGCGCTGGTAGATCGCCATGATAAAAAATTTCGCAGCTTCGAATTTCTTCTTAATAAAATCTTTCGCTTCCGGTGTAAGCGCGCGTCCATGCTCAGGCTGCTGCTTGCGGACAAGGTCCTTGTATGCAGCGTTCACCCTCAGCGGCGGTACCCCACGCTCGTTCAGCGTGATGAGAAAATCTTTGCCGTCGGGTGTACGCTCAAGATAAAAATCGGCTGTGATGTACTTCGTGCTGTCGGCAAGTGCGCCGCTCGGAGCCCCTGGTTTCGGATTGAGACGTTGAATGAGGTCGATCGCCGGCTTCAGATCATGCGGCTCCCGCGAAAAATGACGCGAAAGGGCCGTGTAACGCTTATTCACGAAATCGTCGAATCGCTCGGAGATGATGTGCTGCGCAACTTCCCGAATTGGATTGTGATTCGGCATAACCTCCAACTGCACAAGCAGACATTCGCGAAGGTCACGTGCAGCGACGCCTGGCGGATCAAGCTTTTGCAGACGATGAAGCAACGCCTCCGCTTCGGGCATTGTGTATACTTCATCATAAAATACTGCGGCATCGCTGACGATCTGCTCAAGCGGTACGCGCAAATAACCATCCTCATCGATCGAACCAATGATCTCTTCTGCGAGCGCGCGCAACCGGTCGGGAAGATTCAGCAGCGACACTTGTGCGAACAATGATTCGGTGAACGAGAGACTAGCCGCATGCGGCATTTCTTCTCGCTCGTCATCATTCGATGAATTCGAACCCGTGGGGCTCTTGAAGCCTTCGAGGTCGTCGTTCATATAATCTTCGAACGAGTACTCGTTCGAAGTATCGGCTTCTTTCTGATTTGCCTCAGCATCCTTGCCTTCCTGAGCGTTGAGCTGCTCGGCGGTTGTGATCGGCACCTCAACATCCTGTGCGCTGGCAGCATCCGTCATTTCGTACGGCTCGGTGCTCGAAGCGCTGTCGATGCCTTGCTGCATTTCCTCTTCTTCCGATGCTTCTTCGAGCATCGGATTCTCTTCGATCTCTGATTTGATCCGCTGTTCAAGCGCGATAATCGGCAGTTGCAGCAGCTTAAGGTACTGGACTTGCTGAGGGGTTAGCCTCTGCTGCAGTGATTGATTTTGCCGTAATTGAAGCATTCTATCTCAAAACATGGGAAATATCCGTCCCAATGTGGCTACGGAGCAGACAACTACAAGTTCAAACTCTGGATGCTGGTCTGCAGTATATAGCTAATTCCATGCCAGCTCGTATAATTCCAATTTTTGAGCCGTATTGTGCATTTTCATGAACTGGCAACTGATCGGATAGCCCCTAAGCAACCGATTCTGCCGTTTTAGGGCGACAATACTAGATGGTAACACGAGGATAACGGTGCAATAACCTCCGGAAGGGACTTGAGCACCGATCATTGTGTTTGAATCTGAAGGAAAGACCGCGCGAGAGTTTGAAACTACCCACGCAGGACGAATGCTCAAGATTGCTCACATTTCCGATTCCCACGTCAACGAACGATTCCATCCCGACCATCTTCCCCGACTAAAAACCGTCCTGGAGCATGCGCTCTATGTGCAGCATGCCGATCACATCGCATTCACAGGCGACATCACAAGCAACGCCGATGAACGTGATTTGAAAGCCTGCAGAGAGCTTTTCAAAGACCTCGAAATCTTGAATGCCGAACGACTCTCGCTGGTCATTGGCAATCACGATATTTTCGGCGGCCCGCATCTTGCCGACGAATTATTGCAATTCCCCGGACGCTGTTCCAATCGCGATTATGTGCGTCATCTGAATTTATTCTACGACACGTTCTCCGAAACATTTGCTGGAAGCGAGGGACCGGGGAGTAGTCCGTTCCCGTATGCAAAGGTTCTGGGGAATGTCGCGATGATCGGACTTAATTCGGTAGCCCGCCAATCCGCCTTGAGAAATCCCGTTGGTTCGAACGGAGAGATTGCAGATAGAGAGTTGGACGAACTCGTGATGCTGCTAAAGGACAAAGAGATCAAGCATTGCGATCATCGGATCGTGATGGTCCATCATCATCTCTTTCGAAGAAAGGATGAGAGTAAACTTCACACACCACCCGAGACGAACGTGATCGTCGAGCGTATTGAACAAGCCACGCTCAAACTTCGCGGGAAGCGTAAGTTTCTAAAAACGATGAATGCTGGTAACGTCGGGATGGTGCTCCATGGCCATGTGCACTTCACCGCCGAGTACTCACGCAAAGGAATTGTGTGCTTAAATGGAGGCGGAGCGGTCTATCCAGTGAACCCGCGGGAAGAATTGAAGTATAATCTCATTACGATTGATAAAAAAACGATCACCCAGAAGGTGATCGTTGTCAATAAAGAGATCGTTGTGAAAGCCAGTGAGCTGGATCGCTTCGGCCCGGAGCAATCGGCCCTCACATTGGTGAAGGCTGCCTAAGATCAGGCAGAGATCTTGACGCAGTGCTCGTCGAATGCGTTCTTCAGCGTTTGCGCAAGCTCCAGAGGATGGCGTCCTTCGATCTGCCAGCGCTCCAGCATGAAGACAAGTTCTCCATCCTTGAACATCCCAAACTGAGGTGAACTCGGTGCATAACCAAGGAAGTGCGAGCGCACTTGCTTGACCGCTTCGATATCATTGCCGGCAAAGACTGTGATCGCCTGATCGGGCAAATTCTCGTGCTTCATCGCCAATGCAAGCGCAGGGCGCGCGCCACCGGCTGCACAACCGCAGACAGAATTAACAAACACGAATGTCGTGCCTGGCGATTTAACAGCGGCATCGACTGCTTCGGCAGTTCGGGTCTCCTTGACGCCCACGCGTGTAACTTCATCACGCATCGGCTGGACTAAAATCGGATCGTACATAAGAGCTTTCTTTTAGGCAACATTTCTTCTGGTCGTCTCAACAAACATTATAGAAGAAGAAATTCAACGCTTTGGAGTAGGAGGCTGGTTGTACGTCCGGATAACCCAACGCAAATAAAATCCAAGGGAAACGATCACGACGAGAGAGAATCCGGTCCTGACATAATTCTCCAACGACTTGGCGACGATGAGCTCCCTGATTCCAAAAAACAGGAAAAAGAGAATGGCGACAGAGATCAATATCTTGTGAAACGTGATCAGTTGCATGTGGCAAATTTACATCGTGGGTTTGCGTGCGTAGATCAAGAACTTGTCACACACGATATCCGTGAAGACATAGTGTTCGTGAAGAAGTTTATTGACGTCTTGCAGCCTGGGTGTACTCAACAGATCTTCGCTTGTCGTAGTTGTGCCGGAGAATGCGAGTGTATCAAAACGCTCAACAACAATAAGTGCCGGCAGCTCTTTGCGAAGTGAATGCGCCAGTTCATCGAAATTTTCCTGCTTCATGACTGGACTTGTGAAGAGTAGCGTATAGATGTATCGTGTCGTGGGCATTCGATTCGCCTTCCAATATGCGCCTGGCTCCTGACCGAGAATAAAAGTACTTTCATTGGGCTGCACATGCCGGAGTAAATATTCCGCGAGAGATTCTGTACAAAGAGGATAATACATGCTATTGTGCGAACCCAGCGTTGAAAGGTACTTCGGATGATTCGATAGAGCTAGCGTGCTGTCATAATAGACATGAAGCCATCGTGCACCACTGAGCGGCATTGCCGTGATGAAGATCGTAAGCAAGACACCGATAACAAACGGATGCACTGGCACCCTCTGTGAGACTATGTGCGCAACCTTCGCGAGGATCGGGTACGCAAGAAGCGCCGTAAGCGGAATAAGTCCCGGCAACAGGATCACGTAGTGATATCCCCAGCCCTTTTGCTGTACGAGAACTCCGACAATTCCCGCAAGCAACAAGACGAATAGGAATGCAGCGAATCGGGATGAGACTTTGTGCGAAATCCACTGCCGAAATCTTGAAGAGAAGATTGCTGCCGCACCAACAATCGCCAACGGCAGCCATGCGCCAAGGTAGACCCAGATAATCCTCAGGACGCTAAAGATCGTCACAGGACTTCCGGCGAGTTCGGATGCATGTCCTAAGATGACAGATCTGGTAATCAAGAGATACTCCTGCAAATATCCCTGAGTCCACATGAACCCCAGTTCTGCGAGAGAGCCAGCAGCACAACCCGCAATAAAAAGAAGGACTCTCTTCACTCGCTTGTTTGGATGCGAGAGCAGTTCGATTGTAAGCGGAAGAAAGAAAACGAAATTCGTGGTCTTGAAGAAGCTCGCTATTGCAATGAAGACGCCGGCGAGGAATATCTTTTTGTCGCTCTCAACGCGATAAACGCAGAGCGCCGCAGCCACTATCCATGGCAGTGAAAACGATTCTGTTTGGGCGGTATCGGCAAGGCCCAACGTGAATGCGGTGATCGCGATAAGGAAAACCGAAAGCAAACCGATGCGATTACTTACCGTTGGCTCCTCGGATGCATGTCGCGCAGTAAGCAGAAAGACAAGACCTCCAGTAATCACAATACTAACCCAGTCGAGCAGACGGATCGCGAGCTCGCTCTGTCCGAACATCCACTGTGCAAGCGCGTAGACATAGAAGATATTCGGGGGCTTGATATCCCAGGCATCGAGATAAGGAAGTTTGCCTTTCAGGATCAGGGCGCCAATCTCGGCGAAGACATTTTGATCGTGTCCGAACGACCAGCTCAGCGAGGGCGCATAGATAAGCGCCGTAAGCAGCATGGATGCTGCAAGGTATTTATTTCGGGTACTAGTCAGACTGGGTGAACTGTTCGTCAAACGGCGAGTTGCGTATCTTTAAGGGTTGTAAAGTTACCACAAACATATCCATTGTTGGTGATCCCGGCTGATCCAAAGAGTGAGAATCTCTCGAATGAGGAGCAGGAAGAGCTTGAGCTTCCTCAATCAGAACGCATCCGGCGCGCTCACGAAGACCGGACGCGTGAAAGGCGAAAGACGACGAAACACCGCGAGCGGATGGTGGGCCGAGCCGCCGCTTCCTCAGCGGTCGCCGATGGCTACACTCCAGGTCGGATCGTTCGCACCGAGGCCCAGTATCTCATCGCAGAGCTTGAGGATGGTACTGAACTGCGCGTAAAAGCTGGCAAGCGGACGTTAGCTGCGGATCAGAATGCGACGCTTGTTACCGTGGGCGATCGAGTGCTGATCGACCCATCAACCACAGGTGTGCCTCTGATCGCCGAAGTTCTTGAACGCAAAACAAAACTCCTTCGTCGCGCTTCGGGACGTTCGGATGACTATGCGCAAGTAATCGTTGCGAATATCGATCTGCTTGTGATCGTTGTAAGTATTCTTGAGCCCCCGATCCGCTCGGGTATCATCGATCGCTACATTGTTGCGGGGCTGGAAGGTGGCATTAAGATTGCGATTGTCATCAACAAGATCGATCTCGCGGTTAAGCCTGAGATTAAAGCCGAGCTCGATTATTTTCTAACATTGTATCGGAAGGTCGGTTACCCGATCTTCGCCGTGACTGCAAACGATTCGAGGAGCCTTACACCGCTTCACGAATTCCTCGCCGGCACAACAAGCGTTTTCGCGGGGCATTCCGGTGTCGGCAAATCTTCTCTTGTGAATGTGTTGCTCGGCACAGACGATGAACGCACAGGTGAGCTCTCGAAAAAATTTCGCCGCGGTGCACACACGACAAGCCGCAGTGTGCTCCTAAAATTAGGAGACATTTCAGATACCTATGTCGTTGACACCCCCGGCGTGCGCGAGTTCGCAAATCATGCGATCGAAAGCACGCAGCTCAAGTTTCTCTTCGTTGAATTTGGGCCGTATGCCGAAATGTGTGCAATCACGAATTGCTCGCATATCCATGAACCGGCCTGCGCGGTGATCGCCGCCACTGAAACTGGAGCGATCGCGATCGAACGATACGCCAGCTACGTAAAACTTTTTGAAGAAGCGCTCGAGCAGGAAAAAGCAACGCGCGAGCGGTTTTGATCTCAGCATTTTTTCATTCATCTATTTACTTATTCATGCGCTACTCATTTGTGCTCGTTCTTTCAGTATTCCTCTTCGTCTCCTGCAAACCGAAAGCAGATGTGCAGGCAAATGCCGATTCTACTAATGCGGTTACCCCACCACCGGCACAGTCGATTCAGTCAACTCCTATCCCGACGCTTCCAAAGCTTGCGGCAGGCAAGCATGGCGACACCACGGTGACGCCGTCGGGATTGATGATCATCGACGTCAAGGCCGGTAACGGTACAATGCCGAAATCCGGTCAGAATATCACCGTGAATTACACCGGACAACTTCTTGATGGCAAAGTTTTCGATTCCAATGTTGATCCGAATTTCCACCACGTCGAACCGTTCGTAACTGCGATCGGTGTTGGCAAAGTGATTCCAGGATGGGATGAAGGAATGCTGACGATGAAGGTTGGAGGCAAGCGTCGATTGCTCATTCCGGCAGAACTCGCGTATGGCGCGCGCGGCGTAGGTGATATTCCACCTAATTCGCCACTCATCTTCGACGTTGAACTGTTAAAGGTTCAATAAATATATTTAAAGAAAGGCTCGGGCGGCCCAATGTCGCCCGATGGCCGAAACTCTTCGCTTTAGAAGCGAGGTTCCAATTTGCAGGATGAGCGTTGTCTCGATCTCGCTCGCAAGGCTGTTAAGAATAATTTGTATTACGGAATGAGTTGTTGTTAAGAGATCACTAAACGAAGATGTGTTGTGAACTGCCCTGAATGTCTCGAAAAGTCCGATGCGCTGTTGGACGCTGCTCCAATACCCGCCGAGGAACGGATCGCTTTAGAAAGTCACCTCATCACTTGCGCGAAGTGCAAGTTGGATTATCAACTCTCACGCGCGATTCGCGATCTTTGTCGTGAGCGTTACCACTATCAGGAATTGCCAAAGAAAGCGCGTGAGCGGGTTCGCCAAACCCTCGAACGGGAGTACACCTCATTGGTTGGAAGTGGGCGTTAAACCATTCGCCCGCAGCTTTCTTCTTCCGATTCTTTGCTTCAGCCTCTCCGCATGCGGCGGATCGCAGAGCAGCGCCGATCAAATCAAACCTGTTGATTACAAAGCGAACGTATCGCATCTCAAGACATACGATCGTCTCGGCTCCGCAACCTTTGTTACCAATTTTGTCTGGTGGGATTCCGCCGGTGTGTCGCGTCAGCTCCACGACTATCTCGGTTCACCGGTAGTGGTAATGTTCTGGAGATCGTCTGTCCCAGCGAGCATTCAGGAATTACGTGAAACTGCAGAACTGGCTTCGAAGTATCGTGACTCGGGAATCGTCTTCCTGGGAATCTCGCTCGAAGAAAAAGGGCCTCGCCAGGAAATGTTTGATCGCGTTTCTGAAGTCGTCCGCGCAAATAGAATTGATTTCCAGCAGGTAGTTGGTTCGAGTGAGCTAGCCTCTTCCTTTGGGGGAATCGACGTTATCCCTACGGTTTTGCTTGTAACCCCGAACGATCGTATTGGAGCCACACTCGCCGGTCCGAGGTCGACAAAGGATCTGGAGTATCGAATCCGCGCTCTAACCTCGCATTAATTCACCCAGGCTCACTTGAGGTAAAATTCGGAACCACTACCCATGGTTGCAAGTTGTGGGCATCCCTACAACGGGATCGCAACAATGCGAATAGAAAAGGATCGCGGGGTGGAGCAGTTGGTAGCTCGTCGGGCTCATAACCCGAAGGTCGTAGGTTCAAGTCCTACCCCCGCTACGAAAATGATAGAAGGCCAAGTAGAACGCAAGTTTTACCTGGCTTTTACTTTGTTGTACCCACCCAAGTTTTCTATACTCTCAGCAACAGCCTCTACAACCTTCTCTTCTTGTTGTCGAACAATAAGGTGAGCGGCGACATAAAAATGTCGCTCAACATTTGATGATCTGGCCTGAGAGCACAAAGGCGAATCGCGCGCATGGTGGGGACAACCTTGGAAGGTTTGCTTATAATGTGTACATGACTATCAATTTATCTTAATATGAGGCCCTCTTACGTCCGGAACTTATCGCATTTTTCGTCATTTGTCATTCGTTAATTTTTGCGAAGGAGGGTCCATGTTACATAGCTTTCTTACGAAGGAGAAGAAGTCAATACTTGCGGATGCGAAAGAACGAGCGACAGAAACGCAAGGGATAAAAATCACGTCGGACAAAGTAGAAGAAGGCTGGGGTATCTTCTACGATGAACTGATCGGTCTGTTGAAAGCGGATGAAAAGCTTGGCGATGCCGAGGTAACGAAAGGCGGCATCCATACGGAGATGGCTGTGAAACAGGGCAAAGAGTATATGGCACTGGGATACACCGTCTCGGAGGTTGTTCACAGTTACGGTGCCTTGTGTCAAGCAATTACTGGGACGGCGACGAAGTTAAAATACAATATTAGCAATCGCGAGTTCCAACAGCTAAATCTCTCGCTTGATACCGTCATTGCCGAAGCAGTGACTGCATTTGAAGGTGTTAGAGGGCATTCGATTGAACGGGCTGAAGTCAAGCGACTGGGATATCTCTCGCATGAGTTGCGCAATTGTTTGCAGAGCGCAACACTAGCGCTTCAGATGATCGAGGGAGGAAGCGTCGGTATTCGAAGCAACACCGGGAGTGTGCTCAGGAGCAGTTTGATAAAGATGGCTGAGCTAATTGATACAGCGCTCACCGAGGTCCGATTGCGTTCTGAACCCGAGTGGCACCCACAGCGAACGAAAATCTTTGAATTGATGAGCGACGTCGGTGCGACGGCTGGGTTCGAGGCGCGAACGGAGAATCGTGTGTTGCTTATGCATGGATTTGGCAATCTTGAGGTCGAGGTCGATCAGCAGTTGTTCGTATCTGCGCTTTCCAATTTGGTGCAGAACGCCTTGAAGTTCTCAAAGCCAGGGGGCACGATTCAAGTTCGAGCGCATGAAGTTGGCGACCGCGTTCTGATCGAAGTTGAAGATGAGTGCGGCGGGCTTCACGATGGGAAGATCGAGGCGCTATTCGAACCCGGCGTGCAGATGGGCAAGAATAAATCTGGCTTGGGGCTTGGACTTTCGATCAGTCGAACAGCAATCGAGCGTAATAAAGGTGAGCTCCGCGTTGAAAATCTTCCCGGTAAGGGCTGCATCTTTATTATCGATCTGCCAAAGGCACCACCATTGCAAGAAGGAGCTGTTCTTCGTGATCAGAGGACTGACGTTCCTATGAAGTGATACTCGATGCTAATTGGCAGTATCTCATCTTCGTAATCAAAAATATTTGCAATGTCAGTCATCGGAGAGTTGCAATCCTTTGGTCGGGTGTTTCGCTGCTTGAAACTCCTTGATTCGAATGGGCTTATTCCCGGTTTTCAGCGTTACTTCCGCCCCCACTTGCTTTCGAAAGCGAGTGCAACATGCTTGAATCTCGACCTTGTCATCTTTAATTATTAGGCTGGGAGGTTGTCCATGTTCGGCACACCGCATGCCGATCGCAATCAAGAAACAACGATCAACCAAGTCTTGACAAGCAACTCGATGGGCTGCTTGCCTCAGATTCCTCGTATCGGAATTCGTTATAGTTTTCATTACTAATCCGGGCGTAAACGCGAACAGAATGCTTACGTAGATTCGGAAGCCGTTGTCTCCTAGTCAACGGCTAATCAGGGGTGTGTGACAGTGGCGCTGGGTACGATTAGCTTTCTCTCAGAGGGCTCTGCTTCACTGTCAAACTAGATCGCCTCATGGCATCGCATCAATCAACTATGATCTATGGAAAGTAGTTACTGAATTCGGTACGTTGTTGCCACGGTCCAGGTCGACAACACTCAAGTTGCTGGGGCAATTAGATCCTCGCGGTTTCGGGACATTCATAAACAACCGATTACACTTGACTCTACTCAAGAATGTAGCATATTTGGCAGCACTTTTGCATGGTTCTGTGAAACCTGGAATTAGATCCTACGTTAATACGTGTTCGGATCGTGCCATTACGACTGGCTCACGATTCGAATTCTCTTCGATTTCAACAACATGTATAAGCCCTTTATGGGCTATCATCCGTATCAAGGAAGGAAATAGTATCTATGTTATCAAAACGCCCGCTCTTCGCTTCAATCGTGTTGCTGGTGATTGGTCTCGCATTCGGGGCCTCACTGGTTTCAGGGTTCGGCAGCTGGAAAGGCATCAACCTGGCATTCGGAGCAAGCGACCCACAATTGGGGGGACAGCTTCCGAGCCTGCCAAATGATGCAACTCTGCAGAGCATCAACAATTCATTTACTGCTGTAGCAAAAGCTGTTCGGCCAACGGTCGTGTCGATCACGGTCAAAACCGAAGCACCGAAGCAGGCAGCAGCCAACAAGAACGACAATAATCCATTTCGGCATTTCTTTGAAAGCCCCTTCGGTGACGGTCAGGATGGCGGATCACCGTTTGGTCAGCAAGGGCCCGAAGAAGGCCTCGGATCCGGCGTGATCATCACGAGCGATGGGTATATACTGACGAACAATCACGTCGTTGAGAACGCCGCGAAAAAAGGCGGGGTCTCGATTAAACTTACGGACAAGCGTGTCTTTGACGCAAAAGTCATTGGTACCGATCCAACAACCGATCTTGCGATTGTCAAGATCGATGCATCGAATCTACCCGTGGCTGCTCTTGGAAATTCTGACGACGCGCAGGTTGGTGAATGGGTGATGGCAGTGGGCAATCCGCTCGGACTTGAATCCACCGTCACGACAGGCATCGTTTCCTCGCTTGGTCGCCCGATCCAAATCTTCGATCGTTCCAAAACCAAGGACTACGGAATTGCAAACTTCATCCAGACCGATGCCGCGATCAATCCAGGCAACTCTGGCGGAGGACTTTTCGATATGCACGGAGCAGTAATCGGCATCAATGCTGCCATTGCTTCGCAGACTGGAATGTTTGCTGGCTACGGATTTGCGATCCCGATCAACATGGCGAAAGCTGTTGCGATGGATCTCATCAAGAATGGCAAAGTCAACCGTGGCTATATCGGAGTTGAGATTCGCTCGGTTGATCAAACTGATGCAGAAGCACTTGGTCTAGACCGTCCGCGTGGCGTTCGCATTGATCGCGTAACGAAGGATGGAGCAGGTGAAGCTGCGGGTCTCAAGCAAAATGACATCATCCTCTCCGTTGATGGGCATGAGGTCAATGAGTCAAATCAGCTTCAAGGCATGATCGGTATGCATCATGCTGGCGATCAGGTTTCGCTCAAAGTTTGGCGCGATGGCAAAGAGATTGAAAAACTCATCAAACTCAAGCCACGCAGCGATATGAATCTTGCGAGCAACGACAATGGCAATACCGACGAGAACGACAACTCTGGTCTGAGTCCGCAGAAGGAAACAGCTACTGTCGACAATATCGGCCTGACGGTAAGAAACCTTACCTCGTCCGAGAAAGACAAGTATGGTGTGAAGGAAGGCGTCTACGTCTCGCACGTTGAACAATTCTCTGAAGCGTACGACCGTGGACTCGGAAGCAACTTCAAAGTTATCACGAATGTAGCACACACGCCGATCAAGAATGTGGTCGACTTTGAGCGAGTGGTAAATGAGAACAAAGGCAAAGCCGTTGGTCTGACGATCTATGATGAAAGCGGAAATTCACATTTCGTATCCATTAAGATCCCTAGCTGATCAAAATCTCTGAATGAAAAATGGCCTCGAACTTCGAGGCCATTTTTATGTGCTCACAATCCTTCAGACTCAGCCTATCGCTAGCTCGGGTTCTTCCTGAAACGCTGAGAGAAATTGCAGCTCTTTAAATCGATCCGAGATCGCATCAAGCGTCAGTGATTCGATGCCTTCGGTCGAAAACTTTCCACAGCAGTAACTTGCGAGCACGGTACCGAAGACGACTGCACGCTTGACGTTTTCATAATCGATCGACCCGCGCCGTGCGAGGTAACCAATAAAACCTCCCATGAAGCTATCACCAGCGCCAGTCGGATCGAAAATTTCTTCTAGCGGATATGCTGGCGCGCTAAAGAGTTTATCGTTGAAGAAGAGAAGGGCGCCGTGCTCGCCTTTTTTGATGATCACGATGCGATCCGTAACGGGCGAAAGCATTTGCTGAAGCTTTTTGCCGGCTACGATCAGGCTGGGAGTTTCGACGAGTAAACGTGCCTCGCTATCATTGATGACGAGCGCATTCGCCTTGCTCAGTGTTTCTTCAAGCGCCGGGCGCGCGCTCTTGATCCAGTAATCCATGGTGTCAAGCAGAATGAGCTTCGGCTGCGCTTGCAGTTGATCGATGACGTCTGATTGCAGCCGCGGTTCGATATTACCGAGGACAAGAAATTCAGGCTTAAGCTGTGCGTTGGGTACCTTGGGAGAGAAATCAGCGAACACATTCAGCTCCGTAGCGATCGAATCTCGAGTGTTCATATCATAGTGGTACTTGCCTTCCCAGAAGAAAGTCTTCCCGCCTTCAATCACTTCCACTCCGTCGAGATTGAAACCACGGTCCTTGAAGAGCTTCCAGGCATGCGCCGGGAAATCATCGCCAACGACTCCGACAAGCGAAATATCGGCGCCCACAAAATACTGAGCGGCAAGTGAAATATAGGTGGCACTACCACCCAGCGCCCGTTCTTTGCGAGCGAACGGAGTTTCGATCGTATCAACTGCTAGCGAGCCTACAACTAATAATGACATAAAGTGATGATCTACGTGGCTTCATAAATACGCAGTTGTCACTAATGCTTGCACTTGCGATCGAGTTCGGCAAGATGGGAAGAATTTTCGAGGATCGGTGATAGGTCCTATAGGACTTATAAGTCTTATAGGACCTATGGGCGCTAGGTCTGAAACAAATACTGCACCTTCGCAAAAAACTGTCGATCCGTCGCACGGAGCGGCGAGGTCTCGTCAAATGCAGAATAGGTATGCGTCGATCCGATGTAAAAGCTTGTGAATGGATTGACTTTGTATGTGATGAGTGGGTCGACATCAAATTGTCTCGCGAAGTTATCGTATTGAACGATCGCTCTGAAATTGAGATCGCGACTAAATTGATAACTGATGCGGGCGAAATAGATCGAGCCGGAATAGAACTGACCGCCAGAGTCCGAAGTAAGCTGAGAGAACGTCCAAGTTGGTTCGATTAGGATCCGTTCGAAGGGCTTTAGTCGTACCCAGAATGTGATGTCTGCTTCCTTTCCAGTTGAGGGCGGCGACACTGTTCGAGCTATGATCCTTCCAAGAGTAACTTCACCACCCATCGCAATGCTTTGGTCGAACTTCGTGATCCACGTAAGGTCCCATTGATGAAGCCCGGGAAATGTTATGTTTTGAAAACGCTCTGTGTATCCTCGATAAAAAATATGCAGAGCGGTCTGACCGATCAATGAAATGTCAAGCTGCGCGCGGTATGCCTTTCGCTTTGTGATGGCGTCGAAATTCCAGTCTTGCGCGACGGTGAATGTTCCATCGACTTCCTGCAGCCATTTCATCCAGTGTGGCTGCCCAACGAGAGGATACTTATCACCAGCCCATGCAAGCACACCTCGGAAGTCGTTCGCAGTGACGAACCCATTCCCGGCCCGAAAGGTCGGGCTGGTCTCCGCATACTCAGCATGCAGATCCACCGTTTGCGTATACCGTTGCAGGGCAAAATAGCTCATATCACCGAGATAATGTTCACCATCGAGTTCAACGGTGTGTCTTCCGTTATCGAACAACGTGCTGCTTCCGATCTGATGCGTGTTCGATTCTTGTGTGTAGCTTAAGAGTGCCTGGCCAAGCAATTCTACGTTCTCGAACAGATTTACCCTTCCATCAAGACCACCTACAGTGTTCGAGCCATTGTTTTCGTACCTGCGGTCTGTTCCAAGTATTCCCAGGTAAGCATCGTTAGCGAATGAGTGCGACACTCGCAAAATATTCGAGAGGCTCTTGCCCACATCAGGAAGAATAATGCTTCGCTCTTCAAGCGGAATGATCACTGGCGAGTGCTCATCATAACCGGAGAGATAGAGAAACGAAGTCGTTGCGTCTCGATGGATCGCCTTCGCTACCGCGAGAGGACTGTTGATCGAACGAGTATAGACAGCAGGGAGCAGCGTGCTGTAAAGATCGCTGCCGTCCTGGAAAAATGGTCTGTGCTCGGGGTAAAAAAGTGCGAACGTAGAGTTGACGCTCACCTGCGCCTGATCCGCCTCGACCTGACTAAAATCAGGCTTGATCGCGGCTTCTAAGCCTGTCGCCGGACCGATTGCATACCGAATACCGAGAGATGGCTTGACAAGCACAGGTCCGTTCGTAAGCCGCGAATCAGGGATACCGGGATCACTGATTGTTGCATCCTGTGAAGCGACGAGCGCTGGCAGTAACTCCAGCGTGCCGGCTGGTCTGATCGATTCGATTCCCGTGAGCGAACCAAGTTGACAGAATGCGCATGGAATAAAAAAGTTGATGGGAGCCCAGGAAAACTTGTAATCGGCATCGCGCGGCCAGTTGCGCCAAAAGCTGACATGGAAATTTTGCACCGTTTTATCCGGAAATCGCAGGCTGCTAAACGGGATGCGTATTTCCGTCTGCCAGCCATCCGAAGTGATCTTCGATTCCGCGTTGAAGACCATGTCGTAGGATTGATCTTCACTGTTGGTCGTCCAGAAGAGATCACCCTGCACGCCAAGCGGATTCGTATACACTTCAAATGCTCGAGTCGCATCACCATAGGTGTCAAGAATGATACCCATAAAATCATCATCCCAGATTTGATCGCGATTGACCATCGAGGCGCGAATGCGTTCAGGGTGATCATCATACGCGATCATCGCGATGTAGAGATAATTGCTGTCGTATGTGATGAGAGCTTCGGTGCGTTGACGTGCCCGTTTATTTGGGATAGGCAACGCCTCTGTGAACACGTCGGATCGAGCCGCGTTCTTCCAGCCAGCATCGTTTAGGTCCCCGTCGATCGTAATCGGGCCGCTACGCCGATGTACCTCAAGATTGGGGTTAAAAATGGGATGGTAGCTGGTATCAGCTTCGGGCATGGACTGAGCTCGAACTGATTGCAAAAGGAGAAATGTGAGCAGAGAGAACAAAAAGGGTAACCAACGCGCCATAGGGACATTCTAAATGTGGTTTGCTCAATCGGGCTGGGCAGAATCAGCTCTGCGAAGAGTACGACCTGCCTCGTGAAATTGTTACAATCCAACCCCACTGAACTAACCTGAATTTCGGCTTGTACTCACTATACGTCTTCGATTGTCGCTCCCAGGTGGTGAGCTTAACAGAATATTCTCGTCCCGATCTATGCGCATTGCTTTACTTATTCGGAATCTCTTTCTGGTGATATTGCTGCTGATGGTGCGCGACGCATCTGCCCAGCAATTTAATATGAAACCCGGCTCCAAGGAGTGGAATCAGTATCATCTCCGCCAACTCGAAGATGCGCTCAGGGAGAAAATGCATCCTCAGGGAACAATGAACGCAGGCCAGAAATCAAGCCTCGAATTGTTCAAGCATGACAATCAATTACAGAGTGTTGGCGAGGAGTTGGTTTCAGGGAATCCATTGCCCGAATCGGAGGTCCACGCTGCGATCAATCCGAAAGATAGTTCAAATATTGTTGTCTCGCCGATCCGATTTGATCCGTCTGTCGGGCTCATCATGCCGATCTATTACTCGAAGGATTTTGGTAAAAGCTGGAAACAAAGTACCTTCAAAGCGGTCCCTGATGTAGTTGGAGCGCTCACTCTGGGTGGAGGTGATCCTATTCTCGCGTTTGATGCCGATGGCAAGCTCTATTTAAGCTGGATCAATCTCTATTTTACCGGTGGGATAGAGAGCGCGATGTATTGGGCATCATCCTCAAATGGAGGTGCAACATTCACGCGTCCGCTGAAACAACGGTTGTCGCACAGCTCGAGTTTGGATCCCGCCGGGTTTTCTCTCAATGATAAGCAATGGATGACGGTCGATCGAACGAGTTCGAGTCATCACAACACGCTATATCTCGCATGCACACAATTTGCGACATCAGGACGCTCCGTCCTTCTGCAAAGGAAACTTCCGGATCGGGATTCCTTTGAAGTGCCGACAGCCGTTTCTAGGGATACGTTTGTGATCGTGCAATACACAAGTATCGGAGTCGATCGCAATGGCGGCTTACATGTGACGTTCGCAGCTTCACTGGACACACAGAACTTCGCTCTCTACCATGCACTCTCAAATGATGGCGGTGTGACCTTCGAAAGCCCGACAAAGATCTCCGATATCGACATTCCGTTAACATCCGCGGATGCCCATTCCGATAGCATCCTGGGACTCCGTAAAGCAGGTAATTACCCATGCCCTCATCTTGCCATTGACACTGCTGGCGAGATTGGACGTCTCTTCATGGTTTGGTGTGCCCTCGGGACATCCGTCGATGAACATCACGGATCCGATATCTATGTAAGCACTTCTGACGACAACGGCGCACATTGGACTGCAGCCAAGCTCATTAACGAAGACAAACACACCAATTACTGCGATCACTTCTACCCCACGATCGCAATCAACGGCAAGAGCGTCGTGTCCGTTAGCTGGTACGACCGGAGAGATGACTCATTGAATCTAAGTGCAATCTACTATATGACTCAGTCATTCAACGGCGGAGCCACATGGAAGCGCAGCAGCCAGGTCTCGACGATGCCAACAGACATGACGACGGTTGAATTAATGAACACGAACTTCGGAATCGGCGAATACACGCAGATCGTCACTACGGACAATTACGCAATCCCAGTGTGGTCGGACGGACGAACTGGTGATGGCAATCTCGATATTTATGCGGCGTTCATTCCGTTGGATCCGAATGCACCTGCAAGAAGTGTCCGCGCTGGTTCGGTCACTCCAGGTTTTGTTCTCTACGATAATTTTCCGAATCCAGTAAGCCATACTTCAACAATCGGTTACCGTCTCGATCGCGCTTCACACGTCCGTCTTGAGATCATGAACGTGCTTGGTCAAGTTGTCCGCGTTTTGGTCAACAAGGACCAGGCCGCGGGTGAATATCGGACTGCGCTCGAAAGTACCGGTCTGCCTAACGGCGCCTACTACTATCGAATTGTAACGAATGGGGGGAGTATGTGGCGAGCGATGACAGTGGCAAGATGATCCCATGCTCGTGAAAACTTGTTTGCCCAGAACGATTGCGCTCGTGCTCTGCATGAGCCTTGCAGCACTGCTGCCGCGTTTAACCCACGCGCAGCAACTTCAAATGTATTGTTCTCCACCACTCGTCGATAGTTTTCCGGTCGTGCGAATTGGCGTCAGCATAAGCGATAGTGGCAGACCAGCGCAGCCACTTACTGTTGGGAATTTCATCCTCACCGAGGATGGCAAGAATGTCAATCCGTTCGAACTTCTGAATTGTGCCGGCGCGCCCGCTGCAGCGATCGCCGTTCTTTCGGATGTTACCAGTTCGATGTTCTCCTCGACGGGCAATGGCAATACAGGCAAATATTTTGATAGCTATTCCAACTTTCTTGCACAGGTCTCGGCGCCATCTCAGCTCGCACTGATCCCGTTTACCGATACCGTCGCCTTGTATTATCCAGGAGGCGGAAAGTGGTACAACGCAGGCAATACGGCTGACACAACCGCGTTCATGGCGGCCGTGCATACATTCCAGTTTCAGGGAAATACAAGTATCGATCGCGGCATTGACTATGCTGTGAATCTTTTGATGTCGAATGCACTGCCACGGAAAGTGATCATCCTTGTGACGGATGATGGGGTGGTCAACGAAACATTCGCGTTCCAGCAGTTGCGTGACAATGGGATCTCGCTCTTCGTGATGGAGCTCGACAAGGATACGATCCGGTCAAATTCGGATCTGGCAGCGGCCGTGGGTGGTCGTTATTATGCTGCGGGAGACACCACCCAATTTGTCCCTGTGATGACTGCGATCGGCAAAAGCTTTCTCGCAGAGCAATGTTTGCTCCGATATGTCAGCGCGCTTCCATGCCCGTGGGATGCATCGCATGATGTGAACGTGCTGCTCAATTTTAACAACGAATCGGCAAACGCACATTTGCAGTATTCGTTGGGCCGTACCACACGCGATTCGGTTGCACCACTATTCAAACAGGATTCGTCCCACTACACTTCGCGCATTATAAAGGCGATCGAGATCTTTCCCTGTGAGTCTGGCATACAGTTTTTCACCGATTCGGCGCTGCACAATTTCGCAAAACTGAAGCCCCGGCGTGCGTTGCCGGATAGCGCCTGGGATAGCCTTGTCGTCATCGACTCGATGCAGCCTGCAAGTGGTTACTACATCGTGCGCGATTCAGCTGGCAACGTGCGCCGCATGCTCGTTTCCTACAGTCCAAAGCCCGATACCAACGCTCCGCAGCTTCCATTTGCGCCTGTGGCTGCCGGACTTGTTATTCAAAATGTGCTTGAGCAATTACCCTGGGACCGAGGTATCAAAAGCGTTGTCCTGAAGGCGGGAGCGAAAAATCTCGTGCTCGACAGCGTACACTATTTCTCGAAGAGCTTCGCACGAGCATATTTGCGCGTACTGCGCTATACTGACAGCGCTTCGGGCTGTCTGATTGCGACAGACTCCGTTGGCAATGTAAACACGGCTTGCTACCAGTGGAATGGTGTTGGCGGCGACACGCTCGCTCCCGTGTTTAAACAGCTCCCGTTTGTTGAACCACTGCTGGCGATGACTGGAAGAGTGACGGAAAAACGCACGGGCGACATCGGACTCAAAACAGTCATCCTCACACCGATCACAAATGCAGCGGTGCCGAGCGTCGTCTTCACTGACAAGACACTCGCGAGCATCAGCGTAAATATCCTGGATACACTGCACAATGCACTTTGTAAAGTCGAGGCGAGCGACAGTGCTGGGAATTTCATGCGTGACACATTACGGTATTCTCCGCAAGCGGACATACTCGCACCCCAGATGTCGCTAACCGCTCCAACCCTTGCAACGCGATTGGTAAGTGTGACGGAGATTCAACCATGGGACCGTGGAATAGCGTCTGTCGCTCCCACGGGAGCGCAAATCAATATGTCGGCTCTCGCACCAGTCTTCGTTGATGGACGACATGCAAGCATTCAACTGACAATCACCGATCTTCTCCTGAGTGCCTCTGGGCAGGTTGTAGCGGTTGATAGCGCAGGTAATCAATCGTCCACTTTGATAAACTATACTCCGACAGGACCCTCGCCGCTTAAGCCGCTGGCAGTCTCGACACCGTATGACTTCGGCAGCATTCCCGCCGCAACTTCGGCCACAGCATCGATCACGCTCACGAATCCGAATGCGGTTCCAGTAACACTTTCACTGCTTGCCGCGGCGGGAGATATTTCTGTGTTTTCCCTTAAGCAGTTTGTACCGATTACTGTTGCTGCTGGATCAACGACGCAGCTTGATTTCACGTTTGCTCCTACGCTACTCGGTTCGTGGCAATGTACATACACATTCAGCAACGATACGATGCTCCTCGCAAGCGTTCAACTGCTTGGAAGATCAACGGGCAATGTGGTGTTGCGACTTGACTCTGTCACACTTGCGAAGGGAGGCGATCAATCTACGATGACGATGCGCATTCAAGCATCGCCTCAGCCGATCAATCTTGATACCATTGTATTCACACTCTCCTGGGATCATGATGTTGCGTCCCTCGGCCAACTGAACGAGAATTGTTCGGGGCTAGATACCGGTCTGTGCAATTACTCGATCACGCCGAGCGTGAAGGGAAATGGTGACGTCGCATACCAGTTGGTGAGGAAATCACATTTGATATCGCCGACGCTCGCCTATACTAATACTTCGATTGCTCTGCCGGTTACTGCCACGTTTGTAGCAAAGGCAACGAGCACGAGTGTCTCGTTTAGTCAACTGTATGCAGGAAGCTATTCGACGATATCGGGGAATCCAGGATTGATCTCGCTGGGCAGTGTTTGCGCTGATAGCACCATTCGTGCAAAGCTCGACGGAACGCTTGAAGTTGTGATCCGCGCAATCCAGCCGAACCCCGCGCACGATCAGTTCACCGTGACTATTCATGCCTCACGTGAGCGTGATGTGTCGATCGATCTTATGGATATTCTGGGGCACAAAGTGTTCAAAGGAACATCGCATGTTGTTGCTGGTGATAACGCGTATGAAATTCCACTGAAAGAAAACATCCACTCCGGCAACTATGTCCTCCGTATTCGGACGAGTGACGGCAACGCGCAGTCTCGCCAGGTGGTGATTCAGCGATAGCAGCTCGCACGAGCTGCGTTTGCCCTCGCACAGTTTGTCCTCCGTAAATTTGTCGCTCACATCGATCTCTAACTCCATTGTCAAAAGTAAAAACGCGTTTTGTTTGTCAACAGTGTGGCTATCAATCGCCGCGCTGGATCGGAAAATGTCCGGAGTGTAATAACTGGTCTTCCTTCGTAGAAGAGACGATCCGCGAGGAATCGAGTGGCTCCGCAAAGGGAGCTCGAAGCATGGGCGCTCAAACGGGGAAAGAACATCCTCGCAGGTTAGCGGAGATCGACAATTCACAGGAGCAACGCATCGAAACCGGTATCGGAGAATTTGATCGCGTGCTCGGCGGAGGCATCACAAAGGGCTCGATCATTCTTGTTGGCGGAGATCCCGGCATCGGCAAGTCGACACTCATGATGCAAATGGCACGAAGCCTGATGACCGTGCGCATCCTCTATGTGAGCGGAGAAGAGTCTGCGAAGCAGATCAAAATGCGTGCGCAACGGCTGGGCATGTCGAATGAAGATTTTTCGGTACTTTCGGAGACGAATGTTGAGGCCGTTCTCGACGCTGCGCGTGAACATCAACCTGACATTCTGATCATCGATTCGATCCAGACCATGTTTCGTTCGATGATCGAATCTGCGCCAGGCAGTGTCGGGCAAGTTCGCGAATCGACCGCGCTGCTTATGCAATACGCTAAGACGAGCGGCGTGCCGGTCTTCGTGATCGGACACGTGACGAAGGAAGGCTCGATCGCGGGGCCGAAAGTGCTTGAACATATTGTCGATACAGTTCTGCAATTCGAAGGGGAACGGACGCATGCCTATCGCATTCTTCGAGCCGCGAAGAATCGATACGGTTCGACCAATGAGATCGGCGTCTTCCAGATGACATCCGAAGGTCTCATGGAAGTCCCCAATCCGTCCGAGATATTTCTCTCGGAGCGGCAGGATGGTTCGTCCGGCTCCGTCGTCTCGGCCATACTCGAAGGTACGCGACCGGTATTGCTGGAAGTGCAGGCACTTGTCTCTGCATCGTACTTCAACAATCCTCAGCGCACCATAACGGGTTACGATCAGCGTCGGACTTCCATGCTCCTCGCAGTGCTCGAAAAGCGTCTTGGTATTCGCATTTCGCAAAGCGATGTCTTCATCAATATTGCCGGCGGCCTCTACATCGATGAACCTGCCGTTGATCTCGCGATCGCGATGGCGGTCGTTAGCAGTCATCGAGATGTGCCTGCAAATCCGGGCACATGTCTCATTGGTGAAATTGGTCTTGGCGGCGAAGTCCGGGCTGTCCCACAGCCGGAAATGCGTGTGCAGGAAGCGCTGAAGCTCGGCTTTGAACATATCATCGTGCCGAAGGCGAATCTCAAAGCGCTCGACAGAATGACGAAAGGAAAGAAGATCTCGGGTATTGATCGAGTAGGGCAGGCAGTGGATTTGTTGTTCTGAGCTTTGGGCTTAGATATCCGATTTCCGTGCAATTATTTCGCCAGAAATGGGATTCCTCCATGATCGGAACCTCGCGTAAAGCTATGAAACAGATATTCGTGTTTCTTTCAGTTTCTCTCTTCCTCTTCTCTCCAGCTTACGGGCAAACTTCAGCGAGCGGCAGCATAGTGAATATTCCTGTAATCCACACATGGGATTACTATACGGATTACGGTGAGACTGGACACCTCACGCACTCTGCTGGTTCGGAAACCGTGATGTTTGGTTCGGACTATCCGGAAGTTACCTTTGACCCTCCTCTGAAGCACGGCGATACTCTTGATTTTTGGGGACAGTCTGAATACGACTACCTCGTTCTCGTGCGAGACGGGATATCGGGAAGGTTTCTGAGTATTAACTACGAGAAGGATGTCCCAGATAATGCTTGTTCCGGTTGTTCTTATCAATCGCGCTCATGGCTGCACCTTCAAAATATTACGATGAACGAATCCGACACGAGTTTCTCGTTTACCCTTATGGGTAGCCAACTGCTTGGACATGGCTTCTCGTTAATGACGTATTTCTGTCGCAAGACGCAATCAAGCAATCAGTCGTGGTTCGACACTGATTCTGCAACGGGCGTGAATCAAAACTCGGAAGTCACCTTTACGATTTCAAAGCACGACATACTTGCCGCTGGTGTCGCGACGATCACTGGATCCCCGCGATTGGGCATGAATCCTCAACCCGCTGATTCTTATCTTAACGTTGCTTTTCCTGAAGGCTTTCCTCATGCGAGTCTGCGCGTTATGGATATTCTCGGACGTGAAGCATTGAATGTGGCAGTCCCCATTGGGCTTAAGTCAACGCGAATCAATGTTTCAACGCTGCCATCTGGTACCTACTTCCTTTCGACTCCGAGTGGGAGTCAGTTATTCTTAGTTCGCCACTGACCGTTTGTTCTCTTCTCAATCCTGCAATCTTTTCTCGCTGACGGTGTCAATCCAACCTTGGCAATTACGAGAATGAAGATCGTCCTCGCAACAAACAACCAGCACAAGCGCGAAGAACTCGTCGCCGTGCTTCAACGAGAACTTCCGGACGCATTCGAAATCCAGACGCTCGAGGAGGCAGGGCTTTCGGGAATCGAAATCGAAGAAACAGGTACGACGCTCGAAGAAAACGCATTGATCAAAGCTCGCGCAATTCATGCTTTGACGGGAAGCGCCACCCTTGCCGATGATACGGGACTTGAGGTTGTAGCGCTTAATGGAGATCCAGGTGTCTTTAGCGCAAGATATGCCGGACCACGCGCGAGCTATTTCGACAATGTCAATAAACTTCTCTTTTCGTTGACTGGCGAAGCAGATCGGCGAGCTCGGTTTCGAACCGTGATTGCCTTTATCGATCAACAAGGATCCGAACATTTATTTTCTGGCGAAGTCTCGGGTCTGATCACGCTCGAAGCTCTGGGGTCAAATGGCTTTGGCTACGATCCGGTCTTTGAGCCGCTCGAAAGCGAAGGAAGGACATTTGCTGAGCTTGCTTCTGAAGAGAAGAATCAGATCAGCCACCGAGCCCGTGCATTGAAAGAAGCCGTGCAGTTTTTGAAAGCGAAATGAAGCCTTGATTTCGCCCGCGGAATGTGTTATGTTAGTCGACTGCTCCATATTTCTTCATTTTGTGGACTGCGGTTATGAAACGACTCATTATCCTCGCGTTGCTTGTCCTGCTTGTCAAGAGTGGAGAGCTTCGCGCACAATCCTGCCAGTTGCCGCTCATCAATCATCTTAATATCTGGAATACCTGTCTGCAACAGCCCAAAATTGAAGCCGAGACCGTCAGGCGAGCAGAAAAGAAAATTGCGGCTATTCAGATTGCGACTTTCTCAACTGCGATCACTCCCAACCCAGCACAGAACGCCACGATGCTCTCTGTCACAATTGCATCGCGGTCGTCGATTGTCTATCGTGTTTATGATATTTCGGGTAGGATCATCCAGACAGTCGAGAAGCCGGACCAGATCGCGGGGACGCACGAATGGTTGATCGACATGGCAAGACTACCCTCAGGAGCTTACATTGTCAGTGTCTCAGACGGGAAGACACAGCAAAGCCTACATCTCAATATTGTGCGATAAGAGTTCGCTCCAATACTAGTTCGGGATCGGTTCGAGAATCACTCTCTCCAGATGAGTGCGATCCCAGTTCGCAAGATTTGCTGCTGATTCGTACGTGCTTTGAGCAAATTCCAGGATAGCCTGTTGCGGATCCAGCATCGTTCGAACCGCTTCATACTCTAACACGAACTCTCCAAGCTGCTCATCATAATGAGCGCCCTCAGGATCAATGCTGGATTGATAATACCCCTCTGGCGCCGGCAACGAATAGGCATAAAACGCAGCCTTGGGATAACTCTCGCTTCCTGGCCAATAGCCAAGACTAACATCTTCCGAGATTTCAGTAATGCTGCCATCTGCATTTTGTATTTCGTACATTCTTCCGCTAAATCTCGTCTCAGCGATATCAAAACTTCCCCAGAAGAAATGCACCGGACTTGATTTCCCGCAGAATCTTCCGCGAAATTCTCTAAACGCACGATCGCATTGAATCAGAACAGTACGAAATTTTTCTACGGCTGCCGCGTCGTAACTTGAATGAATAATATCCTCGTCGAAGCGAATCGGATGAGGGACTTCTCTCGGCAGTGTATCGATCTTTATATGGATGCCGAGTCGGTCCAGGGCTTCAGTAAACTCCTCGTAAAATGTGCGTACCGACTTTGGCTCAAGCGTAATGACCTCCGCGTTCGCGGTACTCGTAACGATCCGGAGTTGATGGCAGACGAAATCGAAATCGATTTGAAACGTGATCGTCTCATATGGAATGGGTCCAGTCGTAAGTCCAAGTGGTGTTACGTAGAGTGCGACATGCCACCAATGATTTTCTGGTGCGCAAAGCACAAGCTTCACTTTGCCCACGATCTGCGTCCACATGTGAACGGTCTCGCGCGTTGAAGACCATTCGTCATATGGCAGCGATGGCCATAGAGTAGGATCGATGTTGTTCTGAGCCATTACTGCAAGTAATTATGGTGTTTAATCTTCGCAATCACCCTTGCAAACGCTACATCCGTTTCGGGATCCAGTTCTACATCGTCGACATAACAGTATCCCCATTCCTCGCCAGGTTCAAAGGATTTGATGACCGGGTGCTGGGTTGCATGAAAGTGCTTGGTGGCGTGACGATTGGGCGAACTATCGCAGCAACCAACATGGCCGCATTCAAGACACAGTCGAAGGTGAACCCAAAAACTGCCAATCTTTAAACATTCTTCGCAGCCGCGCCCTCGAGGCTCCTTCGGAATAAGCGAAGATAAGTGAGTGCAGACTTCCATTGTGGATGAGAGAAAGGTTGTGATGTCAGGCCTCGTCGCCAGGAGCGCCGAGGCCATGAAGCAATCTCCAGCGAATCACATTGGACTCGACTGCATCGGCTTCATTTTTGTTTTCGGCAATTTCATCTTTATCATTTTGGTCCCATCAGCACATTTTCCGGGCTTGGATGAGACCTTCGAAGGATCGGATTTGCAGTAATAATTTCCGACCTTGACAAGCGTCGCCTGATCCATCGGACAGACACCAGGTTTGTCAGAAACATAATTGCATGCCGGACATACGTAATGCACCTTTGCGGTCTTCTTCGCAAACGAAGAATCCGGCTGAGACGTCAACACAAACGCGAGGCTGAGAAGTGCGAGTATCGCAACGAGCTTATTCATTGGTACTATGTGTATCGTGGAAACGCGAGGCTAGTGAACGCAGACTTGCATCCTGGATGAGTAGAAGTAACAATTTCAAAAGTAAGGAATTTTCAGACGAGTTGTCCGGAGATTAAGAAATAAGAGACGTGGATGATCGGAAGAATGCACCTACTTATTTTCAGCGAACTGCAATTCGAATTTGTCCGAAGCTTTTCGAAGTTCTGGTTTTCGTGAGCAAAGTTGTTCGATGCGGAAGTTGTAATCCTGGACGTGTGTGGAATCGAGATGCTTCAGTGCGGTAAGCGACATTAACCCAAGTGCGTCGATCGGATGCTTGATGGCTGCAGCTTCAAGCAGTTCGATCGCGGGGTTGCGAAGTTCCGGAAGCGATCTGCCAAGATTTGCGATGTGTAGCGCTGCGTCAATGCCGTACGCATACGGTGCATAGCCGGATTCAGAATAGAACGTGATGTCCTTCAATGCGTCGAGCGAATCAAAGTTGTTCAGGATCTCGGAATACACTCTGAAGGATTGATCATAAAACGAGCGTCGTGTTTCAAGTTGCGCGAGTGCAACGAGGAAATACGATTTTGAATCTTTATACTTGAAAAGTGGCATCGCCCGCTTGAGAAGCGAATCCGCCCGGCTTGCAGAATCGCGTTCGATTTCCATGAGTCCTTCACAACCGTAAGAGATTCCGAGAGCGTCTGGGTCTTTTTTTACTTCCGCAAGTTTTGCAGTCCGTGCCCAATTCTTGATCACGGTATCGATGGTCTCAAGTCCATGCAGCAGTCGACGCTGAAACTGGAATGCCTTCTCGACTTCCTTCTTTCCTGCAGTCGGTTGAGTTGGAACATGCTCTTCAAGGGCGGCATCACCCTTAGGTGCCGAGTGATGCGGCTGTGCGGGAGCAATTCGCTGAAAGAGAAAAACGACGAAAACGAAGGCAATCAAAGAGGCGGCGAACTGGCGTTTCTGCATGGGTTGCTAACACACAGAAGCCCAATTATGGCTTCCACGCTCAAAGAAAGCTTCTCGGAACGGAAAAAAGGAGACCGTGTTTTACAGGCGCACGTGAAAAACCTGAGTGCTGGGTTCTGTGCGGACTTGCTATTTGCAGCCCAGAATCCAGCACTCTGCATTTTGCACATGGCCCCTTCGACTAATGGTTAGGTCACCACCCTTTCACGGTGGCTGCACGGGTTCGAGTCCCGTAGGGGTCACAAATGCGATTCGCTTGTAGATTTGAGCGAGTGCAATGTAGTCGGTCCTTGAAAAAGCTCTGGTCCTGGTTCGTTGGAGTGAACGACGAAATCCTGATACCAAAACATGGTGGTTTACCGGGGGCTGAAGGGCTTCCAGGTTGCGCAGCTTTGCTACGATATCACAGCCCGTTTTTGCGAGCGATATGTTGAGAAGCGCAGTCGTACGGTCGACCAAATGGTGCAAGCGGCACGCAGCGGCGTGCAAAACATCGCCGAAGGAAGCAGGCTTCACCGAACGCCTTTACCGTGTGCGATCTCAAGCGAGAAGAAATCCACCCAAGCGTTAACTCGGCCTTTATGGGGAACCGTAGTGCAGTTATTATATGTTTCTTATGTTGCACGTCCATTGTCTTCCCGATTCCTTATAATCTCTTTCTTACAGCAATAAATTGGGAATAGAGTTTGCACATATCCAGTCCTCAAGCCTGAGTCATAGTTTTCTGTAAGAAGGAGAATTATGAATAAAGTTTTCACACACACCGGCACTTATGAACTAGGCTCAGCAAAATGTGTGACCGAAAACAAGCTAATTTCGACGGTTTTAGGAATGAGGAGGGTAAATGACTGATCTATTCCTTTGGCTGCTCTTGACGCTCAGTCTTTTGGGCTGTTGGTATTTCGGCGCTTTCATCCTTTGGGACTTTATCTGGGAGCTTAGCCTTTCTTCGAAGAAAACGCGAAACGACGGGGTTTATGCGTCGGATCTTGTTCTTTCGACCATGTTCTTTTTCATCTGTGGCTGTATCCTCTATGGGTTCCCATTCTCTCGTTTTATTAAACTCCTTGGTATCAGCGTTGTACTCATACCAAGTGTGGCGGACGTGGTACTTCTCTGCTACTCCCTTATACATTATCACTACTTTTACGGTAAGCAGGGCAACCGTCCCACCAAAATTGACGAATGGTAGGGCAACGGGCATCGTATTGCGCTCATGCTGGATCAGCATGAATTCCGCATCCTTTTGGCCCGTGAGTTCCAGACCGTCTTGACTAGCCTCGTACTCGATCTTTCTTATTTCTATCGGTACTTGACCATTGTTTCTAAAAATAACATCCGTGATATAAGGTTGCTGTTCACCTACAAGATAGGGTTTCGAAATTTCGGTCTTAAGATAGGGGCGGTACGTCAGGTCGTAGATTCTCGCTGACAGCTCGTGAATCTGAGAAGAGGTTTGGGAGTTCTTCTTTGTGCTCAGCATAATGGAAACTGTTGCCCATGCTACAACTGCGGCACTCACTACTTGAATTAGATTTGTTGCAGTGAATTCAGAGTGTGGTGGTGAGACGGAGAGGCGCGATAACGCTATAACGATGCTGGATACAGCCCAAACAACGAGACTGTATATATAGGAGAGGTTTTGTTGCGAGTCCATTCCGCAATATACGGAAAGCCCCTCTAGTGCGGGGCTTCTTGGAATAGACTCAGTTGGTTCGTGGTTTTCGTTTTCGCTTCTTGGATTTGGGCTCTGGCACCTTTTCTCTTACCTTCAAGGCCTCTTCGGGAGTAAGGGAAAGGATTGCTTTCATTCCTCTTTCGAAGTTCAAAAACTCTTCGCTCTTTTCTTCTTCGGAGTTCGAGTCCTCGTTTGCTCCTTTCGGTTTTGCAATCATTCGGCGCTGGCTCCGGTCAATTCTTTGTAGGTCAAACGCTTTCCGACAACTTGAGAGATAGCCAATTCGAAACGGCTCTGATCGTTGCCTTTGCGCGTGTTGTAGCGGAATCCCTGTTCGTCTAAGTAACGGTCAAGATGGAACGGCTCGGTATGAATGTAGGTGCCTTTCAGCATTCTCTTAACGAGTGACCAGTAGTTCTCAATCGTATTGGTATGCACGTCACCACGGACATATTCAAAACCATGATCTACGAAATCGTGTGAGTACATCGTGCGAAGATTCTTGTATGACTGGAGAGCGTCGGTGTAGAGCGTTGCACCTGCCTCAACGTTCGCATGGATAATCGGAATGAGCGTTCGCATTTTCTGATTTTCGACAACCTGAGCACGAACCTCACCGCCACGCTCTAACAATCCATGTACAAGTGTCTTGTCATCTTTGCGGCCCTGACGCTTACCACCACGTTGCGAGATGTGGCGGTTCGCCTCTTTACCACCTACCCAGCTTTCGTCGCTCTCTACGGTGCCGGAAAGCTTCGCTAACGAACCGTTACGCAATGCCTCACGAATCCTGTGGAGCATGAACCAAGTCGAGTGTTGGGATATACCGAGTGACCGAGACAATTCGCATGAGCTGATACCGTTTTTTGCATTTGTCAAAAGCCAAACCGCCGGAAGCCATTTGGTCAGTGGGAGAGCCGAGTTTTCGAACACTGTATTAACCTTAATGCTGAACTGCTTCCTGCAATCCTTGCACTGCCAAAGTTGGCGGGTCTTGAGCAAGGTAACGCGCTGTGAACCGCACTTGCAAATTACCCCATTTGGCCAAAAAGTCTTTGTCAGGTACTCAACGCAACGGGTATTATCCGAGAAGTACGTCACCGCTTCAAGCAATGTCTTTGGGAAAGTTAGTGTAGCCATCTTCGTACTTTGTCGTTAGTGCCTTACACTAATAAATACGAAGAAAGCAAGAGTATGGTTTCACTAATTAGTGAAGTACGCCTAATAAATCTTCACGAATTGGGGAACGAGAAATTTGAGGCTTTGTTTCAAGAAAACAGAAAGCCACCCGAAGGTGGCTACTGGTAGAAAAAGTGGGGTGGGGGCGGTCGTTATCGCAAGCGGGCTTAGCATCCACGGAAAACGGGTCAGACTCCCGTCCACTCCACCATTTTTACCAAACGTATATTTTTGAGAAAGGATTCGGCATAAATGGCAAAGGAAACAGCCCTCAATAGCAAGCTTAAAGCATACCGAAAGGCGATAGCGAAGCGTCTTGGGGAAGCTATGGCTATGAAGGGGATGAATCAGACTCAATTCTCAAAAATGTCGGATATAAAGCTTTCCTACCTTAACCGTGTCTTACAGGGGGAAGCCAACCTGACTCTCCAGACAATTTGTAAGATCGAATTGGCGTTGGGATACCCATTGATCGAAATCCCATCCAAGCTCATCCCTGCTGGTTTCACGGGAGAGGTTTCAGGAGAATTAATTGGAACCACCAAACCGGAATGAACTTCATTTTTGGCGCTCCAAATTTCCGCATATCGCATTATGACTATGATGAACCGTTGGGCCCATTCAACCCACAAGCAACGGCTTTTAGGTATAGCTACTCTTACCACCTTGAGCCTGACTTTTCTAAACTCAGTATAAGGATCGCGGTTACGATGTACGTAGATTCACCGGATAAGGAGTTTTCCCATATCATTACTGATGCCGAATTTTCACTCGAGGAAGAAGCCGCGTCTTCACGTGCGACTTACAAGGCATTCACAGGAATCGATATCTATGTTTCGAAGCCTCCGATCTCACAAATAGCGGAGGCCGTTCAAGTTGCTCTGGACTTAACGTCAAAAGCTATGCTCCTTCGGCAATCCGATACAGTTACAAAAGGGTTTAGATTGCCAGTATTTTCCAAAGAGAGGCTTATTCAGGATATTGAGAAGAGGGGGTATTCCGTCTGAGTAGCAGTCCACATTTGCTGAGCCTTGTTCATAAGTGCCCACACACCAGTAGCCAAGATAAGAATTGGCGAATCAGGGCTTATTTTGGAGGGTAACGATGAGTAAGTCATCTGGCACCAGGAAACAGCCGATGGTCAAAGTAATCGGTAAACACGATTCGGCAGAGGCATACACCATCCGCGATTTTTTGCAACGCTGCGATGTGCCGTTCGAATGGGTCGGACTCACATCCGAGGAAGAGGCGAGAGCTCTTGTCGGGGTGGAAACGCTCGATGATCAGAATCTTCCTATCTGCATCTTCCCGGACGGCACTCGACTGAAAAATCCGGACATCCGGAAGATCACCGAAAAGCTTGGGTGGTTTCGGATGCCCTCCCGAACTGAATATGACCTCGCAATTTATGGCGCCGGTCCCGCTGGTCTGAGCGCAGCAGTGTATGGTTCGACTGAAGGGCTCAAGACCATTTTGATCGAGCGCTATGCGATTGGCGGACAAGCCGGCAGCAGCTCGAGGATCGAGAACTACCTCGGATTTCCAGAAGGGATCAGCGGCGCGGATCTGGCCGACAGAGCGAGAGAGCAGGCAACTCGTTTCGGCACGGAGATTCTTCTTGCCCGCGAAGGCGTCCGCGCTGTCTTCGGAACTGGAAAACTCGAGGGCATACTTGACGACGGCACAAGAATAAACGCTCGCGCAACAATTTGCTCGACGGGTGTAGCATATCGAAGCCTTAATCTTCCTAACGAAGCAAAGTATTTCGGGGCAGGTCTCTACTATGGCGCAGGTGCGAGCGAAGCGCCGCTAACAAAGCACGAGCATGTCTTCGTTGTGGGTGGCGGCAACTCTGCGGGACAGGCGACCATGCATTTTGCTTCTTATGCAAGCAAGGTTATGCTAGTCGTTCGCGGAGACTCTCTAAAAAGCACGCTCTCGCAGTATCTTGTTGATCGCATTTACGCCGCGAAGAATGTAGAGGTGCTTACACAGACAGAAGTGACTGCGCTGCATGGCGAAGCATCACTCGAAGCGATCACGATCACCAACTGTAGAACTGGAGATTCGCAGATTGTCAAGACGCATTGGCTCTTCGCCTGCATTGGAGGCGAGCCGCATACAGCCTGGGCTGAAGAAGTGGGGTTGGTAAGGGATGAAGGGGGCTATCTCGTTACCGGTCCGGATCTGCTTCGTAATGGCCAGCGTCCCGCCAACTGGGCGCCAGCACGCGATCCGTATTACCTGGAAACAAACATGCCGGGCATGTTCGCAGCAGGAGACGTCCGTCATAATTCGATTAAACGCTGTGCCTCAGCAGTCGGTGAAGGTGCGATGGCTGTGGCATTCGTCCACCGCTTCCTTTCGGATGGTTAGCCCGAACTAATGCGGAGTCTTACGCCTAAGAAGCGTGATCGTTTGGCCGGAATATGCGGTGTCGGTAGCAGCGATAATTTCGGGTGAAAGTGTCTGGCTGATCGTGTGATCGATTAACACATGTGTCGCACGAAGCGAATCGAGTGCTTTGAGCGCGTTCGAGTCCTTCGAGAAATAGACGCTATCAAGTAACCGACTTGTGCGCCAGAAGATGGGAGCGAATAGTGGATTCGGTTTCACCAAACTGACGGAGTCATAGCCCGAGGCTGCCGCCGGACCAAACAGGCCATCCGCTGGTCCCTCCATGATCACCGGAGCTTTCAGACCCGCTGCATAGAATTCAAAATTCCAGTCAACATAGAACCAGTTCCGCTCTGGCTGCAGTGTGGCAGTAGCATAGTTACGATTGAGATTAAACCGATGCGTTGCGATGAGGGCAGTTGAGTCAACGCGTTTTGATGCGCTATCAAGTTCATCGACAAGCCGGATCGGAAGTTCATAATGAAGAAGCGTTGCGATCCAGTGATAGCTGTGCGCGGCATTGATGGCGTCGATACCCAATCCGAGTACGACGATGGTGAGCGTTATGATGGCCTTCTTCCCGCTGACATTTCGAGCGCATAATATCTGCCAGCCTTCATTGATGGCTAAGCTGAGCACGATCAGACCCATCCCATCGGCAAAGAGCGCAGGATACACATCTCCAAAATGATAGAATTGTTTGGAGATAAACACTCCGAAAATTCTCCCGACGAGCATTGTGCTCATCATAAAGAGTAGGAAGTATGGAAACCGAGTTTTGGTCGGTGGGATCCGGGGCAAAAAAGCGAAGGTGAGAAAATATCTTCCTGACTTTGCTGCCGTAAGGAGCAGGAATGGGATGAGCAGCGCGAGAATAGCGAAGAAGCTACTTGCTGTAATTTGACTCAACAATGAAGCTGGCCGAAGCGAAATTCCAACGAGACGATGTAGAAGCTCCGCGACTTGAACAAGAGGTCTCCCAACGACATCAGGACCAGTGATCGCATTCGCACCGGAATACACGATCAAACTATATGTACAACCAATTACAGAGGCGACTAACGTGCAGATTATCAGATCCCACTTTTGTTCGCGAAAACCTCGAAGCAAAGCGACAACCAGCAGTGACGGCACGAACACGACAAAGTTTGTGATCTTCCACCCAACGAGTGCCGCTATCGTGAGCACAAGCAATACTCCGGCATAAACTCTGTCTCGTTTCTCGGCATGCTTTACGAGCTCCATCACGAGGTAGAGTGCGAAAAACGCTTCGATCAATCCGAGCCGAAAACTGCTGCTGTCGAATACATACAGCTCGGACAATTTGCCAGGAAAAAAGAATATCCCGATCGTTGCGGCCCATGCCGCGATGCCTGAATCGGTGATACGTCGAACCACGAGCCAGACGACAGAGAGTAGTAGAAACAGATCGAAAGCGACGAACCAATACCACTCAAGATCAAAGATGTTTCCGCCCGCAAAAAATGCAATCCTGCCTGTAAGCGAAGCGTGAAATCGTGGTAGTACATCCGAGCACCGCCAAAGTGCAGATCCTGGAGAATCGTCGTCCGCTCAAAATTGGTGATGAAGGCCGCAAGGAAGGGAATATCGCCGCCGAAATACGTGCTGTAAGTGTAATTGCCGGACGAAGCATTTCTGGAGAAATGCTGGAAAAGAAATAGCGCCAGAAATGTAAAACAGACGATAGTAATAAGTGCAAATGGCAGGGGCTGCCCACGCTCAGCTTCAGGTCGAGATTTCAATCGCGCGAGCGAGATCAGATTAAATACGCTGATCGCACCGCCAACGACCCACCAGACGATCGGCGCTTCCGTCGTTACTGCAGCACCGATTGTAAATCCGAGCGGCAGGAGGTTAATACCAACAGCGGTTCCGATCACCCATGTTTCGAGACTCCGAAGAGATTTTTTGAGAAGAATCGATACGAGGAACGTCCCAGGTAGCACCACAAGCCAGAAAGCTACAAGCGTGGTCTTCGCAAGCGTCAGTATCCCAGCATCATAATAGAGGAAGGTGGCAGCAATCAGGGCGACCGCGATCAATGCTCTGGGATAGCGTTTCGCCAATTGCCCTCGGATCGCTGAGGTGTGGTTAACGGGGTCGTTTTTCTTCAAGTGGCGCGAATATACGTTCAGAACTCAATCTGGGACCCAGCAATCCCAGTTAACAGCAGCGTAACAAATAGATGATTTTAGGAAAACTGAACGTATTTATCTTTGTCGCGATTCTATGAATGAGCCCTATTTATGTGAGCCTCCTCTCACCTAATCGGAGTTTCGTTCAGTTGCAGTACCCATCTCTAGGTATGTTCTAGATCTATGGTGAAAACGTTCTTACTGCGCTTGCTATGCAGCGCGTTGCTATTGTGGGGTCTTTCTAACACCCTGCAAGCTCAAAATCTTGGTCCCTTAGACCGGGTACTGATTCTCGATTCGAGCGGCTATGCAAGTGCTCCAATGCTTGCCAATGGATGCTCGACGTTTACGATCGAATGTTGGGTAAACTCCGCCAAAACCAATCAGTCTGGATATCCTTTCCGCTTTACAAACAAGTCGGCTATTTCTTACGCGTTATTTCTGCATGACGGCACGACCATCGCTGCCGGTCCCTATATGACGATTGTGCTTGGCAACGTTACATACTCCGTTACGGGCAACGGGTTGCGTCTTGTTCCGAATATCTGGACCCATGTGGCGCTAACTCGCAACGATTCCATCTGGAAACTATATAAAGATGGTGAACTTGTGGGTCGAGGTAAAGCGGCGTCGATCAACGGCGCATTTACGACGATTCTCGGTGGCGGCTTTGTAGGGAAGATGATGGAATTTCGAATCTGGACTGTCGAACGGTCTCAGGATTCGATACGTGCAGCGATGTACACTCGACTGGATTATGGAGATTCTTCGCTGTTGCTTCGCTATGCCATGGATGGACTAGACGGCGCCGACAGCCTACACCTGGCGAACACTGGCGGACGCCATCTTGACTCGCTGACAGCGCGATTGCATGGCGCATGCCGAACTGCAACGATCGCTACAGACGAACAACCATTGCTTGACGGAACTCCACCAAGAATATTGTTCGATCGATTCCCAGCACACATGCAATTTTTCGCACGAGGAAGCGATGACTCTTCGCACATTGGAATCGATGGGAGGATGCTTGATAGTCGTTGTGATAGCATTGAAGTTGAGCTTCTCAAGAATGACACACTCGTAAGGAAGATTACGATTCAGACCAGCAATCATCCTGCGACCATTCACGCGAATGTCGCACTGCATGCAGAGCTCTCCCAGTATACGCTCCGGCTTTATGGGTTTGTGTCAGGAAATCGCCGACTGCTTCGTGAGGCCGCCGATCTCGTCGTCGGTGATGCCTATCTCATAACCGGGCAGTCGAATTCGCATCCTTCGAGTCCATCCTTAATGACTCAATCGCCTTTCTTGCGCTCGTTCGGCGTTCAAACGCTTAATTCAAATTATGTTGCGTACGACCCTGGCGATACCTTATGGGGACTGGCCAACGGTCACGGATTCGGGCATGAGTTGTGCGGCCCGTACTTGACAGGGGTGTGGGGGATTCACCTTCAGGAGAAACTCATGAACGATTACCATCTGCCGATTTGCATTATTAACGGTGGCACAGGGGGGTCTTCGATCGAACAAAATCTTCGAAAAGATTCGCTTCCAGCCACGCTCTCAACGATCTACGGACGGACGTTCTATCGGTCGATCAAGAGTGGGCTTGCAGACAAATACAAGGCGCTTTTTTGGTATCAAGGCGAATCAAACACGATCAGTGGTTATTACAAGAATTTCAAATCGCTCTATTCCGGTTGGAAGACTGATTATCCGGCTGTAAAAAAATACTATCTCTTTCAGGTGCGTCCGAGCTGGTGCGGTGTCGGTAAAACATCTGCGCTGCGAGATCTTCAGCGAACACTTGGAGATTCTCTTCCGAACATCACGGTGATGTCTACAGCCAGTTTGCCTGGTCATGACGGATGCCATTATTCCGCTCGTGGATATTTCTCCGTTGCTGATGAGATCTATCCCCTTGTGACACACGACTTTTATGGCGGTACAGATACCTTCAATGTCTTACCTCCTCAGCCAATTGGGGCACATTACGCGACTATTGCTCACGATGAGATACTTCTCGCGTTCAAAGGCGGCAATCTCGGAATTCATATTATTGGGGATACGCTCAGCAAGGAAGCACTCAAGGATTATCTCTATCTTGACAGCGCAGGAAGTTCGATTCGTAGTCTGGCGATCATCAACGATACACTGCACATCTATCTGAGTCCAAAATCAACGGCGACTTCCATTTCCTACCTTCCTGACCAATATTTCAATACAACGCAAAAGACGTATGAGGGACCGACGATCGTCAATTCACGTGGAGTCGGCTGCTTTACGTTTTATCGTCTGCCAATTGCAGAAGCAAAGGTGTCGAGGCAAACTACCGCTCCGCCGGCCGGCTCTATCACTGGTTTCTCCACTTGGCCGAGTCCGTTTTGGAAGACGTTGGACATTCGGTATTCCCTAAATGTTCGGGATCATGTCTCGCTAAAGCTTTATAATGAACTTGGTGGATTGGTCGCAGATCTTCGAGACGCCGATGAAGATGCTGGCCTTCATACGTTGCGGTTTGACCCAAAGTCATACTCGATCAATTACCTGTCTGCAGGCGCGTACTTCCTGACGCTTGCAACCTCTCAAGATCAGCAAACGCTTTCGCTGCGAGTCATTCATTAATCGCTATTTGCCTCATTCCAGGCCAAACCAGGCCTAATGTATGGTTTTCTTGAAAGGCCGTTTCCATTACTACCTATTAACGGACACTCCTGATACGGCGGCGTTATACTCTCTGCGATCGAATCGATCGTTATTAATACACAAGGAGCGTGCATGGGAAAATGGAATGAAACAGTTGAAATATTCAAGCCACATATTGCGAAGATCAAAAGTCCCAGGTTCCAGGAGCTGAGGCGCCTTACGGCTATCAGTTCATGTATAGGGCTGTGCTTGCTTATCAATTCAATGCTTATCACAACGAAGTCGCAGCGAGCTCGAGCTGATGCCGCAAACATCATCACGATCCAGGGGCCACAAATCGATGTGTCAGGACGCAAAGAGCACATGGCAATTCCGCTTGATCTTAATGATGGGTTGCCGGTAACTGTGCAGCGGGGCATACCTGCTGACTCTGCGGCTTTGAGCAAGAATCCGGAAGTGGTATTGACTGCCGATCAGGTAGATCTTGTCAAACATTTCAGCGAGTATCTAACCGCGCATCATGAAATGGCCGTGATTACTTCGGGTGAACGTTCGCCAGAGGGACAACTCGATATCATCAAGCAGCGCATCGAGGAGCATGGAGCGGCCAATCAATTTCCGTTGCTTGACAGCGCTTCGCCCTCAGATACGAAAGTGTGGTTGAGTGCATGGAATTGGCTGCGTGCTCGGAGAGTGGCGGTCAATGCCCCGGCCGATATTCCTGGTCAGGACATTAAAACATCGATGCACTTGAAGGGACTTGCGATTGACTTTATCGCGGGAAGTCTTGACCAACTGAGCGGATGGTTAGCAGATTTCTCCAGGTCTGCCTATGCGAAGAACACTTCCTTGAAGATTATTGGCATCGTTCGAGAGCCGGGATGTATTCACATCAACCTTGCTCCGCAGGCGTAAGAGTGCAAACGCAAAAAAAGCAAGCCAGATACTGAACTAGGTGTCAGTCTGGCTTGCCTTGTGATTAAATTCTTTTAACTGCTTGCGCCGCCGCACTCCTTGATCGTGCTTTGAATGCCGCTAGTAACCACACTCATCGGAAGAAATATCGGCTTATTCAGAATTGCGACTGAAAGATTCTCAGACCCATCCCACGTGTACTCCGCCTTGATCCCCGAGCCTCCGATCACACCACTATTCGTCGATGGCAAATCGATCCCTTGTCCTGCGAGCTTTTGTTTTAACCTTGCAAAAACCTCTGGACTGATCCCAGTGAAAGCGAGTGTTGATCCCAATGCTTTATCTCTTCGGTTTATTGCTTAGTCCTTCTCTTCAATCACTACCTCTGTAACTTCGCGCGGACGGGCAACCTGCTTAGTAGTTGTGGTTGTCGTCGTTGTCTGTGTCTTTGGTTCGGGGCGCTCCGTTGTTGTTGTAATCGTGGTTTTCTTTTCGATGTCCATATTGATCAGGAATCATGGTACGATACTCGAATAGTAGAATGCGGTTGTTGATATTCAATGAGCCGAAACTGTGCCAATCGACTGCCTGAATTCGGTAGCGAAACTGTTAACATTCGAATCTCCCAGCGTAACTCCGGCACCAAAACGATGTTTGATGAAGAAGAGCTGTCGGAAACGCATTCATCGGTCTGCCTGTCTCATATGCAAGTTCATCACGCCCATTGTGTCCAATGAAACAAGTCTTCTGGCTCCTCGTCGTTCTCCTGTCAATTCAGGCATCACCAGCACTGGCGCAAACCACCGTTGTTGATAGCATCATGTCGGATGGGGTGTGGCGGCCATATCGTGTGTATATACCATCGAAGTACCATCGAGGAAGTGCGCGTCCACTTTTAGTGCATTTACATGCTTTTACTTCAAACGGTCTGTCCGCTCAGTACTATGAGAACTACATGCCGGTCGCCGATACAGCGAATTTCCTTGTAGCTTATCCGGATGCGACGCTCGACGGCAATGGCCTCCGAGCATGGAATACCGGCTGGCCAGGGGTTGGAAATCCAGCAACCGACGATGTCAAGTTCCTATCCGCGCTCATCGACACGCTTGCTGCTCGCTACTCGATCGATCTAACTCGCGTGTACGCGTCCGGACTAAGTCTCGGAGGATTCATGTGTTATCAGCTCGCATGGAAGTTAAGTAATCGCATTGCAGCGATCGCATCGGTTTCAGGCAGCATGCACCCGAGTCAGTTTGCCGTATGTACTCCTCCGCGGGCGATCCCTGTCATGGAAATCCATGGTACCGCCGATAAACTAATTTCTTACGACGGGACAATGTACAACGTGAATGCCGATACCCTGATGAAATTCTGGGTTGAGAACGATAACTGTCTTCTGCCACCATCCATAACAAACTTGCCCGATGTTGATCCGAAAGATGGTAGTACTGTCGTCCACTATGTGTGGTCCGCTGAAGTGGAGAGTATTACGTGCGAGATCTATAAGGTGATCAATGGCCCTCACGTCGATTGGCCGGGCAAACACAGTGGAGCCAACCGGGATTTTGATGCTTCAACAGCGATCTGGCAGTTCTTCAGCCGCTACACGCTCGGCCAGTTCCAGGCGGTCAAGCCGGAACCCGGTGCGTCACGGACGGAATCCATCTTCTATCCTAATCCCTGCACCCAGACTATCCATCGATCGAGTGCTTTTCAAGGAGGAGTCAAGATCTTCGATGCGCTTGGAAGGGATGTCGTGAGCAGTCATGCTCAAGACATCAACGTCGCATCGCTTCCGCCTGGACTTTATATCGTTCGTGCGGAGATACACGGTCAGCTACGAACCGGGAAGATGTTAAAGCAATAAGTGTCTCTACACCAATGCGACACAGAGATCATTATGCTTATCGTCAAGGAGTATTTGTCTAGATATAGGCCACTTCACCATGCAGTGATTCGTCTACACCGCGCTCTTCATCTTCCTTTCCAACTTTGACAGGTGTGATCATATTGATCACTTTCAGCATGCCATACGTAAACAGGAATGCGTAGAGTGATGCACCAACCATCACGCCAGCTTGAAGAAGGAAGAATGATGTATTGCCTAGTAGCAGTCCGTTTACTCCGCTAGCGTTGACCGCGTTGTCGGCAAAAACTCCGAGCAGCAGGATGCCGAGGCATCCTCCGACACCATGCACGCCCCAAACGTCGAGAGCATCGTCCCAGCCACGTTTGTTTTTAAGTTGAACAGCGAAATAGCAGATAATACCGGCGGAGATACCAATGATGACTGCGCTCGTTGTCGTCACATATCCTGCGGCAGGTGTGATCGTGGCTAATCCAGCGACAGAGCCTGTTAGCAATCCCAGAAATTTCGGCTTCTTCGAAATCCTCCACTCAAGCAATAGCCACGTCATTCCTGCGAACGAAGCTGCGACATCTGTATTCAGAAATGCGAGTGCTGTTACGCCATCTACCTTGAATTGACTGCCCGCATTGAAACCGTACCAGCCGAACCAGAGAAGACCCGTGCCAAGCGCAACAAGCGGGATGCTGTGTGCTTGTGCGTCAGCGACTCTCCGCTTGCCAACGTAAAAGACCGAAGCTAGCGCGGCAAATCCCGCGATCGCATGCACCACGATCCCACCTGCGAAATCCTGCACACCCCACGATGCAAGTAATCCGCCGCCCCAAACCATATGCACAAACGGAAAATAAACAAAAAGCAGCCAGCAAGTAAGAAAGAGCAGATAGGCTGGGAATCGCACACGATTCGTGAACGCGCCAGTGATGAGTGCGGGAGTGATGATCGCGAACATCATCTGATATGCAATGAAGACCATGAGTGGGATACTCGGAGTCAGCGTCGATGGAGTCGAAACCTTTACTCCGTGTAGAAACATCAGGTCAAAATTTCCGAGGATGCCACCTAGATCTGTGTGCGCCCCAAGTGTGCCACTAAAACACATGGAGTATCCGACGACGTACCAGAGGACGGTCGTAAATCCCATCGATACAAAACTCTGCATCATGATGGCGAGGACATTTTTCCTTCCAACTAGTCCGCCATAGAAAAATGCGAGGCCCGGCGTCATTAACATGACCAGACTCGTCGCAAGCAGCATGAAACCAGTGTTGCCGGTATCGAACATGTGCGATTACTCCAATGTGAATGAATTAGAAACAGAATATACGCAGGTAATGCGCAGTCATACAAGTCGATACCAAGTCGCTAGCTCATCCAAAAAGACAACTTGTCGCAAGCCTGTTTACATTAAGAGAACAAAAGCATAACGCTGACGAAAAGCGTGAAAGGTGGCTTTGCCGGCTAACTTTCACGACCGTACATTCGGAGAGTGCTCTGCTCGTACGATCGAAGTCTCACGTGACGTTTCCGTTGCCGATGTGTCACAGCGCGTGTCCGGCGTATCGATGACGCGAACATCCATCGGAGCCTATCAAACCGACGGCACTGGCAACCAACACTAAGCCTTGGCTGCATTGCGCATCTTCCAATCACCGTCGCGGTCATGCCGCGGCGGTGTTTTTGCATAATCTCAGGCGAACTGCTTGAAGAGCAAATAGCCATTCAGGATCGCAATCGTAATCACAACTGCCCACGCAAGCATCTTTAACCAGAAAGGATTTGCAAACTCACCCATGATCCTGCGATCGCTGGTAAACATTACCAGAGGGACGGTCGCAAAGGAGAGTTGGATTGAAAGTACAACTTGCGAAAGAATGAGGAGTTGGTAGATGGCATGATTCTCAGTTGCCGGGCCGCCCGAAGTGTTCAACGCGATCACAATGACCGCTGGAGCGATCGCCAGTCCTCGAGTGATGATACGACGGAGCCAGACCTTAATCTTCAAATGGAGAAAACCTTCCATTACCACTTGACCTGCCAATGTGCCGGTAATCGTCGAGGCCTGACCAGAGGCTAGAAGTGCGATACCAAAAGCAAGACTCGCCACACTCGTGCCAAGTAACGGCGTCAGTGTATCGTAGGCTTCTTGTAT
>Ga0207148_1007_pt1 | contig 62249 bp, 50 predicted proteins | sample Alteio_BWMinHeat_34_FD_153558 | JGI IMG/M metagenome (GOLD analysis project Ga0207148, IMG submission 153558) | Enriched cells from forest soil in Barre Woods Harvard Forest LTER site, Petersham, Massachusetts, United States -... | ecosystem: Environmental > Terrestrial > Soil > Temperate forest >... | reverse complement strand
TCGATCGTGCTGCAATGGGATCCGAAGCGAGCCTATCATCATGATACGACGATCACAACGCAAATCCGCATACGCTATTTCTCAAATGCTCTTGGACGCACGCTGGATACGCTCATCACCGTGAACGCACGCGCCGCAGGGGTTGCGCCACAGTTCACGATGTCTCCGAGAGCCATCACGCTCGACACGGTTCATGCATGTCTTTCGCGAGACTCGATGATCACGATTACTAACGCGGGATGCGATACGTTATTCGTCAAAGGCGCTGACGCGGCTGCAGTGAAGGGTCTCACGTTGCTTGACGCCAACGGCAATCCCCCGACTTATCCTTACGCTGTTGCTTCCGGTGGTGTGCTTCGTTTCAAGCTGCACATTGCGCCTCGAATCTCAGGAAAATATGCTTCATCGATCCTGATACATTTTAGACATCAGGGCATTGATCGTGATAGCGCAATCACCGTCTCGGCGTTCGTACCGTTCGAGAATGCGATCGCTACCTTCAATGCGATCAATGTTGGCTCGATCTCGACGTGCCGTTCCTACGACACGACGCTCACCATTAGCAATCCTGGCTGCGATACGCTCTGGGTGAACGCGATCTTGCTCAAGCTCGGCCAAAATTTTACATTGCCAGGACTTGGCAAGCTCCCAAGATTTATCCTGCCTGACAGTTCTTTCTCGTTTGTCGTGAGATTTTCGCCGACAACAATGTCGATAGTGCAGGATAGTATCATTCTCACGATCAAAGCGCTCGAAGTCATTCAACGCATCCCTATTTCGATTCGAGGGACTGGTCAGACAGGCACTTCATTCTTCCAATCATCGCTCAACCCTGCGCTGATTGATTTTGGAACACGTACGCATTGCGATCTTCCGGATTCGGTAATCTTCACAATCACGAATCCCGGATGTGTCTCGATGAATGTGAAATCGGTAAAGCTCGAAGGTGCGCTCGCGCCTGATGTGACGATCGTAACAAAGCCCGGAGCGCCGCACGCGATTATCGATGGAGATACGATGAAGATCATCGTGTATCTCAATACCAACGTTCGAGGAGGATTCGCCGGCAACATTCACCTGCAATATCAATTCACGAATAAGCCTGTCGTCGATTCATTCATTGCGGTCAATGCACAAATCATTCACGGTTCACGCACACTTTCCATCGACTCGAGCGCGCTTGATTTCGGAACGATCTCCTTCTGCGCAACAAGGGATACGCAGATCATTTATCGTAACACGGGCTGTGATAGTCTGATGGTCACGCAACGTGACGTGACCGGCAACGGCTTCGTCTTAGTCAACACCAAACAATTGCCGTTGGGACTTGCAGCCGGAGAGAGTGATACGATTAAGGTGCATTTCATACCAGTTATTGCTGGTCAATCGAACGGCACAGTATCACTAACATCCGATGCCGATCAGAATCAATCGCCCACGATACATCTCTCCGCAGGTGCGCTACCGACGGACACCCTCACATTCTTTGCCAAACCAGTTCTGAATGTGCATGCAGGCGATACCATCCGAATGAACATCTACTCAAGTCATTCAGTAGCCAGGAGAAAGCTTTCAAGCATCCGATTCATACTGAATTACAACGGCGATGTTCTTACTCCGATAAGCTGGATCAATTATGTGCCGAACTCGGCGATCAGCGTTGGACCGGAATTCAGGGTTGGCGCCAAGTCAATCTATTACCCGATCGAATTCATCGCGACCGGAGCGGAACTCACCATTGACTCCACGCTGCCCATGGTCGGGATCGCATTTCGCGCAACGCTATCGGATTCGACAAGCACAACAATCAGCTTCGTCGACATCAAGCTGAACGGTGGCGATCAGCAATATCAAAAGTGTTCGCTCGGTGCTTCGGCGACAACAACACCCGTGAGCCTCGTCTTTTTGTGCGGCGATTCGACGATCAAAAATTACTTTCTTAATGGCGCGAATATGTCATTCACAGCCCAGCCCGTTCGCCCAAATCCGTTCTATGTTGATCGTTCATCGCAGATACTGATTCCATTCACGGTTGCATCTTCGGGTCTGGTTACACTTCATGTGAGCGATATGAACGGGAAGACGATCTATCGTGCGGAGTGTACTGCACACGCAGGCGAAAACCAGTTTGAGCTTCCTTCGATGGCAATGAATGAAGGCGTCTTTCAATATCGGATGAGCTATCAACCTACAAATACTACACGAACAGGAAAATTCGTCGTGGTAAAGTAGTCCCCAGCCTTTGAAGGTTGCAGGGACGCGGAGTCCAGGATGCAGTGAAGCGCATCCTGGGTGATGCGTCCCTGTCGCCTTCATCTTCACTGATTCATTTACTTCTCCCACACGCTACTTCCGCTTTTTACATAAAGTACCTACTTTTGTACAAGTATAGGAGGGACGCGTTCTGATACTTTTGCGCCTGTTCACTTAACCAACATTACGCACATGCAAGAAACCCTTGAGGATGTCAAACAGGCAATAGTAAAGAATTTCGGTAAGCCGGATGAAGTCCGACAATTCCCGAAGGGACGCGTTGAACTCGTCAATATCGCTGGAGCAACCGTCGGCCGTGCCATTTTCGAACCCGGCTGGAGGTGGCTCACCTCGGTGCAACCGATCGTACACACAGATAGCTGCGAAGCCCCGCACTTCCAGTATCAAGTCTCGGGCACGATGCGCGTCAAGATGGATGACGGCACCGAGTTCGACGCCAAAGCAGGCGATGTATGCCTCGTGCCACCTGGCCACGATGCATGGGTCGTCGGCAACGAACCCGTAGTCATCGTCGATTTCCAGGGAATGGTCGATTACGCAAAGCCAAGAAAGAAGAACTGATATTGCGTAAGTATGAAGTATGAATGATGAAAGCTCGTCAGCATACATAATTGATGCTTCGGATTGCGCTTTAGCCTCCCACTTTGTGAAAAGTGGGAGGCTTTTTTGTGGAGGGTCTGGCGTCCCGCCTGACCAAGAAGAAAGCTCCGGGGGACGCTGCAGACACCTTGCCCCACCGCCCTCACCCTAAATCCCTCTCCCACTGGCGTGGAGAGAGGGACTTTAAGGATTGTCTTTTTTAAAAGTAGAAAGGGCATCATCGAATTTACTGATCATTTAATCCCTTTCCGTTGAGAATTTGCTGCACACATTTTTCAACTCTTGACTGACGAGTTTTGGATTGTTTGGGTGCAGAAAAATAAAGAATGTACGCTCTTTGCCGTCCAGGCGACAACGCATCAAAAGCAGTTTTCAAGGCTGTGCTTGAATCCAATTTATTCTGAAATTCTTCAGGAATGATGAATTCCGAGATCTTCTTAAAAGTCACTTTCAAACCGGCTTGTTCAACTTCAAGGGCTTCATAAATATAGGCCTTCAAGATGGGTTTCATCTCGACGATTTCTCGAACATTGGTGAACCGGATCTGTCGCCCCGCCTGAACGTTCTTCGTTTGTTGGATTAAAATACCATTGGCATCATTCAGCAAGGCACCCTTGAAAAACAAAAGCGCACAGTATTCTTTAAATACATGCAGTAAAACTATGTTATGTTTCTGAAACGTGTAAACAGGAACACCCCACTTCAATTCTTCGGTCAGCCCACAGTCAAGAACGATCATTCTCAGTGCTTCCAATTCTTTCTGCCACTGTTTGGCTTTTCTAAAATAAAACTCAACCTTAGGGTTCATGCTATTTATTTATTGATGAACCGAAATGATTGTTCTATCCGCAGGCCTGAAATACCACGATACCACAGTCAGGATTAGTAGAAGCAACGAGGGAAATATTTCATTCACGGTACCGGCTGCGATATGTGAAAATGCCGCCCCCGTCATGGCAAAGAACAAGCCTGCATAAGTCCATTCCTTTAGTAAAGGGAATTTAGGAATAAGCAATGCTACAACTCCCAGAAGTTTCCAAATACCGAGTAGCGTTAGAAGATAGAGAGGATAGCCCAACTGTGTAATCATATCTTCTCCTCCCGCTCCCGCTTTCCCTTTGAATAACTGTACTGCTCCGGTTGAGACCATTCCTAATGCGAGCCAGATCGTAGCGATCCAGTAGATGATCTTATTTCTCTTTGTCATAATGCGTTATTTCAATTGGCTTACGATGTCTTCCAATCGGTTATGTGCCATGTTGATGCCTTGAGCAAAGGGTAACTGCAGCACCTGGTCTCTGAGTGCAACCGATTCATAAATGGTGTGCATATTTAACTTACTCGTGTGGTCAGTGAGTTTTTCAAAGTCTAAGAACTCAAGCTGGACGCCAAAAGGCGTATTCTCCATTTCAAATGTCCGTGTGATGTTCTGGTTCGGGCTAAAGTCATGGATCACCCCATTGGCCCGAAATACTACGTGTCCCTGTGCATCGCTTGTTTCAAATTGATAACTGCCGTGCTTTTTATTTTCAAGTTTCAGCACTGTCGTTCCCATCCATTGCTCAACAATCTCAGGCTCTACATACGCTTTAAAAAGTAATTCCAATGGCAAATCGAATTCCCTTGTAATCACTAAGTCCTGTTTGCCATCTTCGGCATTGATTTGTGTTTTGTGTCCCATGGTATTCTATTTCCTGGTCTTGTAGGCGTTCATTATTGTTTCCAATTTATTAAACCTATCATCCCACAGTTTGCGGAATGGTTCAATAAAGTCGGCTACTTCTTTCATTTGTTTTGCATTGGTGTGATAGTAAATTGCTCTGCCGTGCTGCTCGTGTTCAAGCAATTCACACTCGGTGAGTATTTGCAAGTGTTTTGAAACGGTTGGTCTTGCTGTGTCAAAGTGTGAGGCTATCGCACCCGCTGTCATCGATTGCGAAGCAACCAACAGAAGGATAGCCCTTCTTGTCGGGTCTGCGATGGCTTGAAATACGTCTCGTCTTAAATTCATTACGTAGTCATGTGGCTACACATACGAGAATGAACAGAGTGAAGGGTAGCGAGTTCCCTCTCAATCGGCCTTTCTTAAAAAAGGAGGTCTATGGAAGGGTGGTTTTTCAGTGAGAATTACTAACTTCTAAATACATAAAGGGCATCTATTCTGGAACTTTACGCTCTATCCGGGCGTTTTAAGGATTGAGGCAAGCTCCTCGTCTGATCAATAAATTTTAGCCCGCGCCATTCCCTGGCGTCCGGCATCCGAGCTATTTGTTGCTCTACTTAAGTCTGTTAATAACCTTCATCGGGATTCCCTTCCCTAACATTTACAACTATGAATATTCCTTCCACGCTTCCGATAACGTTTTTTCCGCTTGGTGATCTTGAGATGGAGGCTGCGGCCTCGATACCGGGACCCAAGACCGTCATCTATTCATCGACTGATCCTAAGTATAAAACTCCGACGAAAAAGGGCGGGATGCCTGCGTTTGTTACGCATAAGCACGGATTACAAATCATCGCTTGCCGAAATATTCGGACGAACATTAAGATGAGCCTCATGATGGCCCTTCGTATGTCGAATGATTCACCCGTCAAGAACACTGGGTATGCAGGCGGGGGCTACATCTGGGATAAGGATCCGCGCTCCCGGCTCGCGACTGAAGAGGAGCTCAAACTAGGTGCACCGGAGAGGATTGCGATCTTTGACTACAAGGCGAAACCGGGGACGCCTTATGCCTGGAAAAACTCGGATGAAGTCCGGGTGCTCTATGTCAATAGCTACGCGACACTCGAGACACTTCGCGATGCGGCGCACGAACTGCTTGACGAGAAACTGGTCGAGCTGCGCGCCGATATGCCGTTCGGCATTTTGAATTGTCCGATCGGCACCTGGCCCGAGCAGCTTGAGAAGATCCGCAAGCTGATCAAAGACAATCAATTCACGACCATCGTGATCAATGCATTCGAATTTATCGCCATGAGCCAACGACAAAAAGATGCGATCGCCCTGGAGTTAATGAAATGGCAGCGAGAGCTGGCTGTGACGATCGTCATCTTTACCCAGGAGGTTAGAAAGAACATGCACGCAGGTTGGCTGGGTCGCGGTCCGCTCGGAAAGCTGCAGGCGATGGCGGACTCCGTGGTAGTGCTGCCGGATGATTGCGAAATAGACGAAGAGGAAGATTGGACAGAGGGTGCGGGAGGTGCAGAATCTGCAGAATGTCATTCCGAGCCCGACGAGGAATCTCATGGAATGATTGATAAGGAAGGATTCAACTATCCGGCAATTGAATCGACGTCAAATGAGGCTTCGGATCAGCCAGTTGCCAGCGAGGCTGTTCGGGAGTACCAGTTTCTACGTGACTAGTTCGTTCTGAGGGCGACATTCACTCGTCTAATTGGACCTTCGCGTGTAACGATTGGCCTGTCTCGGCGTTCTTGAGTGAGAGTAAGGCTTCTTATTTGCCTGCCGATACGGCAAAGGAGGATGGTTGTGAATCCCTCATCCTCATATTGTTTCGCTTGCTCAAGAGTCTTTCAACGAACGGACCTCGTGCGATCATGAAAAAATATCTGGCAGTCATCCTCCTTTTAGCCGGCGTTGGAGCATGCAAAATGCCTGCTGGACCCGACACACCTCAATTCCTCAAGGTCAGGGTGAGGTCGATAACAGCGTCACTTACCGGAGCGAATTTTGTAAACAGCAATGGCGCTGTCCCAATAACATTGCCAATTCGAGGTGATTACCCGTATAGGGATACGACGCTCGGTGATACGAGCAGCTACGCTAACACAAATAACTCAGGCTATCTTCTTATCGATAAGCTTCACCTCGTAATTTCTGGTCAATTGCGCTCCTGGGATTCCTGGGGTATGGTTCCTAACGGCGCCGAGTTGTGGTCCGATATGTTACAGTTGAACCAAGTGCCGTACTATATCCTGCATGATTCAATCCTACTCGTAGACGTTCTGCCTACTAAGGAGCTAGTGCCTTTGGCAGCATACCATCATGCTTACTACTGGGAACCCGCCCCACATGACTATCATGAAACACATGAGGATTATACGACGGTAGCAGACTTCGATGGAACCGCGAGGTTAAAGCTTACGATTGTTTTCAGCAAATGAGATTGTCACGATCGGCAGATAACTCTGGTTCTGGAAAAGTAAGCATAGCTAGCTCAAATACGGACTTCACACGATCATGAATAAATATCTGCTTGTCGTCTTCCTACTTGTCGGTCTTGGGGCTTGCAAGACAAGTTCGGGCCCTAACGACTCCAACGTACCTCAATACGTCAAGGTCAAGGTGAGGTCAATGACTGCATCTCTTTACTCTGTAAGATTGCCAGGCTATGGCGATTCAGATGTTTCAAGGGCACCATGTAATAACGCGCCTCTCATTGATACAAGTAGTTTTTGTAACGGCATTAACTCCGGCGTTTTTTTCGTTGATCAAATTCACCAGCTCATCTCCGGACAATTCAGCTCTTATTACGCGGATGGCCAAATTCCAATTTTTGGTGATGAATTGAGTGACCAGTTGCTATGCAAAAACGTCCCGTATTCTGTATTGCACGATTCAATCCTCCTCGTTGACGTCCAACCAACCAAGGATTTAGTGCTTTCGGCGGAACACCATCATGTTCACTATGCGCCGACTGGAAGGCCTCACGAATACAACATTACTCATGAGGACTACTCGGCGAATGGGGTTTTCGATACGAGTGCGAGATTAAGAATGACTTTCGTCTTAATAAAATAGGCGTTGAGTTCTAGCAATTCGGAAACTGCAATGTCTCCCAGCGCTGAGGGTGAGTTAGCTCCGATCGCCAAAAATCATTCAAAAAGCCCACTATTCATGAAAAAAGTTTTCACAGCGTGTCTGAACCCACCGTTCCCTGGTCCCTATTCCCTGTTCCCTGCCGAGAAAGGAACTTTGACGGCTCAAAACCGTTAAAAAACCGCATTCCTAAGACCGCCTGAGCAATTGGATGGTCAGTTTTTATCACTGTGGGAGCTTCGCTTTGCGGCGGGCGTTTGGACCACTAACCGTATAGAACAATGGCTAAGAAGATTACTGGATATATCAAACTCCAGATCCCGGCCGGCAAGGCGAATCCTGCGCCGCCAGTCGGACCCGCGCTAGGACAAAAGGGCGTCAATATTATGGAGTTCTGCAAGCAGTTCAATGCGAAGACGCAGAAACAGGACGGCATGATCATCCCCGTGGTCATCACTGTCTTCTCCGATAAGAGCTTTACCTTTATTACCAAGACCCCACCGGCAGCAGTGCTGTTGCTCAAGGCTTCCGGCCTCGAGAAGGGTTCAAAGGAATCGAATCGTACGAAGGTCGGCAAAGTAACGATGGCTCAGGTAACTGAGATCGCTAAGCTCAAGATGCCTGATTTGAATGCAGCTTCCATTGAAGCAGCAGCAAGTATGGTAGCTGGTACCGCCCGTTCGATGGGCTTAACCGTGGAGGGATAAGACAATGGCACAACACGGTAAGCGCTACAACAATCTTAAGAAGACGCTCGGCGAGAAGCAGTCGACGATGGCGATCAACGATGCAGTCAAGCAGGTGAAAAAGCTTGCGACAGCAAAGTTCGATGAGTCGATCGATATTGCGATCAAGCTCGGCGTCGATCCACGCAAAGCAGATCAGGCCATTCGCGGCACAGTTTCGCTTCCACATGGAATCGGCAAGACCGTCCGCGTAACGGTCGTGACTCGTAATCAGGAAGCAGCTGCTCTTGCAGCCGGTGCTGACGAAGCGGGTTTCGAGACTATCCTTGAGAAGATCAAGGGCGGCTGGACAGATACCGACGTCATCATCGCTACGCCAGAAGTGATGGGTGAACTCGGAAAGCTCGGCCGAATTCTCGGACCGCGCGGATTGATGCCGAACCCGAAGTCGGGCACGGTCACGACGGATGTCGGGACAGCGGTAAAGGAAGTCAAGGCAGGTAAGATCGAATTCCGTGTCGATAAGGGTGGCAACGTCCACTCGACTGTCGGCAAAGCTTCGTTCGATGCCGATAAGCTGGTTGACAATATCAACATGTTCCTGATGACGATCCTTCGTGCAAAGCCAGCAACGGCAAAAGGGCAGTACATGAAGTCAGTGGCGCTTTCGAGCACCATGGGACCAAGTGTGAAGCTCGATACAGCAGAAGCAGTCAAGGCTCACGGCTAAGTTCTCTACGTGGGAGCCGAGTGTTTTGCTCGGCTCCTACAATATTGAAGTGGAGGTCCTCAAGTGTTTCGATCCCGGTCTCTTCCAACTGCGTTAGTCCTTCTCCTTTGTTGCTCCTATGTTGCTAGAGCAAGCGCTGATCCTCATCACGCGAGTTATCTGAAAGCAAAACAACTTGTTGAGCACACTATAGCTACGCTAGCATCGACGAATGGTTCGTTTGTCTATACCCGCGAACGTCACCGGTTTTATCACTCGCCAAAACCATGGCAGACGATTGATCGGCAAATGCGCGGAAGATTTATGCTCGTCGATGCTGGCAGCGGACTCTTCGTCGCCGATACGATGCTGCTGCACGACAAGAAATTTCCATCATATCAATATCTTGATCGAAAGACGTTTGCGGATATAGATTACGGCGACACAACAGCAGGCGCATCGACGACTGACGATCGTGACGACTTTCTCTATCAGTCCTCGATCTTCACGCCACGTCTCGTTCTTCAGGATTTTCTTCGCTCGGCAGAAAGTAGATTCTTCAAGTTTGTGTCAGGCAAGACAGCTTCGATCCTCTATGTTGCCGCAGGCGATCGGCATATCACGATTGTTATCGATCCAGCAACTTCCTTGGTAAGTACGATCGATGTTATGTACGCTGACGATATGTTGGGCGATGTTGTCAGGCGTGTCGAATATCTCTTGTATGACAGCAGCGGGCGGTCTCGTTATCCGAGTCATGTCGAAGAGCGCACGTTCGGGATTCTGATGAATGATCTTCGGATCAAGCGAGAAACGATAAGAGCTGATTCGACACTCATTGTCGCTCGGATTCCAACAGGCTACAATCTCGCTCCGCCAGCAGCAAAGGCAAAACCGGTAATCACCTCAACGAGATATAACGAGCACATCTATTTCTTTGAGTTGCAACCGGCGGCCACTCGAGTGTTGCTGGTCAATTTCAAAGACTATCTTCTGATCGCTGAAGCACCACTGAGCGCAGAGAACGGTGAGTTGATCTTAACGAAGGCGCACGAATTGTTTCCAAAGAAGCAGATCAAGTACTTCCTGTTTGGGCATCATCATCCCTGGTATCTTGGTGGCGTTCGGGCACTCGTTCATGCAGGTGTGACGATCCTGTCGCAACCACAAGACACCAACTATATAAGGCAACTTGTGACCTTCACTCATCATCTTCATCCGGATCTGTTGGAGAAAGAGCCAAGAGCACTGCGCCTTCAGACGTTCGATTCAACGATCGAGATCGGAGATGATAAAGTGCTGATGCAAATCCTGCCTATTGGCGCGATGTCGCAGCATACGGATGACTATCTCATGTACTACTTTCCGAAGTACAAGCTTCTCTTTGAAGATGATCTGATCGGGATCAGCAAAGACAAGCCTCTGAGAGCTGCAAGCATCAGGCAAAAAGGGTTGTACGATGGCATCAAGATGTATGGCCTTGATGTCGACACGATCGTGCAGAGTTGGCCGGTTGATACGACGAGCGAAACGATCGTTCCGTTTGCAAACCTTGAAGAGAGCGTTCGGCTGATCAAGAAATAAAATGAAGAAGGCCAGGCAATCGCCTGACCTCCTCGCTCCCCAATTGACGGATTACTTAATGTTCGATCACGATCATCTTCGATGAAGTAAACGTAGCATTGATGAGGTCTTTGCCGATCACTCTGACGACATAAGTCCCGTTTGGTAGACCAGACGAACTCTCATTCCACCTCCATGACGTCGCGTGTTGCGAAGCCACCAGTGCTCCAAGAACATTGTAGACTTGTATCGTTGCCTCGCGTGCGCCAGGAACTTCGATGTTCAGCGTGCCATGCGAAGGATTTGGAGATACGTTGAAGTCGTGCTGGTTAGCAAACGCAATCGGAGCAACACCTTGCGTCGCGCTTCTGCGCGTTGCATTGATCCTGAAATGCTGAGAAACAAGTCCGTTCTGAATCGTCAGGACCAGATCGGCTTTGTACGTGCGCTGCGTTGGAGCATTGAGCTCGACAAGCAGGAAGAGGGTACCGCCGGGCGCAATCGTATCAAATCGATATGCGTAAGCGACATTGAAGTATGAGGAATCAGATCCCGTGAAGCTGACGCTCGTGACGCGCACGTTGGTCGATCCGTTATTCTTGAAAAAGAATAAGTGGAGGGAATGCTCGTGCGTAGAGCCAATCGACAAGGTAACCGAGCTATCGGGAAACATGTTGACATAGCTCGAATCTTCAACTGGCAGGTAAATGCTGCCCGTCATACCATAGTCGAAGTAGGTACAAGGTGGCAACGAGTTGACTCCTGTTATGCTGAGACTCAACGAGCCGGTCGGATAGTTTCCGTACTGGAATCCTGAAGTACCGAACTGGACTTGCACAGTGTCGTATGCACCAGCAGCGACTGTATCTGGATAGGGTGTGCCCTTGAAGCTAAATTCGGCTCCGGAGATTTTTGCTCCGGAGATCACAAGCGGCGCCGATGAGATGTTGTGGAGGATGAGAGGCTTGACCGTTGTGTCGGTCAACTCCTGATAAAATTGGAGTTGGCCGTTCGAGCCGGTCATGGCTTCGAAACATGCGCCGCCGTTAGCCGCAATAACTAAAGTGAGTGTGATGGCTGCGTTATCATGCACTCCGTATGCATCGGTATAGTAGAGGGTCGCACCGCCTGATATGGTTTGCGAAGTCAATCCCGAATCATTGACGCAAAGATAGAAGCCAACGGTGTCCCAGCCACGAAGTAGATGAGGCAGCGATGGATGTGAGCCGAGTGCGATGCGATACGAAGCAAGTCCATTCGCAAACGTTGTAAGCGAGTCTAGCAAGACAGCGGAATCATTCGGGTTGTAGATCGTCATCCAGTAACACTGAAGTGTGTTTGGGGCGATCGTATCGAATCTGGATCCATAGAGATTGATCGATACCGGTTGATGCGCAAATGTGTAGCCTTGCAGGGTGACAGTATCATTGCCGAGCGATGATGTCAGGATCAGCTTTCCGAAGTGCGTACCAAGCGAAGTAGGGTGAAAGCGCACCCAGATTTCCGAGACCCCTTTATGGTAAAAACTCGAAGCAGTGACCAGGCTGAATCCTGTTCCGGTCACGCTCACGTTGATCGTCCCCTGATGTGTGGTGTCAATGCGGTTACTGTCAGAGCCTGACCACACCTCAACTCTGGAGCTATCGGTGGCACCGAGTTGTGAGTTAAACGTGAGTGTATCGGACGGCTGCGTTTGGTACGATGGAGCAGCGACAATCTTTGTTGCAGAGAGAAGACAGAGCGCGCAGAGCGTGATGACAAGTTGCGCAAGCGGTTTCCAGCGAAGCGGACCGTGTAATGTGGTAGCCAATGATTCCATGATAAGCTAGTAGTTAAAATCAATGCAGAGTGTCGCGCAGATCGCAACAGGCCTCATCGATGAAGTAATACCGGAAACAGGGCAGTAGTTACGCGTTAGGTAGTAATTGAGTAGTGTCCAGTCTTAGCTATATTCGCATAACTGCGAGCGAGATCGCGCTCTTTGATCTACGACAATGAACATCCACCGTGCCAGCCTGGCTGTAGCATTTCTGATCCTCGCTGTCTGTTCCAGCGGATGCCTGAATGGCGTTATTAGCCTCATCATTCACTCGGACGGATCGGTTACGTACATCGAGGATATGGTGATCGACCGTCTCATGCTTGATATGGCTGCCGCCGGGAAGGATACAACCGCGCCGACGTTGCTCTTTGGCGAAAAACGGAAGTCGCCAATCTGGGATAAGCTTCACGCTGACGCCATACGCGAGATCCTCTTTGCCGATCAAGTGAAACTTCGAAGAGGGAAGTCCTTCGTCAAGAGTGTTACTGCGATGGACACTCCGACCTATAGTGGACTTCACTACATCATGACAACAGAACTTACGTCGTATAGCTATCTTGATTCGATCGTCATTTCTCCGTCAACTGATACAGCAGTGACTTCCGGACATTCAAAAAAGAAGAAGAAAGCAAAGCCCGTCGAGAAGGTTTCTCCGATGATGATTTCGGAATCAGGGGATTCCGTCAAGATCACACTGCACAATAGCTTTGATCGATTTGATGAATTCATGCAGAGTCTTCCCGAGCGCTCGCGTCCACCGATGTTTCAAAAGCTGAAGTTCAATCGCCCTCGCCATGCGACGATCTCGAATACTCTTTATCATCCGGTGCTTCGTGATGCAAACGGAGATGATGATTCGTCTGGCTCTGGACACATGATGGATAGCCTTAGCAAGATGATGGGAATGTTCAGCGGAATGATGAGCGATATGTTCTCGCTTGAGTACAATGTTCAGGTGCCAGAGGCATTGAGTCACGATGCATCAGCGGAGGTTGATTCTGTCACCAATACGCTCCATTGGCATCTCGACTTGTCGACGATGTTTACCGGGGGCTCCGCTGGTGAAGAGAGATACGTCTGGTTCCGAAAACCGAAATAGCCAACAGGACTTTTGACCGATTGAGATGTGTTCGCATCTCCCGATGCGAATTACTATCCAGCTAACAACGAAACCCGAGGTCGCCGCTGATCCAAATGAGATCAAACGATTGGCGGCTGGCGAAGCTAACGTCGAACTCGCACGCGTCTCGCACGTGGAGGTTCTGAAGCGCTCGATCGACGCGCGGTCCAGAGAGCCGAAAGTCTTGCTGAAGGTCGAACTGTTCGTTGACGAATCTCCTCCAGCACCGCAGCTCATTTTCAGGCATTATCCTCCCGTCAATGATGCAAATCGAGTTCTTATCGTAGGCGCTGGCCCGGCCGGACTCTTTGCAGCGCTTCGTCTGATCGAGCTTGGCGTAAAGCCTGTGATTCTCGAGCGCGGCAAAGATGTGCGAGCGCGACGTCGCGATCTTGCACTGATCAATCGCGAAGGCATCGTCAATCCCGATTCCAATTATGCGTTCGGAGAAGGCGGTGCAGGTACGTACTCTGATGGTAAGCTCTATACACGTAGCGACAAACGCGGAAATATTCAGCGCATTCTTGAAACCTTCGTCGAGTTCGGTGCGCCGCGAGATATTCTTGTCGATGCTCATCCGCACATCGGCACCAACAAGCTTCCACAGATCATCGTCAGCATGCGCGAGCGCATACTGCATGCTGGTGGTGAGATACATTTTAATAGACGCGTGACCGACATTGAGATCAAGAACGGAGCACTTGCAGGTGTTCGTGATCAACATGAAGATTATCACGAGGCCAAGGCGCTCATACTAGCAACGGGTCATTCAGCACGTGACATCTTCGAGTTGTTACAGCGGAAGAAGATATCGATCGAGGCAAAGCCGTTCGCACTGGGTGTGCGGATCGAGCATCCGCAATCATTGATCGACGAGATGCAATATCATTGTGCCGAGCGAGGACCATTCCTGCCGCCTGCCTCTTACAGCTTTGTCGAACAGATGGAAGATCGAGGCGTCTACTCGTTTTGTATGTGTCCAGGTGGCGTCATTGCACCATGTGCGACGCTGCAGGAAGAAATCGTAACGAATGGCTGGTCGCCTTCGAAGCGTAACAATCCATTCGCGAATTCCGGTGTGGTGGTCAGCGTCGAGTTAAGTGATCTCAAACAATTCGAAGCGCACGAAGAATTAGCCGCGATGCGATTCCAGGAATCAGTAGAGCATGCTGCATGGGTCGCCGGCGGAAACACCCAGCGAGCTCCGGCACAGCGACTGATCGATTTTGTTGAAGGACGGACATCGAGCGATGTTCCAGTCACATCATACACGCCTGGCGTCGTCAGTGCAGATCTGAATAGTGTGCTTCCTCCATTTGTTGCTGAACGATTACGCGAAGGTCTGCGAGCCTATGGGAAAAAACGACGTGGATACTATACCAATGAAGCAGTGCTTGTCGCTCCGGAATCTCGAACATCTTCACCGGTACGTATCCCTCGTGACAAGTTAACGCTCATGCATCCGCAGGTTTCGGGTCTTTTTCCATCAGGAGAGGGCGCAGGTTACGCGGGAGGAATAGTGTCCGCAGCGATGGACGGCGAACGGGTTGCGGAGGCATGTGCCAGGCTCATGCATTGAGCTTCAGGAGCTCGTTTCGGGACTTGCTTTTCGTTCTCTAAAGCGGTATATTTCGGCTTCCCCGATGGGTGTCCCTCATCCTTTCGGGTTTTAATACCGTCTGAAAAACTCCAATCGATCAGGCCATGCGACATTTTGATTCTTTACTTCGTACGCTCCTTTTTACTGCTGCTCTTTTTGTAAATCTTCTGACCATTCCACTCACGGTAAACGCTCAACTGAAACGGGTTTTTACCTATCAAGGAACACTGCTTGAGAATAATCAACTCGTCAACGGTTCGCGCCAGATCACATTCAAGATCTATAACTCAGCCGGAGCAACACTCTGGACGTCCACACAGACGCTGACGCTGAGTAATGGCATCTTCAGTGTGCCTCTTGGACAAGATCCAGCGTTTCCTCTGTCGATGGATTTTCATGAGATGTATTATCTCGGCATCACTCCGAGCGGGGGCAACGAGCTGACGCCAAAGACAGAGATCGATCCCGCCCCTTATGCGATTCTTGCGACGCATGCAGTTACGGCAGATTCACTTTCGACGCCCGGGATAAAAGGTGTGACTTCACTGAACGGACGTGTGGGAAGGATCACGCTAATGGGCGGTGGTAACACGGCTGTAGTCCCGAATGGTGATACGATTCTCATCAGCTCATCAGGCGTGGGAGGAACAGGAATGCAGGGAGTACAGAGCACGGATGGCTCCATCGGCATTGCAAATCCAAGCGGCCCAGTCGCGAATCTAACTTTGCCGAATGCTTCCATCCCGCTGACGAAGCTCAGCACTTTTGGTGCAGGCTCGGGAAACGTCATTACTTATAACGGAAGCGGACTTGTCTACGCGCCGCCGCCTACGGCCACGCTCGCGCTCCCGTTTAATGTCAGCGATTCGAGTGCCAACCTACTTTTTGCAATCACGCAGCGAGGGACCGGCAGGTTAATGTGGTTGCGGAATGTTGACACTTCAAGCAGCACGCAGTCGACGCTTATTGTTGACGCAAGTAGTAACGGCGCTGGCGGCGCTGGTGCGATCACTGCACGCTCGACGAATAGCTTTGGTCTCATTGCAAGTGGCGGAAGTTCGAGCGGCGGAGTCTTCGGAGTCGTGACGGATGGAAGCAGCAACACAACGTTTAGTGCTGGCGCAGGAATCACTGGGTTCAGCAATGTTGGCAATGGTGTTGCGGGGATCTCGTATGACGCTTCGCATTCCGGTGTCGATGGCTCATCGACCAATGGCAATGGAGTGCGAGGAACGAGCACGAACGGCATAGCTGGATCCTTCACGGTTACGAATTCTTCGAATGCAAATCCTGCGATTGAAGGAGTCACGAGCGGTGCTGGTCCAGGAGTTTTCGGATCGAGTGGCGGAGGGCCAGGAGTGAAGTCAACATTCAACGGAGTTGGTGCGGGCACATCGCTTGAGGTCAACAATGGAGCGATAAAAGTGACAGGTGGGAATCAGCCTGCCTTTATCCACACCGCTACTCCTGCCAACATCGCGCTGAATTATACAGTGATCACGAATGCACTCACTGATGGCGATCCAAGTGCTTCGTTGTTCGTCACGCCGCTTCAGAATCCTGCGATGCCCATTTTTTGCAACTTTCCGATTGGAGTCTATTACCTGGTTGGGGCAGGAAAGTGGGTCATCTTTAATGAGGGTGGCTTAGGAACCTTCATCCCCGTCAGTGCGCAGTTTAATGTTCTGGTGATCAAACATTAGATCATCTGAACCACCGGCGCCTGGACTGATTCTCACCAATTACTGCGAACACATGCAGCTGCGCATCGCGGCTGCATGCTGGATAGAACTCAGCACTTCCCTGCGGGACCAATCTATTTACGAAGAGAATTTGCATTGGTAATGCCAAGGTAAAACAAAGGTTACGTTTTATTGATGTGCGAAAAATAGTTTTGCGGTCAAATAACAAAATCCTTGTTCCGCTCATTGCGCTCGCGAATGAGCGGAAAGGATCGCCTCATTCGGAGGCTGGCAATCTCACGTACAATCCTGACCGCTCGCATGTCACCGGTATATTCGCACAACCAATCGCTTCTCAGATCACGCAATTCTGTCATGTTTAGTATCGCGCTCTCACTTTTCTTTTTTCTGACCGGTTGTAAAGATTCGAACACGCCGGGCACGCCTCCAGCGACAGGCATTAACAAAGTGAATCACGTCGTCGTGATCTACCTTGAGAACCACAGCTTTGATAATCTGTACGGAGAATTTGCAGGTGCAGACGGCCTCGCGAATGCGTCAGCTACTCAAACGCAAGTCGATTCCGCAGGGAATCCGATGGCGGTACTGCCGTTTGTAACTGGCTCGCCGTATCCCAATAATCTTCCAAACAAACCGTTTAATATCGATCAGTATCGTCCATGGGATAGCCTCACAAGTGATCTTGTGCATCGCTACTACCAGGAGCAGGGACAGATCGATGGCGGGAAGATGGATAAATATGCGCTGATCAGCGATGCGAAGGGATTAAGTGTCGGCTTTTATCACACCGCCGAACTTCCGCTTGCCGTTGAAGCGAAGCACTATGTGCTATGTGACAGATTCTTCCATAGTGCGTTCGGAGGCTCCTTCCTCAATCACCAGTTCTTCATCGCCGCCGCTCCGCCAACATTTCCGAATGCCCCGACCTCGGTGGTCGCAAAGCTAGATGCAAATGGAAAGGTCATCCAGGATGGATTTGTCTCGCCGGATGGATTTGCGATTAATACTTCCTTCACGGTCAATACACCCCACCCATCATCGGTACCTGCCGCACAACTCGTTCCTAATCAGACCAATCCCACGATCGGCGATCGTCTTTCGGCTGCAAATATTACCTGGGCATGGTACTCGGGGGGCTGGAATAATGCTCTAAGCGGTACTCCCGATAAGCTATTCCAATTCCACCATCAGCCGTTTGCCTATTATGCAAACTTTGCCGATGGTACGCAAGCAAAGAAGGATCACTTGAAGGACGAAATTGATTTTCGAGCTGCTGCTGCCGCAGGTACATTGCCTGCAGTGTCTTTCGTAAAGCCACTCGGCGATGACAACGAACATCCTGGATATACCGATCTTGCAAAAGGAGAGAAGTACACACTCGATCTCATCAATGCAGTTCGAAACGGTCCGAACTGGAATGACTGTGTAATCATCATTACTTATGACGAGCATGGCGGCTTCTGGGATCATGTCGCGCCGCCAACAATCGATAAGTGGGGACCAGGTACACGCGTACCAGGAATCATCATTTCTCCGTTCGCAAAGACTGGCTTTATCGATCACACACAATACGAAACACTCTCGATCCTCGCATTCATCGAGAAGCGGTGGAGCTTGACTCCGCTCACGGCTCGGGATGCGAATGCCAATCCGTTTTCGAATGCATTCTCGTTCTGATCAGCAATGGCGGAGCTAAAAACGAAAAACCTGCGTCAAACGCGGACCTTCAATGCAAGGGCGAGCGATCTCTACGAAGCGATTATGGATTCACGCAAGCACTCGCAGTTCACAGGTTCGAAATCGAAAGTGAGCACGAAGGTTGGAGGAAGTTTCACTGCGTCAGACGGATATATTCAAGGGATAAACCTAGAGTTGGTGCCCAATCGAAAGATCGTCCAGAACTGGCGCGGCTCCGATTGGCCGGCAGAGCATTATTCCAAAGCAACGTTTTCGCTCTCGCCTGCCGGGCGTAGCAAGACCAAACTCACATTCACGCAGACCGGGATCCCAGCAGCGCAATTCGAATCGATCAAGCAAGGCTGGATCGAATATTACTGGAAGCCGCTTGAGGAATGGCTTAAGCGATGAATCGCGAGAAGGGGAGACGTGAAGGTGGCCGTCCTCGTCCGGTCTACTTCATCATTCGAAGTAGGATTTCGTTTACTCCGAAATCCTCACCAGCTTCTGTGAGCCAGCGAAGACCCCATTGACGAGCACTCTCGCCTGATAGATTCCGGCAGGATAGCCATGAAGATCAAGTGGCAGCGAGGCAGCGCCTGCCTTCATTAGTCGATCGCGGATCAATGTTGTTTCGACTCCAAGTATGTTCACGATCGTGACCGTGATCCTGCTTGCGTTCTTGAGTTCGATCGGAAGCGATGTCGAGGAGTTAAATGGATTCGGGATTGGAGCGCTAAGCGAATACGTATGAGGTGACGGTAGCAATACTTCTGCGTTCGATGTCCGACCGACAAGGATCGCTGTATCCTTAATCGAATGCGCAAATTTCAAAGGATTGTTTGTGGAGAAGAGATCAGTCGTTGAGAACTTCCCTGAAACCACTGCTCACTTAACATAAGTGATGGGTGGATCGTGCGTCAAGCGCTCACGCTCGCCGCCAGCGGTGTCAATGTAGATGCACAATCGTGATCGCCCTCCCGACGAACATTCCAAAGCCATCACCATGCACGTTCCAAATTACGTTCGTGTTGTGCGTTGAACTTGAGAAGGGGAGATCAGTGCCGTTAGCATAAAATCCAAAATTACTGCTTCGGAAGTAATCGTAATAAGCGCGATCGAATGTAATCACACCAAGTGTGGTCTTCGAGAGCTGGCGATGGATGATCGTTGAATCAGTCGTATTGAAGAACTCAGCGCTGATATTGGCGATGGTTGCGCGTTCGATGGAAGTATCAAGCCTGCAAGTCCACAGAGAATAGAATTGGTAGACTCCCAGCGAATCGGAAGTAAATGCGTAGTAAGTATAAGGTGCGTATGGATCGTGACTAAAATCAATACTGAGAGTAACTAACGGAGGCCTTCCGTTGCCGGAATCGATCTTGATACCGATCGAATCGAAGGTTACATAGTGCGGTATGATCGTCTGCGCAAATGCATGTTTGCCATCTGCCGAAACGTCGAGAGAGTATGTCACGCCTGGTTGAGCAACAATCGAATCGCTCGTGAAATAACCGTTTCCCTTGTACCGCAATCCCATCGGTGTTCCATTGAAGCTCAGGGTCGCATTTGCAGTTGGCAGGAACGACGCGGTATCATGGTTATATCCACTACCGGAAATGTGCGCGGTTAGCGGGAGTGTCCTTTCGATCTGAATCGAATCGATGATATGTCCTGCGGTCAGGACTCCGCGGACAACGAGCAATTCCTCATAGGGCAGGTCCGTTGGATTGCTAAGCGATTCGCACCCGGCAATCAGCAACGTTGCGGCAATGAAGGAGAGGAATGTTAGAAAGCGCATGAGAGTCCGAAGGTTGGGATGATTGGAAAGAGCGTCACGCGATGCACTTGAATGCTGCTGGTACGATTACCAAGATTATCGTATGTATATGTTCGTTCGATATTCTGTAAAAAAACATTTTGCCGAGCGTAGACATTGTAGACATCCAGCATCAGCTTCCACGGCAGACCGAACCATGTGAATGAATGAGTTGCACTGATATCCAACTTATGGAATGCCGGTAATCGATAGTTGTTCCGATCGCCATAACCATATGAGTAGTTGTTGTAATAAGAAAAGCGATCAACTGGGTTGATCGGATCGAACACATACTGATTCGTCGGCACCGTAACGGCCTGCCCTGTGCCGTACATCCATGTGGCACCGAATTCCCAGCGATCATTTACTTTGTAGGTGAGGACGATGCTGATGTCATGTCTTCGGTCATATCTCGGATAGAACGGATTGCCATTGTTGAGTTCAGGAAACGTGCGGCGCGTCCAGGCAAGCGTGTAGCCGATCCAACCTGTGAGTGGACCAACGCGTTTGTTCAGGAACAGCTCGACGCCGTACGCAACGCCGCTGCCTGCTGTGAATGAATTCTCCAACGGTACATCCAGGCTGAAGTTGGCTGTGTCTTTATACTCGTAGAGGTTCTGCATCGACTTGTAATAGCCTTCGACGCTCAAAAAATAATCTTGACCCAATATCGATGTTTCAATACCAAGCACGCCTTGCTGTGCAGCTTCCGATTTGATGGTCTGAGTTGAAGGAAACCACACGTCAGTCGGAAGGGAAATATCATTGCGGACGATCAAGTGCAAGAATTGATCAGCGATACTGAAAGCGCCGGTGAGAGAAAAATTGTCGTCTAGCGCATACTTCATCGACAGCCGTGGCTCTGCTCGGAAATAATTTCCACCCTGGAAATAATACAGCCGGAGGCCAGCATTGCCTTTGAATCTATTGCCCCATTTCCATTCATCCTGTCCATAGATCGATCCATCAAATGCGTTGATGATCGTCGGTGTCCTATCGATCGATGAGAACTGGGAGAGTTGGGCTGTCGCGTCTGCGCGAAATCGGTGCTCGGTCGCTTCGATGCCGGCCTTGAAATGGTGTTCGTCGTTCATCAGATATTCAGCTTCAGCACGGATCATGTAGTCCCGGATACCTGATGTCGACTTGAAGTCGCTCGATGTGTCTGTTAAGGACTGGACGAGCGTCGAAAAATGATAATCAGTGAAGATCGCTGAAAAATTGGTAAACAGATTTGGAGTTGCAATATGCGTCCAGCGAAGATTGCCAGTCGAATTGCCCCAGCTCACCGCGAAGTTTCCGGAGTCTTGAACGGAAGGCGGCGCCCCAAAAATATCGCGTCCGAGGTAGCCGCTGACCGACAGTTTATCTGATCCCGACAAACGAAAGGTTACTTTGCCGTTCAAGTCGTAGAAATAGTAAGTCGGAATAATCGATCGATCGGGCACCGCAAGCAGCAGAAGGTCGAGATACATTCTTCTTCCCGAAAGCATGTAGGAAACATCGTTTCCGATAGGCCCTTCGATATTCAACCTTCCATCGATCAAACTCAGCCCAGCAGAACCATGCAGATGTTCTCGAGATCCTTCTCGTGTAGTAAGATCGAGTACACTCGAAAGCCTGCCACCATATTCTGCCGGGAACGCGCCTTTTATTAATCGTATGTCGTTGAGAGCATCAGCGTTGAAGGTCGAAAGAAATCCGCCGAGGTGAGATGGATTGTAGATGATAGCGCCGTCCAATAGGTAGAGATTCTGGTCGGGCGAACCACCGCGAACATAGAGGCCGCTCGAGATCTCAGAAACGCTCTGTACACCTGGAAGTAATTGCAGTGCTCTCAGTACATCTACTTCTCCGCCGAGCGCCGGAAGTTTTTGAATAAAATCCGGCCGAATGTTAGTCGTGCTTATAGCGTGTTCACTGCCTCGGTCGGAGTCACTCTCTACAATGATTACATCCGATGTTACAAATTCTGTCTCGAGCTCAAGATCGAGCCGCAGCGAGGATTGAGTTGGTGCGATCATAATGTGCCGAACGAGCGGTCGGTGACCCAGTGCTTTCACCGTTAAAAAGTAATTGCCTGGCTCGACTTGACTTATCGCGTAGAAGCCAAATTTATTCGTTACCGCCCCTCGCAAGGCCCTTCTACTATTTGAGTCTTCAGCCAGAGCGATGTTTGCTCCGATCACAACCTCGCCACTGGTACTATCCGTGACAAGACCGGAAATCACGCATCCTCCGCGCTGACCATATCCCTTCGATGCCAGTCCACAATAGGCGAAGAGGAGAATAATCACGACGAGGAAGGGGTGACGCATCAAGTTCAGCGGATTGGCTTCGGATCGGGAGAACATTTAGTGGCAGATGATTGCATTGACTTACGAGTAGACTACACCTATCTGTTCAACTTGTTTCCAAATTCAGCAAAAAAAAAGCGGAGCCAGAGGCCCCGCTTCGGAAAATCAAGACTGCAGATTACTTCGTCGTCGTACCTGCAGAGTGACGCGGGAGACCAGGTGTGTGCTGCTGGGTCTCGTGAGTATTTGGAGGCGTAGTGGTCGTTGTGGTTGTTGTCGTAGTGGTGGTCTTTTTGCCATCAGTTGAAACGTGCTTTTCGCCAGTAGTTTTCACGGTGGTGACCTTCCCCGAATCGGCTTTCATTGCCTTGCCAGCATCGGCGGCGAGGAATGTTTGGATGTCGCCCTGGAGTCTGCCATTCTCGTCGACGAGTGTTTTCCACTTGCTTGAAAGATCATCGAAGTTGACACCCAGACGATCGTTGGCAGTTTTGAGCTTATCAGCGTTATCAGTGGGAGCATTCTCATACATTCTCGCGCTATCCTCAAGGGCAGCAACTTTGGCGAGGTCCTCATCCATTTTACGGATCTCCTGCTTGAGTGCGTTGGCTCTGGCAGTATCCGCCTTCGGCTTTGCAGCCTGAGCATCAAGGTCCGACATCCATTTTTGGTGGTCAGCTTTCATTGTGGCTGAAGATGTCGCAATCTCGCTGAGGAGTTTGTCAGCAGAAGTTTTTTTGGTACTGTAATCCAGGCTTACAGTTTCGTCTGTCTTTTTGCAGCTGCTCATCGAGCCTGCAACCAAAAGTCCGACCGCCAGCATCGCTGCCATGGACGTGCGTGAAATTGCCATAAATGTATCTAATGAATGGGTAAATAAATCAATGAGAGATCCCCTCGAAACGTCCCGAGGAGCTCCACAACGGTACCTTCACGGGAGTGTTTGCCTCGAGGGACGAATCACTGCGCGAAGCAATGCAAAAAGTGAGCCCGGGCGGTATCGAACCGACGACCCTCTGATTAAAAGTCAGATGCTCTACCACTGAGCTACGGGCTCCCACTCTAATTCCGCGGCTCTAAACCGCCCCCGGCAAGCCTAAAGTGCCCTCGGAAAGCAATTTGCCGGCGCGAATCCCGACTCAGTCTCGCATCAACCCCTGCCCGTATATTTGCAACTCTGTAAAATCCACCGAATTCGAGACCAACGAGCGATTCATGAAACAGGAGATCTACGTCGAGGACCTTTCGAAGCATATTGATGAGGAAGTAACCCTTCGTGGATGGCTCTATAATAAGCGCTCCAGTGGAAAGATCCAGTTCCTGATCCTCCGGGACGGTACCGGCCTCTGTCAGTGCGTCGTGATGAAGAATGCCGTAGATGAAGAGAGCTTCGCGGTTGGTGATCGCCTGACGCAGGAATCGGCCGTTGCCGTTACCGGCAAAGTCCAGAAGACGCAGAAGGACGCACCTGGCGGCATCGAGCTCTTCGCTTCGAAGGTCGAGGCCATCGCACTGACGGCTGACTATCCCATCACCCCGAAGGAACATGGCATTGAATACCTGATGGCGAACCGCCATCTTTGGCATCGTTCTACTCGGCCATGGGCAACGATGCGAATTCGGCATACGCTCGTCAAGGCGATCAGGGATTTCTTTGACGATCGCGGCTTCATTCTTTTTGATGCTCCAATCCTTACGCCAAATGCCGCAGAAGGCACGAGCACACTTTTCGAGACAAAGTATTTTGATGAAGGGATGGCGTACCTCTCGCAGTCCGGCCAACTTTATGCGGAGGCGGGGGCGATGGCACTTGGCAAAGTCTATGTATTTGGCCCGACATTCCGTGCGGAGCGGTCCAAGACGAAGCGCCATCTTACCGAATTCTGGATGGTCGAGCCTGAGGTTGCCTTCATGGATCTCGAAGGCGATATGCAACTTGCAGAGGAATTCGTTCACTTTGTCGTCACTCGCGTTCTTGAACAGCGAAAACCGGAATTGGCGATCCTCGACGAAGGCACTGGGAAATTGGAGACACGTCTACGGAATGTGCTCAAGCCTTTTAAAAGGCTCCATTATGATGAAGCCGCAAAGATCCTTGATAAGTATTGGGACGAGAAGCTCGCGCAGGGTACGGAAGACCTGCCTCCAACATTTAAGCGTTTTACGTACGGAGACGATTTTGGTGCGTATGATGAAGTGGCGCTGACTTCTATCTATGAGGAGCCGGTCATCGTGCATCACTACCCCGCGGAAGTCAAGGCGTTTTACATGAAGCGCGATCCGAACGAACCGGACAAGGCGCTCGCCATGGATGTACTCTTTCCGGGTTTCGGCGAGATCATTGGGGGATCGCAGCGAGAAGATGACTATGACACGCTCGTGCAGAGGATCAAAGAGCACAATCTGCCAATGGAGGCATTCGAATGGTACCTCGATCTGCGCAAGTATGGATCAGTGCCGCATGCAGGCTTTGGATTGGGACTTGAACGGCTCGTACTCTGGGTCTGCGAACTCGATCATATTCGAGAAGCGATCCCATTTCCTCGAACGCTAAATCGCATTTGGCCCTAATTGTGCACTTGAGAACGTCTTTCTGTAACTATACACACTATGAAACGAAGCTGTTTCGCTATAATCACCGCCGCTATCATACTAACGTCATCAGTGGCGTCAGCGCAGACTACACGCACCGATTCGCTCGCACCAAGGATCACGCGATTTAGCGAGAATGTCTTTGGAGTTGGACTGGCAGCAAGTCTTTGCAGTGGGTTGGGCCTTTCGTTCAAGCATCATCTTGCGAATATTCCGATCGCGTACCAGATCACTGGGGGTCCGTTCAAGACCAGTGGAATCGCGATGTGGGATATCGGTGCTGAGTTTCAATACGATCTTTCGGTAGCATCGAACCGACTCTATGCTGTCTTTGGAATCGGAGAATACTATTACGGCAGCAACGATAGCGCAAAGGTTGGCAATCAGCTCGTAAGTCCAACTCGGCTTGGAATCGGCATTGGCTACGAAATGTCGCAAAGCAACGCGATCGGATTATCGCTAAATCTGATGATCACGCTATTCGAGCCCGACGGCGTGATTCTGCCATTGCCGAGCATAGGAGTGCATTATTACTTCAAATAAGTTCAAATTGGATTTCATTGGGTTTCTGACACAACGGCTCATCAAAAGCATTTCTCGGGAGAATTCTCACACGAATCTGCGTTAGGCAACCGGCTTTTGGTTCGGGTGTCTTCTTTTCTTTGTGCCAGACTGAATGGAGATCGGTGAGATCATCTTTTGGATCTTGAGTATAGGCGCGATTGCCTCTGCTCTTCTATGTGTAACGCGGCAGAGTGCTGTCGTCAGTGCTCTGATGCTCGTGCTCACCTTCGTTTGCCTCTCCGGGCTCTATCTTACACTTCAGGCCCAATTCCTTGCTGTGGTGCAGGTTGCAGTTTATGCTGGTGCCATCATGGTGCTAGTGCTGTTTGTCATCATGCTCCTTAATCTCTCCGCAGAAGAATTCAAGATCTCTCGTAATTGGAAGACTGTCGCCGGATTGCTTGCCACGCTTGGGATAATGGCTCAGATCCTGGCTGCGATCTTCATGTCGTCGGATAAGCTGCCCCACACAATTCATGCGAACGCAGGTGTGCTTGGTACGACTGAATCGATCGGAGAGATGCTCTACTCGAACTACTCATTCCCATTTGAGATGGCATCGATCATTCTGATCTCGGCAGCAGTAGGGGCGATCATCCTGGCAAAGAAACGGCTCGTCTAACCCAAGCATGACCACACTCACCAACTATCTTGCCGTCAGCGCCGTCCTTTTTATTATTGGCACCGCAGGCGTACTTTTTCGCCGAAACGCGATCATCATTTTTATGTGCATCGAATTGATGCTCAATGCTGTCAACCTGACGCTCATTGCGTTTTCTCAATTCCTTGGCAATCAGACCGGTCAAATACTCGTCTTCTTCGTGATGACCGTAGCAGCCGCTGAAGCTGCGGTAGGACTTGCGATCGTCATCGCGCTCTTCCGCAATAAGGAAACCGTCGAAATCGACAAGATCAATCTTTTGAGACTCTAACCAACGAGACAACAAGCATCAATTCGTGATACAACTGATCCCCGTAATTGTTTTCGCTCCGCTCGCGGGCTTTCTCATTAATGCGTTCTTCGGATCGCGATTAGGGAAGCTCTCCGGTTGGATCGCAACATTCGCGGTGTTCATCAGCTTTGTGATTTCCGCTGGCGTGTTCGTGGAGATGCTCCAGAAGCCTTCAGACGATCGAGCGATTCATTATGTCCTCGCTAACTGGCTCGATGTCGGGAAGGTCCACGTCGGAATCAGCTTTTTGATCGATCAGCTCTCGATCATTTTCATGCTAATCATCACGGGCGTCGGTGCGCTGATCCATTTGTATTCGATCGGCTATATGAAGAGTGACCGTGGCTTTGGTCGCTTCTTCACCTATATGAATCTCTTCATCGTCATGATGCTCCAGCTCGTCATGGCGGATAATTTTCTCTGGACGTTCGTCGGCTGGGAAGGCGTAGGACTCTGCAGTTATCTTCTGATCGGATTCTGGTACGAAGAGAAGAAGAATACCGATGCGGCAAAGAAGGCTTTTATCGTCAATCGTATTGGTGACTTCGGTTTTCTCGTCGCGATGGGAGCGATGCTTGCAGCCTATGGCAGCTTGAATTATCTCGACCTACTTGGTTCGGGCAGCAATGTCATTGATGGCACAAAGCATCTCGGCGTTGTTGCGGGCATGCACGGCGGCGACTGGACCATTGGTTTTATTACGCTAATGCTCTTTCTTGGCTGCACCGGCAAGAGCGCACAGATCCCGCTTTACGTGTGGCTTCCGGATGCGATGGCTGGTCCGACACCGGTCTCTGCACTGATCCATGCAGCAACGATGGTGACGAGCGGCATTTTTCTTGTCGCTCGCTCTAACATGTTCTTTGCGCTTGCGCCTGTGACGATGGGCGTTGTTGCAGCGGTGGGCGCAACCACCGCAGTGTTTGCCGCGATCATCGGCATCTTCCAGAATGATATCAAGAAGGTGCTGGCCTATTCGACGATCTCGCAGCTTGGCTACATGTTCCTCGCTCTCGGCGTTGGTGCGTTCACTGCCGGCGTGTTTCATGTGATGACTCACGCATTTTTCAAGGCCTGTCTTTTTCTTGGTTCGGGTGCAGTGATCGAAGCGATGCATCACGAGCAGGACATGCAGAAGATGGGTGGTCTGAAAAAGTATCTGCCCTTCACGTTCTGGACGTTTATGATTGCGACGCTTGCGATCAGCGGCATTCCGCCATTCGCTGGATTCTTTTCAAAAGACGAGATTCTCTGGAATGCGTTCAGCCGCGGAAGTGTGCTGCTGTGGCTCATGGGGGCAATTGCGGCAATGATGACAGCGTTCTACATGTTCCGCGCTGTCTTCCTCACGTTCTTCGGTAAAGAACGCTTCGATGCTGAGCACCACAAACCGCATGAAGCGGGCTGGCACATGACGCTGCCATTGATCGTACTGGCGGCTCTCTCAATCGTGGGAGGATTTCTCAACATACCGCACGTCCTCGGCGGAAATGCAACGCTTGAACATTGGCTTGCGCCAGTCCTGGAGCAAGGCGAACAAACTGCGCAGGTTTCATTCAGTGAGGCGAGTGCGGGACTTGAGATCGGGTTGATGGTTGCATCGGTTGCAATCGCAATCTGCGGCATCCTGCTGGCGATGCGATTATACAAGAAGAAGACAACACTCGTGCGTGACGAGGCTGTGCTCGGAACACCGTACCGAATTGCGGTCCATAACTTTTATGTTGATGAAGCTTATGATAAGCTGATTGTCCAGCCGTTGTACACATTCAGCGATCGCTTCTTATATAAGATCGTGGATGTGAAGATTATCGATGGCTTCGTGAATGGGCTCGCTCAGATTACCGATGGCACGAGCAAAATCATTCGCAGGATCCAGACTGGCGTTGTGCAGAACTATGCTGTGATGATCGTAGTCGGTTTGCTGGCAGTTGTGAGCTATTTGATGATCTTCTGACAAAGAAGTAAATGGGTTTGCTTTCAGTACTCATCTTTTTTCCTTTGGTCGGTGCTCTGGCAGCGCTGCTGATGCGCGGTGCAACGGCAGCGAAGATGGTGGCATTGGCCACAGCCCTCGTTACGTTTTGCATTTCGCTCGTCGTCTACATGAAATTCGACTCGAACCTCGCTGGGTTCGATATGAAAGAGCAAGTGCAGTGGGTAGTGCTGCCAGGCCTGCATCTTTCGTATTTCGTTGGCATAGACGGCATGTCGATGATGCTCGTCCTGCTTACGACCTTCCTGATGGTTATCACGCTCATCGGCACCTGGAATTCAGTAACCAAGAACGTCCCCGCGTTCATGGCGCTCCTACTTCTGCTGGAAACCGGAATGCTTGGTGTGTTCTTGTCGCTCGATCTTTTCCTCTTCTATGTCTTTTGGGAAGTCGTTCTCATTCCGATGTACTTCATCATCGGACTTTGGGGCGGCAAGCGGAGAATCTACTCGGCAGTCAAGTTCTTCATTTTTACGATGTCAGGATCGCTCCTGATGCTCGTGGCGATCATCTGGCTTGGCGTTGAAGCGGGAAGGCAGTTAGGTGAATTTACTACCGACATTACGAAGCTCTATCAGGTAAGCCGTTCGCTTCCGATCGACGTGCAGCATTATCTTTTTCTTGCCTTTGCACTTTCCTTCGCGATCAAAGTACCGCTCTTTCCGCTGCACACGTGGTTGCCTGATGCCCATGTGGAAGCTCCGACCGCCGGTTCTGTGATTCTTGCCGGTGTGCTTCTCAAAATGGGAACATACGGGCTGATCCGCTTCAATCTCGGTCTCTTTCCACAAGCAAGCTTCGATTATTCGGGATTGATGACGACGCTGGCGGTGATCGGTATTATCTATGGCGCGCTGGTCGCGATGGTGCAGACCGATATCAAGAAACTGATCGCCTATTCGAGTGTGACGCACATGGGCTTCATTGTTCTTGGGATTTTCTCGATGACCCGTGAAGGATTGCAGGGAGCTGTCATTCAGATGGTGAATCACGGTCTTTCGACTGGCATGCTGTTCATGATGTTCGGCATGATGTATGACCGTCGCCACACAAGGGAGATCTCGGACTATGGCGGACTTGCACGAGTGGTGCCGCTCTTCACTGTCTTCTTCGGTATTGCCGTGTTCTCGAGTGTTGGGCTTCCTGGACTGAATGGCTTTATCGGCGAGTATCTGACGATGATGGGCGCATATCAATCCAGCGTGCTCAATAGCTGGTCGTATGCAATCTTCAGCGCGACGGGAGTTATTCTTGCAGCTGTATATCTGTTGTGGATGTATCAGCGCTTTGTCTTCGGCAGAGCTAAAGGCACATCGGCTGCCGCGGTCGATGGGCACGATCATTCATCACATGCAAGCACGCATTCACCGAGCGACCATGCTTTAAACGATCTCTCCTGGCGCGAGATCGTCGCAGTCGTCCCGCTTGTAATTTTTATGGTTTGGATCGGTATCCGTCCGATGCATTTTCTCGCGACGAGTCAGTCTGCGATGTATAAACTTTCAGACGACCTGTTGCAGCAGAAATCCGGAATTGTTTTTCCTGAGCAGCAATCGCAGCCGTCAAAGCCGATGCAGCAGTTGCCTGGCGGCCTGAGACGTTAAGAGCTTTATAGAATAATCTTGCAGTGCCAACGATTACACAAGTAACGACGACAGATCTCATCGCAGTGCTTCCGCTACTGGTGCTCGCCGGTACCGGAATGGTCGTGCTGATGTGGGATGCGTTTGAGAAACGTCCATCACGGATCCCGCTCACACTTGCTGTGGTCGGTTCACTCGGCGCAATTGCTGCTGCACTGGCTAATATCGACCACAATGGGCGCGCATTTAGAGGGATGCTCCTCGATTCGACTTACTCCAATTTCTATGCGATCATTTTTTCGATCGCGGCGATTCTGGCAGTTCTTCTTGCAGAGCGGAATCTGAAAGACGAAGAAGTGGTGATCGGCGAGTTTGCAGGGCTTGTGTTGTTCGCCGCCTGCGGAATGGTAATGCTCGCTTCCGGAATGGATCTCATCGTCACGTTTCTCGGGCTTGAGACAATGTCGATCGCATTTTATGTGATGGCCGGGCTCTTTCGAAAGAGCGTGCGATCGAACGAAGCCGCATTGAAGTATTTTCTCCTGGGCTCTTTCTCGGCAGGATTCTTCCTTTATGGAATTGCCCTGCTCTATGGCACATTTGGCTCGACGAATCTTGATGTCATGCACCGCCTGTTGTTGAATCCGGCCGATGCTGCCCGCATTGTTTCCACACCGATCTTCTGGATGGGCACCGCCATGTTGCTCGTCGGCTTTGCTTTCAAGATTGCAGCATTCCCGTTCCATCAATGGGCGCCTGACGTCTACGATGGCGCTCCGACCGTCGTGAGTGGGTTCATGTCGACGGCCGGCAAGGCTGCTGCCTTCAGCGCCTTTGTGCTTGTCTTTGATGTGGCCCTTGCTCCCGTAGTTGCAAATACTGCCGCGCAAGATAAACTGCAGTTCATTCTTTGTCTGCTTGCTGTAGGCTCGATGGTCTATGGGAATATCACGGCGATCGCGCAGACGAACGTGAAACGCATGCTCGCGTACAGCAGCATTGCGCATGCGGGTTATATGCTGTTGGGTGTTGCCACGCTAAACGCTGAGGGTTCTCGTGCAGTTGCTGTCTATCTCACCGTCTACACGTTAATGCAGATCGGCGCGTTCGGTGTCGTTGCGTTTATCGAAAAAGAATCAGACGGCGGACTCTTCCTCAACGATTATGCAGGACTTGCGCGCCGGAAGCCAATGCTTGCATTCATCATGACGATTATGATGCTTTCGCTGGCAGGCATTCCACCGCTCGGTGGATTCTTTGGTAAATATTATCTCTTCGCCGCCGCAATTCGCGCAGGGCTCACTCCCTATGCTGTCATAGGGGTCATCGCAAGTCTTGTATCGGTCTACTTCTATTTGCGACTCATCGTTCTCATGTATTTCCGCGAACAAGGCGAGACAGCTTATGGCACGGAAATCGGCAAGTCAGTTTCGATCTTGCCTGCAGGCGGTGGTGCTGCGCTCGCGATTCCTGGAACGACAGGTGCCTGGGCGGCACTCATTCTCGCGGCAGTCGGATTGTTAGTACTCGGTGTCGCGCCAGCCATTATGACTGGCGTAGTACAAAACTTTTTCGTACAACCTTAGGCCGAGGTGTCCGAATGAGTGCAAGTCGCAGGCAGCAATGATCCCGGTTCTCACTGCGCAAGAGGTTCGCGACTATGATCGTTATCTGATTGAGGAAGTTGGCTTAGCTGCTTCTGAACTTATGGAGCGAGCGGCGAGCGAGATCTTTAAGCATTTAACTCCCTGGCTCGTGCAGGAACCCACATCGCAGGTTCTCATCTTCAGCGGCCGCGGCAACAATGGCGGCGATGGTATCACACTCGCTCGACTCCTTTCCAACGCTGAAGTCAAGACTCAACTGGTGATCGTCGGAGATCCAACGGCATTGTCTGCTGAAGCAGCCAAACAATACGAACTTCTCCTAGAAGGGAAAAGTCGGTCCCCAATCTTCGAGTTCAGCGACTCGATGCATCTCGCGATCGATGAATCGAGCCCTCTTATCATTGTCGATGCATTGCTCGGCACGGGAGCTTCGGGCCTGCTCCGAGGAGACATGCCGGAGGCTGTACAATTTCTCAATCAAGCTGCATTAAGGTATGGCGCGATCGTGCTTTCTGTTGATATTCCAACGGGGATGGATGCGGATACGGGCGAATATGAGATAGATGAAGAAGGAAGGCCGTTTGTAGTCAAGGCAAATCTAACAGTAACGATCGCTGCGGCGAAGGTCGGCTTCTATCGAGCCAACGCGGCTTCAATTACCGGTAACATTGCCGTAGCCGGACTCACGGACCGAGCCGATCTGCAACCGCGATCACACATTCGACTGGTCGAACGTAGCGACGTCATTGCTGCTTATCCCAGGGCGGAAAACATTTCCTCGAAGTATGACTTCGGTCATGTGCTTTCGGTTTGTGGTTCGCGTGGTATGACGGGTGCTGCGATCATGGGAGGTGAAGCGGCGCTTCGTTCCGGCTGCGGACTCGTGACCGTCGCGACTTCTGCCAGTGAACGTCACATTGTTGCACAGGCGATGGCTGAACTTATGACTGTTGGACTTCCCGAGACGTCCACCGGCGCTCCCACGACTTCAGCATGGGATGTACTTGAATATTTTATAAAGCGAGCCGATGTCTTACTGATCGGATCAGGGATGAAGCCGGAACCAGAAACTGCGGATCTTTTGCGCAAGATCTTGCGCGAGGCAGCCAAGCCTATCGTTGCCGATGCCGGAGCACTGCACGCAGTAGCCGAAGATCTGAGTATTTTAGACCATCGACAATCGGCAACCATTCTGACGCCCCACGCTGGCGAACTTGCCAAACTCATAGGGATCGAACGAAAACAGGTTGAACACGATAGGATGGCATACGCGAGGTCGTTCGCGTTGGAACACAAAGTGACGGTTGTCAGCAAAGGTGCACCTACGTTTACAATTTCGCCAGCAGGCGATGTGTTCGTGAATACTACAGGAAATGTTGGCCTGGCTACTGCGGGTACGGGCGATGTGCTTGGCGGCATGATTGCCAGTACCTTCGCCCGAATGACCGCTGAACCGACGGATGCCGCATGGATTGCAGTCTATCTTCACGGAGCAGCTGCTGATCTTGCTAAAACAGAGTGGACCACAATTGGCATGACAGCCCGCGATGTAACGTTTAAGCTTGGCGAGACATATAGGAGTATGGGATTCGAATGAGTCCTCTTAACTAGTTGAACATCAACAGTTGAACATGCCCTCAACGGCTACTGCACTGTTACGCAAGGATTTCACGATCGAATTTCGCACGCGCTTTGGCGTGAGCGCGGTCGTGATGTTCCTGTTGGTGACAGTCGCTGTGATCGCGTTTTCGACGCCTGGCGAGCAACTCTCATCTAGCATACTGAGCGCGTTCTTTTGGATCGCACTCTTTTTTGGCGGTATGACGGGCCTTGCGCGCAGCTTCATTGCAGAAGAAGAGCGAGGCACGGCGTTCCTACTGCGGGTGTATGCACCGAGCGACTCCATCTTTATCGGAAAGTTTCTCTTTAATCTGGCGATGATGCTCAGTCTTGCCCTGGTGAGTGTTCTTGCCTTTCTTTTTTTCTTTCGCGATTTTGCCGTCAAGGACTGGCCGATGTTCCTATTACAGCTCGTACTTGGAGCAACAGGAATTGCTTCTGTTTCGACGATCCTCTCTGCCATCATCGGACGTGCGGTACAAAAGGGCGCCTTGCTTCCCGTCCTCGCCTTGCCAGTATTAATGCCGCTTGTGATCGCTACGACTGATGCCACCCGCATCACACTTGAAGTTGCAAACTCCTGGGACGGGATTCGAGAGAATATTTTGATCCTTTTATCGTTTGACGTGGCGATTACGCTCGTCAGCTATGTTCTGTTTGATGTTATCTGGAAGGACTGATTCAACAATCAACGCATGAAGATTATACGGTCCTATCCGTTTCTCTTTTTTCTTGCCGCAGCGATGACAGTGGCAGTGTATTTCTCGCTTGCTACTCCTGTCGTCGGCAACTTTGGAGATGTTGTCACATTCAAAATGAATGGGACAGCGAACTCAATACCCGTACTATTGAAGCTAGATCGATCTGCCTTCGATACTCTTGGAGGGCCGCATATCATTGCAACCGATCGGTATGGCACAAGACAGGTTGTACGTATTGCTAGCAAATCGCAAATCGAAGAAGCAGGCGTTAAGCCAGGAAGTAGTTTCGTGGCGCAAGTCGAATATATACCTGCTGAACGTACCTATGTGTTGGGGCCGATCGAGCGCGTCGATCCGGTAATGACATTCGATTTTATCCCGGGATTGGGCGAACTTGGGCGGAACATGCTCTTTCATGTGCCGATGTCGATGACCGCGTTTCTTGCCTTTCTTATAGGTACGATTTACTCGATTCTTTATCTTATCAAAAAGCGTCCAGGCTATGATCGCTCAGCTCGTGCGGCTTCGGCAGCAGGATTGCTCTTTACCCTTCTTGCGACGATCACAGGAAGCATCTGGGCTCGCTTTAGCTGGGGTACCTTCTGGAACTGGGACCCGCGCGAAGTTTCGATTTTTGTTTTACTCTTGATCTACGTCGCGTATTTCATCTTGCGCTCCTTGCTTGAAGAGAGCGAGGAAAAGAAAGCACGCATTGCGGCGGTGTATAATATCGTTGCCTTCGTCAGCGTGCCCTTCCTGATGTTCGTCATACCTCGGATCAAGCAAAGTTTGCATCCGGGAGGTGGTGGGGGGGAGGCGCCTATTATCAATACATCATCGACGCCTGTACACACTGATCCCGCATTGCTCAACATGCACTGGATCATGGTGCTGCTGTTCGTGCTCTTGTTCTTGTGGATGAAAGATCTCTTCGCACGCGTACTCGCCATGGAAGAAACAACCGAAAATTAACGCACTATGGAATTTCTTGAACAGCATCCGCTCTATGTAGTAGCGATCATCGGATCGGTCGTTTGGCTGGGTATTTTCTTTTTCATGCTTGGCATCGAGCGAAGGGTAAAGAAGCTCGAGCGCACTAAAGCTCGACTTTGAAGGCTTTTCCCGGAGTCCAAGCCTGACATTCCCTACCGAACCAAGTGAAATTTCCTCCTGTTTTGGCGTATAAGAAACCTATCTCGCAATGAAGCCAAAGCATATTGTCGCTCTCGTCGTCGCTCTCGTGTTTATCGGAGTTGCCGCGTTTACGCTCGTCGATAACAAAATCGATTATTCCGATTTCCAGAATGCGCAACATACGGGTAAGCGCGCCCAGATCTCAGGTACCTGGGTGAAAGAAAAAGGCGCACATTACGATGCAAAGGCAAATCAGTTCACGTTTGTCATGAAGGACCACAAAGGCATCGAAATGCCCGTGAGCTATTCGGGCATGAAGCCGAATAACTTCGAGATGGCTCCGAGTGTTGTATGTGTAGGGAAAGTAGAAGGCGGGACGTTTGCGGTCACCGATATTCAGACGAAATGCCCTTCGCGCTATGAAGGCTCCGGAAAGATGCAGACTTCTCCGAGTGAAAATGCTGCACCGCAATCGGACCAACCTACTTCAAGTTCGATGTATTAGGTTTCGTCACTCGTCTCCTCCCAAGTACGTCAATAACTATTTTAAGAGCTTATGATTGGTAGTATCGCGATGGCAATCACGCTCACAGCTGCGCTGGCTGCTGTGCTGCTCTATACGCTCGTCGCTCGCGGGCGAGGCGAACTCCTTACTGCCGCGCGCACAGCGACGCATACCGCGATTCTCGGTGTCTTCACCTCGGCTGGAGTACTGCTTTACTATATCTTCAATCATCACTTCGAGATCAATTACGTATACGAGCATACCGCGCTTTCGCTCTCGAAACCACTGTTGTTTTCGACTTTCTACGCAAGCCAGGAAGGAAGCTTCATGCTCTGGGCTGTCTGGACTTCGCTCATTGCGATCTTCCTGATGACCTACGCTGCCCGGCAGCGCTACGAAGCGCACGTAATGGCAGTGTTCATGTCGATCCTTGCATTTCTGGCGATCATGCTTGTCGCAAAGAGTCCGTTCCAAACGATCTACTCTGCACACCCCGGCGAAGCGCCAGCAGGGTTCATTCCGCTTGATGGGAAGGGTCTGAATCCGACGCTACAGAACTTGTGGATCGTGATTCATCCACCGATGCTCTTTCTCGGTTTCTCGCTGCTGGCTGTGCCATTTGCATTTGCTATCGCGGGATTGTTAAAGCGCGATTATCAGGGCTGGATCTCGACTTCCATGCCGTGGACACTCGGTGCGGCGATGGTACTTGGCTTCGGCATTATGCTCGGAGGGTTCTGGGCATATGAAACCCTTGGATGGGGCGGTTACTGGGGGTGGGATCCGGTCGAAAATGCGAGTCTCTTGCCTTGGCTGATTACGCTCGCCGGAGTCCATACGATGCTAACGCAGCGACGAACAGGAGGGCTTGTTCGCACGAACATCGCGATGACATTGCTGGCTTATGCGCTTGTCCTATATGCGTCGTATCTCACCCGCTCAGGAATTCTAGGGGATGCATCCGTGCATTCGTTCGCGGATCCTGGAAATCTCGTAACAGCGTTACTCGAAGTTGCGCTTGTTGTATTCATCGGCGCCCCGATAGTTCTCTTCTTTACGCGCTGGAAGCATATGCGTATAATTGGGCAGGACTACAAACTGCTTTCGCGCGAGACAGCTCTTGCAATTGGTGCTGCTGTGCTTGGCGCAAGTGCGCTCGTGGTCTTTATTGGAACGAGTGCTCCGCTCGTTTCAAAGAAGGTCGATAACGATTTTTACAACAATCTGCACATCCCGATCGCCATCGTGCTGATGCTGGTTAATGGACTTTCACTTCTCTTGAAGTGGAAGCAATCCAATACGCAGGAGATGCTGAAGCGGGCTGGGTTCGCGTTTGTCGGGACGGTTATCGCTTCAATTGCTGCATTTGCCTTCGGCTTGCGCGATCCGAAATTCCTCGGGATGCTTGCAGCGGCGTTCTTTGCGTTGTTCGTCAATCTTGAGATCGGTTGGCAAGTTTTTAAGGGAAAATGGAGCGTTGAGTTCTCGCGTGAGGCTGTCTCAAAGCTCGATTACTGGAAGAGGGTCCGGACCGGAATCTGGCTCACATTTGGTGTTAGCATTCTTGCGCTGCTCGTCGGCACAGCGGGTGACTATAATCTTTTTGCAAATGCGATCGTCGAGTACGGTCCCTATGCGTTGATCCTGCTTGCGATCGCGATCTCACTCTTCGTAACATTAGGTTATCCGCGGTTTACGTTCGATACGAAATTTCTCGGTGCGTATGTGGCGCATATGGGAGTTGCGATCTTTTTGATCGGTGTGATCGTCACCGCACGTTACTCGAAACACGAGATCGAGCATATGTATATGAACGAACCCGTGAAGGCGTTCGGTGGACAGTATACGCTCACCTGGAAAGGCGCCACAACTTCGGAAGTTGACCACACGAATTTCATTATTGATGTTGCCGATAAGAAGGGGCATATCGGCACCGCAGCACCGCTCATGTATTTGAGCGATTTCAATAAACGGCAGTCACCGTTCATCAATCCAAGCATTTTAAAATACGCATCGAAAGATTTGTATTTCACATGCTATGGTGTTGATATGTCTGGCGGCGTTCCACGAGATACGCTAGGCAAGATGCAGTCGATCAAAGCATTCGACGGCAAAGAGGAGATCAAGTTCATCGACTTCGATTTCCCTGACGAAGAGAAGCAGAAGATGCGTGCGCAGCAGGATTTTCGAGTGAAGGCAACTGTCGAGGCACGGTTGCTCACAACCGATACCGCCAGACCGCAGGTTCTGACGCTTTCTGTCGTCAGAAATCTTGCATCAGACAGTGCGGTAGAGGCGGATGTAGTTATCCCCGGTACAAGCTATCACGTGCAGCTTGCGCAGCTCATGCCGAACATGACAGCGCCAGCGAAGAGCCGAGTCGTGCTGCGATATTTTGATGCGAAGAATCCGCCTCCGGCAGAACGCGAATTCATCACTGTCGAAGCATTTGTTAAGCCCTACATCAATTTTGTCTGGGCAGGTATTCTGATCCTTGTTGTTGGATTTGGCTTCTCGATGTTCCGGCGTCGGCGCGAGGCACTCGTAGCGATCGAGCGGGCGGAAGTGCAGTATGCACGTCTGACATCCCATGCTTCGCCCCTTGCGGAAGCGCACGGACCAGTGGTGTCCCAAAAGACCAGCTCGTCGAAGCTAACGAAAAAACAACGCGGCTAAGGGGATTCAATCAGCGAGCGAAATGTTGCCAGTGACCCTGCCATACACAGGGTCACTATTTTTTTATAATCATTCACGCTATCGAGCATAAAACGGAAAGGAGGGACGAGGGATGAGCATTGTCCGGAACCTGATTAATCTGCCCCGCCGTGTCAGTATCGCCGACCTCGCCGTCCTTGGCGCACTATGTGGACTCATTTATTGGCTAATACTCGTCTCCCACGAGTGGAGCGCCCATCTCCAGCCATCGGTCGAGATCCATACCAATTTTAGATATCTACCGCTCTACACCCTTTACTCATTGAGCCGCGGGCTGGTTGCGTATATGATCTCACTGATCTTCACAATCGGATATGGCTATGTAATGGCGCACTCGGCTCGGGCAGAGAAAGTGATGCTCCCATTGCTGGACGTGCTGCAGAGTATTCCTGTTCTTGGCTTCTTGCCGGCGCTTGTTCTCGCACTGATTGCATTCTTCCCCAAGACGAATGTAGGACTCGAACTAGCTTGCGTCCTTATGATCTTTACGGGTCAGGTCTGGAACATGACGTTCGCATTCTATCACTCATTGCGAGCCATTCCCAACGATCTACGCGATGCCTCTCGCAGTTTTTATTTAAGTAAGAAGGAGACCCTTCTTAAACTGGAACTTCCATCGAGCGCAATCCCGCTTGTTTGGAATTCAATGATGTCGATGGCAGGCGGATGGTTCTTTCTGACCATCACCGAAGCGTTTACATTGGGCGACAAAGATTTTCGCTTGCCTGGAATCGGAAGCTACATGAGTGTCGCGATCTCGCAAGGGAATGTACCTGCGATGATCGGCGCAGTCGTTGCAATGGGTGCCATGATCATCTTCCTCGATCGCGTGCTCTGGAAGCCGCTCGTTATTTGGAGCCGCAAGTTCAGGATGGAAGAACTGAGCGAAGATATCGACGAGAATTCGATCGTGCTGAATGTGCTGCGCAATTCCAACATGCTTGAATATCTTGGCAAAAAGATCTTCCGTCGAAAGAAAGCTACGCTCGATGAGCAAGTGCATATCTTCGAAGCCAAACGCGAAGCAGTGGTCGATAAAGCATTTCGAAGCGATGTGGCGACTGATCGTACATTGCTTTCAAAGATCCTCGGTGCAGTCGTGGCTGTTGTCGTACTTACACTCATTGCGTACGGAATCTTCAAGCTTGTCATGCTCTTCACGACCAGTCTGGACAGTTCCGATTGGGCTTCGATCCTGGGTGGCACAGGACTGACGCTTTTACGTACGACACTTGCAGTTGGATTAGGAGCACTGTGGGCGGTGCCAGTGGGCGCTGTTATAGGCATGAATGCAAAGTTATCGCACCGGATGCAGCCGGTCATTCAGTTCATGGCGAGCTTTCCGGCACCGATGCTTTTTCCGATCGTGCTGCTCGTTTTAGCCAAGCTGAATGTTTCAATCGAGATTGGCGCGATCGTGCTCATGCTGCTCGGCACCCAGTGGTACATGCTTTTTAATGTCATCGCGGGTGCAAGCGCAATTCCGACTGACTTGCGCGAGTTGTTTGCTAGTTATGATGTGCCTCGAAAAACGAGGTGGAAAAAGCTCATTTTGCCGTCGCTGTTTCCGTCGATCATCACTGGAGCAGTAACCGCAGCCGGTGGGGCGTGGAATGCTAGCATCGTCGCTGAGTATATTCCATACAATGGGAAAACGCTCGTGGCACATGGATTGGGATCACTCATTTCACTGGCGACAGTTCATGGCGATTACGCCCTGCTTGGGGCGAGCGTGCTCACGATGTGCGTTGTCGTCGTAAGCATCAACAAATCCATCTGGCGCAGGCTTTATGTAATCGCGCAGGATAGATATGCGCTCAACACATAAGAAGATCAATCATGTTGAACGATATCCATAGCACCACATCCGCAGCACCTGCTTCAGCGCCGCTGCATCGCCCTCGCGAGCCGAAGACGAACATCGCGCCGCTGCCGGGTAAGGAACTTGTAGAACTGCGCGAGATAAGCATGACGTTTACGGCGCCGAACGGCAAGCCGTTACCGGTGCTTGAACGCATTACGCTTGATGTTGCCGAGAACGAGTTCCTGTGTATTCTCGGCGCATCGGGTTGCGGGAAGTCAACCATCCTGAGAATTATGACAGGATTGTTGAAGCCGACAGTCGGCACAGTGACAATCGATGGGAAGCCGCTGCACGACTTCAATCCCTATACAGCCTTCGTTTTCCAGTCGTTCGCGCTTCTGCCGTGGCTTACGGTGCAGGAGAACATCGCTCTTGGACTCGATGCGCTTAAGATGCCGCGAGAGGAAATTCGTGAGAAGGTAAAAAATGCTGTTGATGCCGTTGGTCTCGAAGGATTTGAAGAAGCATATCCGAAAGAACTTTCGGGTGGCATGAAGCAGCGCGTCGGTCTTGCGCGTGCGCTTGTCGTAGAGCCGAAGATTCTTTGCATGGATGAACCGTTCAGTGCGCTCGATGCACTCACTGCAGAGAATCTTCGAAGTGAAGTGCTCAATCTGTTCCATGCTCATGAAGGAACGCTCAGTTCGGTAGTGATGGTCACGCATTCCATCGACGAAGCCGTGCAGATGGCAAGTCGCATTGTCGTGCTCGATGCACATCCTGGCCGGATCAAAGCAGAGTATGTAAATCCAATGCCGTATCCGCGCAATCCGCGTTCTGCAGAGTATCTCGATCTCTCGAACAGAATTCACGCGCTCATTACGAACACGGTGCTTCCGTTTGCCGAGGAGCCGAAGATTGGCAAGGTAGAAATTATTCCTGCAGTCCCATTTCAGGAGATCCTGGGCTTGCTTACCGTACTCACGGAAGAAGGAACGATGGGTATCGGCGACCTTGCAGAAGCCTACAGTCGCAGTTTCCATGAAACGTTGCAGATCGTCAAGGCAGCCGAGCTGCTCTCATTTGCGGAAACACCGGGACAAAGCGTGCTCGTCACCCCGCTTGGCCGCGAGTTTGTGCACTCCGACGTGAACACCCAAAAAGCCGTACTCAACAAGCAACTCCGGGGACTCAAGACATTTCAGTTGCTCCTTGAAGCGCTCGCACACAATCAGGGAGAAGTCTCACGTGAAGTCCTCATCGAGGATTATGCTGCTCGGATGCCCTATGAAGATCCGGAAGAACTTCTCGAAACGGTCATCGATTGGGGCCGTTATGCCGAGCTCATCGGGTATCGCCCGAAGGAAGAGGTCGTCTACCTCGATATCGGAGAACCGGTGGAGGAGTGATGAGTCGAAGAAATATTGGAGCGTTCATCATTGCGTTGCTCTTGTTAATCCCAAGTGTTAAGGGTCGGGCTCAAGCTTCCGATTCTGTTGCGCTGCGTGCTCTCTTGTTTCTGCAGCAATTGCATTCCGGAAGCATTCGCTATGTTACGAAAAGCGAGGGTGGGGCCTATAATGATAGAGGCGTAGATACAACGATCCTTGTGTTCTGGGGCCTGGATGATTCGAACGCGACAAGCTTTATCCTCGATCGCGGACCTTTCGTTGAATTCTTTGATTCAGGCATCTACGTAAGCGCAAATCGAAAACTGCGCACTTACACCAAGCGCTCGCTCACAGTTTCACAGGCTTTTGAAGCGATAAAGCTATTCGACAGCTACACGTTCGTTTCGCGAGGCGCAGGACTAAAGGCCCTACTCGAAGATTCTTCTGTTAAGCGCAAAACCACTTCTGAAGTAGTCAACGGTCATCAACACTTCATCCTCACGTTTCACATCCCTCGACGCGATTCCGATGTGAAAAACATAGCAGTGAGAGTTTTCCTGAATGATCGGGCTGAGACGATCTCCACGAAGATGACATACGACATCTGGGGTGCTCCATATTCTGAAGAGCGATCAATAATCCATGCGTCGTATAACTGGTCTGATTCTTCTGAAATGCGAAAGGCGATGAAGATTCTCAAAGCCGCTGCGGCTGACTATCGTGATGTTACATCCGCACACGATGATACGGTCATTTCACCTTCGCACTTTACGATCGGCAGTGATCTGCCGGATCTTTCTGGTATCACAATCGCTGGAGACACAATTCGACTCTCTTCGATCGACGCAAAATTGACGATTCTCGACTTCTGGTTTGCGGGTTGCGCTCCTTGCCACCACATGTTTCCATTCCTGAAGAGGCTGCAGGAGAAGTATGGAACGAGGGGACTGAAGATCATCGGTATCGATCCAATAGATGCCCAGAACGCTGCCGAGCGGATGGTCAAGTTCGAAGGCTTAAATTATGATAACCTCGTTGTGGCGAGGAGCGCAGAGAAGACATTCGATACCTATATCTACCCGACGCTGTATCTTCTCGATGCCGAGAAGAAACTTCTCTGGATTAAAATCGGCGAAGGACCAACGGAAGCGATCGAGACGATCATCAAGCAGAAACTAGGCGACTAGCCAACTTTTAAGTCCGCTTCGGCTCCGCGCGCAAGAACCGGATCTCGGCTGCGCTAAAAATTGCGATGATGAAGAATAAGACATAAGCAATGGCGCAGGCATAGCCCATGCTATCGGCTTTTTCGAAGGCATTCTCGTAGACCGCATACACCAGCGTTTGCGTACGATTGAGAGGGCCGCCGCGAGTCATCACATAGATTTCATTAAAGATCTGGAAGCTCCGTATCGTGTTCAGCACGATCGCAAAGAGGAGCGTCGGTTTTATCACGGGCAACGTGATCGAAATGAACTGCTGCCATTTTGATGTGCCCTCAAGATCAGCCACTTCATAATAATCCTTCGGGACGTTCTCGATCGCTGCCAGAAACAGGACAGCATAATAACCTATCGAGATCCAAATATCCATCGCCATTACAGCCGGCAGCGCCCAGCCTGGCTCAAGCAGCCAGCCTCTTTTCGGCGGTGAGATACCGACCATTTTCAGAAGCGTGTTGATATAGCCGCCTGGACTATAAAGATTCGTATAGATCAGCGCAATCACGATGATCGAGGTGATACTTGGCAGGAACAGCGAAGAGCGATAGAGGTCTTTGAAGCGATCAACCTGACTTAGCATCACTGCGAAGAGCAGCGCGAAGCCCATTGTAAATGGGATTGTACCAATCACAAAAATGGATGTGTTGAGCATTGCCTGCCAAAAGAGCGGGTCGTGCAGCAGCTTCGTATAATTCGCAAGCCCGATCCAGATCCATTCGTTGTTTAACGTGCGATATTTTGTGAAGGAAAGAATGAACGCGTAGACGAGTGGGTATGCCCAAAAGAGCGCGAAGGCAAGGAGCCACGGTGAGAGGAGTATGAGTGTCGAACCAAACTGTGGATGCTTTCGCCGCATAGTGCGAAGTTACGCTTCAAGAAACAACTCAGGAGAAAATTGCTTCAAGTGCTGGTAGAGTGAGCAAAGGGGAAGTCCGACGACGTTATAATAATCGCCATCGATCCTGCTCACGAAGACCGCGCCGAAATCTTCCTGAATCCCATACGCGCCAGCCTTGTCGAGTGGAGCACCCGTTGCGACATAACTCTCTATTTCTTCGGATCCAAGCGCGCGAAAGGTTACATCCGTGTGCTCGACAAAGTGACGTTCCTCATTCGTGGAAGTGTCGACAAGTGCTACGCCAGTATAGACTGTGTGCGTTCTGCCGCTAAGTTGATGGAGCATGCTTACAGCTTCGTCCGGGTCAGCCGGCTTGCCGAGGATCATATCGTCGAGCACGACGATCGTATCTGCGCCGAGGATGATCGAGTGACTAACGACCTTATCCCGTAATGCCCGAGCCTTGCGCAACGCGAGTTCGATCACCGTTCCTTCGGCGGTTAACAGGTTTTCGAGCGATTCATCGACATCGCTGGGAATGATCGAAACATTCTTGATCCCGAGCAACCGAATCAGGTGCGCACGTCTGGGCGATTGCGATGCAAGAATTAGTCGCATGCAAAAAGATCAGCGTGTAATGCGGAGTGGGGTTTATGAGGAAGGAATCTGTGGATCAAGAATTTCACAATTCTTAATTCACCAATCTCAGATCAATGGAACATCTCTTTGATCATTCCCCAGGTGCGACGAACGCCGGAGGAAGGCCGCGTCACGAAAATCGTTGGAGAATAACTAACAGCGTTGTCGAGGGTGATCTGAAGGCGGTACTTATAAAGATCGGCTGCCGGAGTTTTCGGACTGCTCTGACTTGAGGGATTCGCGCCTGAGACATGTGAGTCCTTAAAGTGATAACTCGAATAATTTCCACTAGCCGGGACCGTTCCTATCTGCAAAAAAGATGAAGTACCAACATCACTGCGTTCGATGACGAACGACTTCACTCCGCTCTCGACACCAGAGCGCCAGTCAATCGAAATGACATCGCCGTCTGTATGGGCCGTAAAGCTTTGGATGACACCAGAGAAATCAGCGACTGCGACACTGGTCGCTACGAGCAAAAAGGCAGTTACTAGGAGAGTTTTCTTCATTGACTTGGACTTACCGACTCCAAATATACGACACCGCATAAGGATAACGCAAATTTTCCCAGGTCGTTACAAATGATTTTGCCGGCAGAAACCTACCGACTCACTTTCTTCGCTCATCCATAAAGCCGGAAGCCGCCTTCTTTCAGGGTTTGATAACTATGCCAACAGAGTCTTCTGACATGGGACTTATGAGTCCTATAGGACATATAACTCCTATAACTCGTATTTATCATCAGCCAGGCATCGCGCAACGTTCTTCGCGATCGAGGGTTAGCACACTGAGTACTCCATGGCACTTGCAACTTTTTACTATCGTTTGCCGGATGATTGGATTGTCGATGAAAAAATTCTCCCTCTTTATCTGGTTTGCACTATCGTTTGCTCCTGTCTCGGGGAGCTTGCACGCCCAATGGACGAACATCGCGCCCAATCTCTTTCCTCCGCACAAAGGCAGCGTCGCCCACTATGCTATCTCATTCAGAGACAGAATTCTCTGGCTAGTTACAGAGAATCTCTATATGTCGACGGATTCCGGAAAGAGTTGGTCGAAACCATGTCAAAACATACCCTGGTCCGTTGCACCGTATGACATCCAGTTCTTCGACCGCCAGCATGGTCTGGTAGCCGGCTTCGATGGGGCTTGGCTCACTCAGGATCAGGGAGTAACATGGAGCAACTTGACCCACAATTATACTACTGATGCTTGCTTTGGCAATTCCCCGACGATCATCGCTCTAAGCCCAGTATCCGGGCGCAATGCAATATCGACCGACGCCGGTACGAGTTGGCAGTATGGCGGACCATCCCGTTATTGGTCGAATATGGTCTATGTAAAGAGCGGGAGTTTCCTCTCTCAATCTGATGGTAAAATTTTTTCTACCCAAGATTTCGGACTTACCTGGAAACCAACTTCAGGCACGATCCATGACGATTCCTATAGCTTTGCCATTGATTCATGTGATCCCAATCTGATTTACTATCCAAGTGAGAATTGGATATCCCGAACGGACAACACTTCACAGATCTATCGTTCAAGCGATCTAGGCAACACCTGGACTTCTCCCTTGATCGCTGCGATCCCATTCCTTTGTGGCTCCGTAAGCCTCTCGCCAAATGCCGCGTATGTACAGGCGATGTCTGATGGAATCTATCGTTCGACAGATCGTGGCCTGACGTGGAAGAACATCGGTGGACCTAGTAATCAGTGGGATACACGCTTGCTCGTTGCGATTAATGATAATATGATCATCGCAGCGGACGCCGATGGGAACATCTGGCGAACAACGAATAGTGGGGGTGAGCTTGTCAGTGGATCAGCATCGATGACCCTGCTTTCAACAGCGAATATCGAAAACGACACAATAGGTAATGTGGTCTTTGTACCCATTAAATCGAGTGTAGTGACAGCTTCGAGTCCTTTCGATCTCTCGCTGCACTTCGATACTTCAATGCTCGTTTATCAAGGCACGTATCAACCAAATGGCGCAACGGATTTGACAACCTCTCGCTCCTCCGGATTCGCAAGACTTCATTTTGATACCACGATGATTGCCCCGCAAGACAGCGTCATCGGCTACGCAGAATTCCAAATCTTTCCGAAGAACACACCATGCACCCAAGTGTTGTTCGATTCGGTCAACTTGACGATTGGAAAGGGCTCAACTTGTGCTTCAATGAATCCCTCGTTCACCGCGACGATTTGTTCAAAGCCTGGATGCGGCACACCAACGCTCAGTGACTATCTCAGATATCACAAATTGCCCGCACTTTCAATTGTACCGAATCCTGCTTCCGGTCTTACATCATTGCATTCCGATACCGATCTTGGTGAAGTTGCAATTTCGATTTATGATGTCATGGGAGTGATGCGAAGCCAGATGACTGACGAACTCAGTCCTGCACATTCCGCGGTGATCAACACATCTTCGCTGCCTTCCGGGCTATACTCGGTGCGGGTTGAGTCAATGGGATTTGGTATTTCGGTTCGATTAATGCACGTGCGATAGCGAACGAACTGCTCCTCAGTCTCTTTCGAAGATTGCCGCGATGCCTTGTCCGACGCCGATGCACATTGTGGCAAGCCCGCGCTTTACGTTACGCCGCTTCATCTCATTAAGAAGGGTGCCGACAAGTCTTCCGCCTGAAGCACCAAGCGGGTGACCGATCGCGATTGCTCCGCCATTCGGATTCACGATTGCGGGATCGAGTTTCAATTCACGGATCACGGCGAGGCTTTGCGATGCAAAGGCTTCATTAAGCTCGATGAGATCGATTTCTTTCGTCGTCAACTTGAGTCGATCGAGAAGTTTTCGAGTCGCGAACACCGGCCCAACACCCATGCATCGTGGAGATAGACCTTCTGCTGCACCGCCCACATAACGGCCAAGAGGTTCGACATTCAATTGTTTCAATACGCGCTCACTGACAACGCAGAGTGCGCTGGCTCCATCGTTCAGACTGCTTGAATTTCCTGCCGTTACCGACCCGCCTTTGCGAAATACTGCTTTAAGAGATGCGAGCTTTTCGATCGATGTGTCCTTCCGAGGCTGCTCGTCTTTCGTTACGCGCACAGACTCGCCTTTCTTGGTTGGAATTTCGACGGGCATGATCTCGTCATCGTAGATGCCAGCTTCCTGCGCCTTGATCGCGCGTTGATGCGATTCGAATGCGAATGCATCCTGATCTTCGCGAGATACTTTCCAATCACCCGCAACATTCTCCGCAGTTTCGCCCATGGATTCGAGCGGGAACATCGCTTCCATCTTCGGGTTCGGATATCGCCAGCCAAGCGCAGTGTCGTAGGCAGTGAGATTACCGAAGAGTGCTGCACCTGAAACATTCTTTGGAATAGAGTAGGGCGCACGCGTCATGCTTTCGACACCGCCGGCGATAATGATCTCAGCTTCTCCCGCCTGGATCGCGCGACTTGCCTGAATGACTGCATCAAGGCTTGACCCACACAATCTGTTTATCGTAACAGCCGGCACGCGCTCTGGAAACCCCGCCAGCAAGGCCCCCATGCGTGCTACATTGCGATTGTCTTCGCCAGCCTGATTTGCGCAGCCGAACATCACATCATCGATCGCGGCGGCTTCAATTCCGGCGCGGCTCGCGGCTTCCTTCATTACCATCGCAGCCATGTCGTCGGGCCGAACATCTTTCAGTGCTCCTCCATATTTTCCAAATGGTGTTCGACAGTATGAAATGATATAAGCTTGCATTCGCGAAAGTAAAAATTATGATCTATGATCTATGTTTGAGCTACGAAATCGACGGCGTGAGCGAATGAGCTATTTCGCCGGATTGAATTGTAAGTTGGCTTCTGCATATCTTCGAAGCAATGGGGCGGGACGGTAGCGATCGGCCCCAAACTCCCGCGATAATGCTTCCAGTATAGCAATAACGGTATTTGCGCCGATTTCATCACAAAGCGCCAGTGGACCGACAGGGTAGTTGGTACCGAGCTTCATTGCGGCGTCGATGTCGCTTGCGCTCGCGACGTTTTCCTGAAGCGCAAATGCCGCTTCATTGATGATCATCGCTATGGTTCTCGGGAATACTCCGCCAATGGCATCACCGATCACCTCAACCTCTTTGCCCAATTTCGCGAAGACGTTTCGTACTTCATCCTGAGAAATTTGTGATCCAAAAGGAATTGCGCACTCGATCACTTTTTGATTGCTAACCAGCAAAGGAAGTATGGCAGCACCGATCACTTTTGTGCCGACAGGGTAAAAGTTCGTCCGACTCGTGACTGCAGATGTGAGGAGGCTGGTGATGACCACAGGGGCCTTGATCGCCTTATCGATATGACTGACTTGCTCCAGGAATCGCAAATCCATCAGAATATCCGGATCCGAGGCAGAGAGTTTGATGTCATTGATTGATTCAAGCCATGCCTTTAATTCCGGCTCAACCTCGCTGTCAGCGATGAGTGCGATTCGCGTCATTTGCTATGCTCATTATTGGTATAGTCAACAAAAATACGGCATTGAAGCCCAACGGGATTTTCGGATCAAATTAACACGGTATTTGGAACCATTTTTACATTCTTTTATGTTTTATTATGTTGTTTGTCTCGGTTCCTAAATCCTCATCAAATGGATCGTTTCATGTAGGGGCACGCCGCGCGTGCCCTCTTCAATCATCTGATAATCTACGGGTTGGTGCATTTTACGATTGCCAGCCTAGCGCCGGACTTCCTAGACAAAGCCAGGATTCTAGGCACGCGCGGCGTGCCCCTACAAACGAGCCCATTCGACAGAGTCAACATGGCGGGTTGACCAGCCTAGCTGAGAATCATATGAATCACCCAAATCACAAAAATCACAGTTCAGACAAACAATTCGTCGATCCCTGCCGGAAGGGAGGAATGGGGCACCCTTTGATGAATTTTCGATTCATCTTCCATACGGAACTGCCGAAAATGAATCAAAAAGAACAAAGTTCATGAAAAAAGTTTTCACACACGCGAATCAACGTGTTCGACATCGCAGCTCGTGACATTTTTAGGCTGAAAATTCGAGGGGGGCAAATAGAGCGGATCATCCACTGACTTCTGGATCATCCAATTCCAAGTTGATCACTACCGATCTTTTGAGACTTGGTCCAGGGTCGTCCACCCATTTGAAAATCTTCTCCGGTATTCTTCGTAAATTTAGAGTCCTTGGAAGGTGCGTCAGTGCAAATTGGTTGGCCTGCCGTGTCACATCAACCTCAAACGACAATGAATTCTTTCAGGCATTCTCTTGTGGCGGCTTTTGTGCTGCTGAATATATTAGCATTTAGCTTGGTCCGTGCACAGCCGTCGCGTGTTGCGTTTGTGAAATCGGATCATTCGAAGGTATTTTTTACAGACGGTCAAAAGCTGGACAGCACGGCGATCATTGATACCGCCGCGGTTAACGCAACTATTCGGGGCTTTGGCTCCACGACGATCACAGCCGTCTCAAAGCTCTCAGTACTCGCGTCGACGAGCAACGGGAAGACGTTGATGATCGCTGGTCATTTCCTCTTCCCGAACCGTGTAACTTCGTTACAGGATTCGGCCGATGCAATCATCAAACTCGATTCTCCATTCGTCCTGAGAACTCTTTCCGATTTGGCCGTCAAATTCAACGTTCTTAAGCGGATCTCTCCAACGGTTAGCTCGGTCAATTTCTCGATCCCTCTCGGCGCGATCGCTTCGAACGATCTCGACTGGTATGCAACTTGGACAGGCTCACAGGTTGGTAGCCCGTTTCTCTGGTTTTATCACGGGCTGCTTACTGAGAATGACGATGGCACGGCTATGCACCTTGATTCAGTCGAATATCCGACTGACGCATCCCATCAGATTCAAGAGGATTTTCACATGACAAACCTCGCCATCAGTCCCGGCGGGAATGTGATGATTGGCGTAGTAGTCGATCAGCTTAGAAATGAAATCAATGGTCCTGATTTCCACGCAATTCGCTGGGAGCCGCATCCGCCAGGCCCAACACAGGTATTTCGAACGACGAGCTTTTTAAGCAACATTACCGCCAAGTTCAATCTTGCCATCACACGACGCGATTTCAATTTTGGGCTCGGAATTCGCGCGAAGGATAATGATGTCGCAGAAGTGATCCTTGCAAAGGATTCATTAAGTGACCTGCTTACGATGACATATCGGTATAATGATGCCCAAGTGCTCCTCGCAGACGGTACTCTCATTCCAAGATCGATGGTTCCGACCTCGGAATATTTCTTCGATGGGCTAAACTCAGAAGTTGTCTCGACCGCAAGGCAGCGTGGGAATGGCGGGGATATTATGTTTCTCGGCAATAGCGATTCGATCATTTTTGTCACGCACTCCGCTCTGGACGACGGCGATCTTTCGAAATCGAAATTGCGAATTGGCTCCGTCAGCAGCGGAAGTTCGCAGGTATTGTGGGGCGATGGCAAACGTCAGCCGCTGCATCCAGTATGGATGCAAGGTGTACCTGCTGCTCCGCCGAAGCATGAGTATATCGCGCTCAGCACGGCCCAGATTGATTTTGGAACGGTATTGTTCGGAAAAAATAGCAAGCAAACCATCACAATCTCCAATCCTTCCGACTCGGATGTCCGTGTCGATAGCGTAAAGGTTACAGTTGGAGATGCGGTTCACTTCACATTCACCACCGCACCAGTAACACCTTTCAATCTTGCAAAAGGAGCGACTGGCGCCGTAACGATCACCTTCGCACCCACAACCAAAGTTGGCGTGCACACCGCGACTCTCACGGTCTATTTCGGTGGTCATAAGGACAGCTTGCGTACTGTCACTCTGACTGGAAATGGGAAGGACACAGCACACGTAGGCGTTGAACCAACTCGAGCGATCAACTCACTCAGTATCACGCCGAATCCTACGCGCAACTCGACGACGATCACACTTCAGGCATCACGCGCAAGTCTTGCGCAGCTTGAGGTTCGTGATTTGCTCGGTCGGGTGGTTTATTCGGTTGAGCCGAGAGTCATCGCTGCTGGGAATACACTTGCGGTGCAGTTTGATGCCAAGTCGCTCGGGCTTCCGAATGGAGTGTATTATCTGAGCGCACATATTGGAGCGGAACAGATAACCCGCCAACTGGTCGTCGTCAGATAAGTAGAATCAGAATTGAACTGAATGTCCTCTCTCCGAAAGGAGGGAGGATTTCTTTATGCGGCGAGCAAATCCGGCTTGCGACGGAGGCGGAGATGATAATACGCGAAGAGAACGGGCGGTCCGATCACCCAAAATCCGGCAGTCCAGAGCTTCGGATACTCTACTTCAGAATTTGTGCTGAGATGTCTTGAAAGAGGTTTTGATGCGACAATTGCGAAGCCGATCATGATGAGCGTCAGAGCAAGCTGCAAACCTGGAAGCTTGGATTCAACCAGCCCAAACATCGCGAACGTATTGTAGGTCGATAGTGGTGACATGACCACATAAATCGCGATCGCAATGTAGAGTGACCGATGATGGAGTTTTGGGATCATTTCCAATGAATGTCTGAAACGCTCAATTCGCCGTATTTCTGGTGGATCTTCCGTAAGATCTCTGACTTCCGCATTGTCAACTCGTACTTCCAAACTGCATTCGCGACGCGAATGTGCAGCACTCCTCGCTCAAGCTTCATCGGAATCGTCACCGCGGCGACGCTCTCTCCGACGATCTCTGGCCAACTCGTCAGGATCGAGTACTTGTGGGCTTTCTCCTCCAGCCCAAATTCCTTAAGAGTTGACGGAATGATATTACGTAAAGATAACGGTCTGGCCATCAACAAATTACAAGAAAAACGTATGGGCTCCAAAACTTAATATTACAGGTGCTCACGGACTTCGCCCTCGATCACCTCAAAAAGACGATGTTCTCCGCCCTCAAACGAGAGCGATCGTTCAAAAATCGTCTTATCGGTCGAAGTAACAAAGGTTTGTCCAAAACCTCCGTCTTCTGCGAGTTCGAGAAGCCTTGCGGCTCGGGACTGGTCCAACTCACTGAAGACATCGTCGAGCAAGAGCATTGGCGTCTCACCGGACGCCTCTTTTAGATAACGAAACTCTGCAAGTTTCATTGCCACCAAAAGCGTTTTGTGCTGTCCCTGCGAAGCGTGATCGCGAGCCGGCGAGTGACCGTTAATATACAACATCAGATCATCCCGGTGCGCACCAACAAGCGAGACACCTCGCCGTAGTTCATCCTGCTGCACCACCTGCAGCTGTTGTCGAAGAAATCCTTCGGCACCAAGTTCGGATAGTCCAGCATTATCTAGTCCCATCGGCTGATAAGCGAGATCTGGGCTCTCACGATTCTCAGAAACAAGTCCGTAGCTCTCTGTCAGATGTGGGCGAAATTCTTCAGTGAATCTGGCACGACGTTCAATTACGCGAGCAGCATGATGGATGACCATCTCCGTCCAAGGTTCGACGAGTGGACGAATATCAGCAAGCGAGCGACGAAATTGTTTCGCTTCGGTAAGGATCGCATTTCGCTGCTTCAGTGCGCGTTTGAATTCCAACTCATGCTCGAGATACGAGCGGCTTGCCTGCGAGAGCACAACATTCATGAACCTCCGTCGCTCGGCCGGCGGGCCGCTGGTTATGATCTTGTCGTCAGGCGTGAGAACAACGACGGGCGCACGACCAATTAGATCGCTTGCAGCGCGCAGCCGCTCGTTGTTTACAGTAAGCGTTTTCTTCATCGGAGGGCCCACCTGAAGATCGACCATTACGCGGGTGGATACACCCAGATCGGACTCAAACCTGGCATCGATCTGAAGCGAGGTTGATCCCTCGGCGACAAGTGCAACGTCAGAACTCGTGTTGAAACTCTTGGTAAGCGTAGCTAAAGAGAGAGCTTCGAGGATCGTGGTCTTTCCGGCGCCATTCGGGCCAACGAATACGTTGATGCGCGGCGCAAGACCAGCCACGCGTGTTTCGCGATGATTGCGAATGTGTTGCAGCCCGAGACTATCTGCTCTCACGTTCGGACTGCAGAAATAAAATGCGTATTAGTACAGCGCTCAGCTATTGAGACGCACCGGCATTACGAGCATCAGCAGATCCTCGTTTGGCAATTGTGCAGGTTCGACGATCGCGGCCCGAGTCGGTGTGGAGAATTTGAGTGTGATGTCGTCGGTGTCGAGATGGCTTAACGCATCTTCAATGAAGCGTCCGTTGAAGCCGATGGTAAGGTCATCCTGACCATAATCGCAGGGAATGAGCTCTCGCGCTTCGTTGCCGGCATCGAAATTTTCAGCGAGTATCGACATGGAGTCTTTCGCGAGTTGGAACTTCAATTGGCGAGTGGTCGTGTTCGCAAAGATCGAAACGCGCTTGACGCTCCTAAGCATTGCATCCTTGGAGATCATCAGTTGCTTGTCGTTTTCGCGCGGGATAACTGCTTCATAGTTCGGATAGCGCTCATCGATCAACCGGCTGAGGATCCAGGTTGAAGCGTTCTTGAATTCAACTTGAGTATTGCTGAAGGAGAGACTCAATTCTTCGCTATCGGCGAAAGATTTGAGCACTAGCCCAAGCGCTTTGCTCGGGATAATGACATCGACTTCGTTATCGGCTTTGAGCGACGAATTCAGGATTCGCACGAGACGATGACCGTCTGTGGAGACCGCGCGAGTCCCTTCAGGCGAAAACTGGAAGAGGACGCCCATCATACTCGGACGGAGTTCGTCGGTCGAAACAGCGAAGAGCGTTTTGCCAATCATCCGCTTGATCGTTTCGGCTGCGACTTTTATCGAACCATCTGGCTTGAATTCCGTGGCAGCCTGAGGTATGGTCGCCGAGTCATCGGCAGTCAGTGTGTAATTGCCCTGGCTCGTCTGGAGCTGCACTCGGCGGGTTGCCGGATCCAGCGAAAATGTGATCTCGCCTTCAGGCAGCGCACGAACGATCTCATGAAAAATGCGTGCTGGCACGTTCGCCGAGCCATCGGTCTTTCCGCTTACTTCGAGCGCGACCGAAACGGTGATTTCGAGGTCAGTCCCAGTTAATTTTAGTTGATTGCCTTTGAGCTCGGTATGCACCGACTCGAGTTGGGCGAGCGTCGACTTGCTCGGAATAACGGCAATGACTTTGGAGAGTGCTTCCTGAAGCGGTTTGATCTGTGCGGAAAACTTCATGGTCTCTGATAAAACAGCAAACGAACGTGATAAGAGTCAATTAGAAAGGCGACACAGGCGACACGTGATCGTGTGGCAAAGATAGCGTATCGGCGGCTCGGTCGAACAAAGCTTTATCGGCACGAACCGGGATCCGCTGAAAATCGAATCAAGATTAGCTAATTTGGTCTGCATTCGGCAGCTCGCCTTCACCTCACCATCGTCCAAGCTGCGTGTCCCCAACGTTTGTCGTGGCACAAGATTCGCATTTATTGCAGAAATACCGCTGAGCTTTGGCGGCGAAAATTGAGAACCCTTGGCTTCTGTGCGGTTTTTCAGATTTTGTCCCGTAAACGCGAGCTTTTGTGACCTCTTCCTTTCAGACTGTGATGACTCACTTACGTTTTGCAAGCGTCTGCTGGGGAGGGGCTTGTTGCGCTCGATTTCATATTGTCTTCTTTCAGGGGTCGTCCCAGGTTATTTATCGTCAAGGAGAGAGAGTCTCCATGTCCCTTTGTTCTAAAAAACTTTAGCATTTTACAGTTATGGCGAACGGCAAACTAAATGGCGAATTGAAGACATTGCACAGTCCTTTGAACGGCAAGACCTCTGCACGTTCTAAGCGCAATGTATCAGATGTGCTGGATCAAAAGGCCGTACTGAAAAGTCCGTCCGTGCTGACGCCTTCCGAAGCGCAATCGAATGGTGCCCACCTTGATCTTAAGCTACTACTTCGGACGCTCTCCTCTGTCAAAAAAGGAGACTTTAGCGTCCGATTTGATGCCGATGATGTCGGGATCGTTGGCAAGATCGCAGACACGCTCAACGACGTCATTGAGATGAACGAGCGGCTCACCAAAGAGCTGGAGCGAATCAGTTCAGTTGTCGGTAAAGAGGGAAAGATCAACCAGCGCGCGACGCTGAGAAATGCTTCCGGCGGTTGGGATTCCTGTGTGGAATCTGTTAATACCCTCATCACCGATCTGGCTCAGCCACTCACAGAAGTCGCACGCGTAATCGGTGGCGTAGCGAAAGGGGATCTCTCTCAAACGTTGGCACTCGAACTTGATGGACGTCCGCTCAAAGGCGAGTTCATGCGCACGGGTAAGGTGGTCAATACGATGGTGGACCAGCTCAGCTCGTTCGCATCGGAAGTAACGCGCGTTGCTCGTGAAGTAGGTACAGAAGGAAAGCTCGGTGGTCAGGCCGCTGTCAAAGGAGTTTCAGGAACCTGGAAAGACCTTACCGATAGCGTGAACTTCATGGCGGGAAATCTCACCGCCCAGGTACGAAATATTGCCGAAGTGACGACCGCTGTTGCGAACGGAGATCTTTCGAAGGAAATCACCGTCGACGCTAAAGGAGAGATCCTCGAATTGAAAAACACGATTAATACGATGGTGGACCAGCTTAGCTCGTTCGCATCGGAAGTAACCCGTGTAGCGCGTGAGGTAGGTACGGAAGGAAAGCTCGGTGGTCAGGCAGTTGTAAAAGGAGTCTCCGGGACATGGAAAGATCTCACCGATAATGTTAACTCGATGGCCGGTAACCTTACCGGACAGGTGCGAAACATTGCCGAAGTTACAACGGCAGTGGCAAATGGCGATCTCTCCAAGAAGATCACGGTAGATGTAAAAGGAGAGATGCTCGAGCTTAAGAACACCATCAATACAATGGTGGACCAGCTTAGCTCCTTCGCCTCGGAAGTAACCCGTGTCGCTCGAGAAGTAGGAAGAGAAGGCGAGCTTGGTGGTCAGGCCGAAGTGCGCGGAGTTGCCGGGACGTGGAAGGATCTCACTGACAATGTGAACTTCATGGCTGGTAACCTCACTGCGCAGGTCCGAAACATCGCTGAGGTTACGACGGCTGTGGCAAACGGCGATCTTTCGAAGACGATCACCGTCGATGCGAAAGGCGAAATTCTGGAGCTCAAGAACACGATCAACACGATGGTCGACCAGCTCAATAGCTTCGCGTCCGAAGTAACGCGTGTGGCGCGTGAAGTAGGCACCGAAGGAAAGCTCGGCGGCCAGGCCGAAGTACGTGGAGTTGGAGGCACATGGAAAGACCTTACCGATAATGTAAACTCGATGGCCGGAAATCTGACCGGTCAGGTGCGTAACATCGCCGAAGTTACAACAGCCGTAGCAAATGGTGACCTTTCAAAGAAGATCACAGTAGATGCACAAGGCGAAATTCTGGAGCTTAAAAACACCGTCAATACGATGGTGGACCAGCTTAGCTCATTCGCTTCCGAAGTAACGCGTGTTGCACGCGAAGTAGGTACTGAAGGAAAGCTTGGTGGTCAGGCGGAAGTCAAAGGCGTTGCCGGTACGTGGAAGGATCTGACCGACAATGTAAATTTCATGGCAGGTAATCTTACGTCGCAAGTGCGAAATATCGCAGCAGTTACGACGGCGGTTGCCAATGGCGATTTGTCCAAGAAAATCACGGTAGATGTCAAGGGTGAGACACTGGAGCTCAAGAACACGATCAATACGATGGTGGACCAGCTCAGCTCATTTGCATCGGAAGTAACGCGTGTGGCGCGTGAAGTGGGTACAGAAGGAAAGCTTGGTGGCCAGGCAGAAGTGCGAGGAGTCGCGGGAACATGGAAAGATCTCACCGATAACGTAAACTCGATGGCCGGTAACCTTACCGGTCAGGTGCGTAACATCGCAGAAGTTACGACAGCGGTAGCTAATGGCGATCTCAGAAAGAAGATCACAGTAGATGTAAAAGGAGAGATGCTCGAGCTCAAGAACACCATCAATACGATGGTGGACCAGCTTAGCTCATTCGCATCGGAAGTAACACGCGTGGCGCGTGAGGTAGGAACGGAAGGAAAGCTCGGAGGCCAGGCGCAGGTGAAGGGAGTCTCCGGTACATGGAAAGATCTCACCGATAATGTAAACTCGATGGCCGGCAACCTTACTGGTCAAGTGCGTAATATCGCCGAAGTTACAACTGCCGTGGCAAATGGTGATCTCTCCAAGAAGATCACGGTGGATGTAAAAGGAGAAATGCTCGAGCTCAAGAACACGATCAACACAATGGTGGACCAGCTCAGCTCGTTCGCATCGGAAGTAACTCGTGTGGCACGTGAAGTAGGAACGGAAGGAAACCTTGGTGGTCAGGCAGTCGTGAAAGGGGTCTCGGGTACGTGGAAAGACCTCACCGACAATGTAAACTTCATGGCCGGTAATCTCACCGGACAGGTCCGAAACATCGCGGAAGTTACTACGGCTGTAGCAAATGGAGATCTCTCCAAGAAGATCACAGTGGATGTAAAAGGCGAGATGCTCGAGCTCAAGAACACCATCAATACGATGGTAGACCAGCTTAATAGCTTCGCTTCGGAAGTAACACGCGTGGCGCGTGAAGTGGGTACTGAAGGCAAGCTCGGTGGACAGGCGGAAGTAAGAGGAGTAAGCGGCACATGGAAAGATCTCACAGACAATGTGAACTTCATGGCATCGAACCTTACTGCGCAAGTTCGAAACATTGCGAATGTAACAACCGCGGTTGCCAATGGAGACTTCTCGAAGAAGATCACCGTCGATGTAAAGGGAGAACTGCTCGAGCTTAAGAATACCATTAACACGATGGTAGATCAGCTCAGCTCATTCGCGTCCGAAGTAACACGTGTAGCGCGTGAAGTAGGAACAGAAGGAAAACTTGGTGGTCAAGCGGAAGTGAAGGGTGTTGCCGGTACATGGAAGGACCTCACGGACAATGTGAACTTCATGGCAGGTAATCTCACTGCACAAGTGCGAGGCATTGCACGAGTCGTTACAGCCGTTGCAAATGGTAACCTCAAGCGCAAACTTGCTGTAGAAGCCATGGGCGAAATCGCCGAACTGGCCGACACGATCAACGCGATGATCGACACGCTCGCAACCTTTGCTGATCAGGTAACGACGGTGGCTCGCGAAGTAGGTATCGAGGGTAAACTCGGAGGCCAGGCTAACGTACCAGGTGCAAGCGGAACATGGCGCGATCTGACCGACAACGTAAATCGACTCGCAGCCAGCTTGACTACTCAGATCCGAGCAATGGCTGAAGTTGCTACAGCAGTGACGAAGGGAGATCTCACTCGTTCCATCACAGTCGAAGCGGCAGGCGAAGTCGCTTATCTTAAAGATAACGTGAACGAGATGATCCGTAATCTTAAGGACACGACGCATAAGAACACCGAGCAGGACTGGCTCAAGACCAACCTTGCGACATTCACCAGGTTGCTGCAGGGGCAGAAAGATCTTTGGACAGTTTCAAGGCTCATTCTTTCCGAGCTCGGACCACTCGTGAGTGTTCAGCATGGCGTCTTCTATATCACAGAGGTTGTCGGCGAAGAAGTTATTCTCAAACTGCTTGCGAGCTACGCCTACAAAGAGCGCAAGAATCTGAGCAATGAATTCAGGATTGGAGAAGGGCTTGTTGGTCAATGCGCACTCGAGAAAGAACGCATTCTCGTTAATGGAGTGCCGAACGACTACATCAAGATCAACTCCGGGCTAGGAGAATCGGCACCGCTCAATATCGTCGTCCTGCCGGTACTCTTTGAAGGTCAGGTGAAGGCAGTGATCGAGCTAGCCTCATTCCACTCCTTCAACGACAATCATCTTGCATTACTCGATCAATTAACGGAATCGATCGGTATCGTACTCAATACGATCGAAGCAAACATGCGCACGGAATCGCTGCTCGCGCAATCGCAGTCCCTCACGCAGGAATTGCAGAGCCAGCAGCAAGAGCTTACCGGCACGAACCGCCGCCTTGAACAACAGGCAAAGTCGTTGCAGGCTTCCGAAGAACTACTCAAGCAGCAACAGGAAGAGTTGCAGCAGACGAACGAAGAGCTCGAAGAGAAGGCGCAACTCCTCAGCGAGCAGAAGACAGAAGTCGAGAACAAGAATCGCGAGATCGAACTTGCGAGACGCGCTCTCGAAGAGAAAGCAGAGCAATTGGCTCTTACCTCAAAATACAAGTCGGAATTCCTTGCGAACATGTCGCACGAATTGCGTACTCCACTGAATAGCATGCTCATCCTTTCGAAGATGCTTGCTGATAATGTCGAGCACAACCTTACCGCCAAGCAAGTCGAGTTCGCGGAGACCATCCATTCGTCCGGGGCGGATCTCTTCGGCCTGATCAATGAGATCCTGGATCTTTCAAAGATTGAGTCCGGCACGATGGCTGTCGAAGTTAACGAGGTGCCGCTCACGGATGTCAAGTCCGACATGGAGCGTACCTTTAACCAGATCGCGCATGAGAAACAACTTGGGTTCGAGATTGTGATCGAAGCAAAAACACCATCACTAATCACAACCGATGCGAAGCGACTTCAACAAGTGCTAAAGAACCTCCTCTCGAACGCATTCAAATTCACGGACAACGGCCAGGTGACGCTCACGATGACGGCTGTTGAGCATCAGGGACAGTTCGATAACGAGCTGCTAAATCACGCAGAGCAAGTGATAGGGTTCACAGTCAAGGATACCGGCATCGGTATACCGAAAGAGAAGCACCGAATTATTTTCGAGGCATTCCAGCAAGCGGATGGGACGACGAGCCGTAACTATGGCGGTACGGGGCTTGGACTTTCGATCAGCCGAGAGATTGCCAGATTGCTTGGCGGTGAGATCAAACTGACAAGTGCTCCTGGCGAAGGCAGCAGCTTTGTACTCTACTTGCCGCAGACGTACACACCGACGACGATTGGGGCTCGCGAAGGGTCTGAAGAAGGATGGATCCCCGAAAAAATGCCGTCAACGATACATCCGATCGGAAGTGACAAGTCTGCATTGTCGATGAGTTACGGTTCCGATCCTTCCGTTCTGATCGAGAATCAAGTTGAAGATGATCAGGCGCTCATCGAGCCGGGTGATCGCACGCTCCTCGTTGTCGAGGACGACCCGAACTTCGCACGCATACTTCTGAACATGGCGCGCGAGAAGGGATTTAAGGGTATCGTCGCGGGACGTGGTGAAACGGCCCTTCTTCTTGCACGTCGATTCAAGCCTGACGCAATCACGCTTGACATTCAACTGCCGGGAATGCACGGCCTTGCAGTGCTCGATCGACTGAAGCACGATCCGACGACGCGCCACATACCGGTTCATATTGTCAGCGCTGGTGATGAACTTCCAAGAAATCGGAAGCTTGGTGCACTTGCACATGTGAGAAAGCCCGTCTCTCCTGAAGGGATGGCACATGCGATGGACAGTATCAAAGACTTCGTCGAGCGCCCGATCAAACGATTGCTTGTCGTCGAGGATGATGAGAATCAGCGCCTAGCGATTAAGGAGATGATTGGTGACGACGATATCGAAATGATCACCGTCGGAACAGGCGAAGAAGCGTTGGAACTGCTGAGGAAAGACCGCTTTGATTGTACGGTTCTTGATCTTGGATTGCCGGACATGAGCGGATTTGATCTCATCAAAAAGATACGGAAGGAGCTTGAGCTAAAGGACCTCCCAATCGTGGTATATACGGGGAGGGACTTAACGACCAAACAGGCAGCCGAACTGAGCAAACTCGCGGAAGCAGTTATCGCAAAGGGTGTGAGTTCGATTGACAGGCTTCTGGATGAAACGGCGCTCTTCCTTCATCGGGTTGAAGCAAATCTGCCGGAAGACAAGCGATCACGGCTTGAGAACATGCATCATAGTGAAGTGGCGCTTGCGAAGAAAAAGGTGCTTGTTGTCGACGATGATATCCGAAACATCTTCGCCCTCACGAGCATCCTCGAGCGACACCAGATGGAAGTCGTCTACGCTGAGAATGGCAAGGATGGCATTGAGATCCTCGAGCGATCGCCAGATATTGAGGCAGTGCTCATGGACGTCATGATGCCTGGAATGGATGGTTACGAAGCGATGCGGACGATTCGTAAAAATAAGAAATTCAAGTCACTGCCAATTATTGCAGTTACGGCAAAGGCGATGAAGGGAGATCGTGAGAAATGTATCGAAGCAGGAGCAAGCGATTATATCACGAAACCGGTGGATGTAGAGCAGCTGCTCTCCTTGCTCCGGATCTGGATGTATAAGTGAGCGTATGAGCCAGAAGGAACCTGCAATGGACCGTGACGCGCTCAACAAAGAGCCTGCTCCGTCGCCCGAACTCGAGCAGCCGGTGCCGTTCGTCCTGCAAGAAGAACTGCTCGCAAATGAGGATCAGCTTGCGGATCTCGAGCTCGTCGCTGAGGAAGAGTTGCGTGATCCCTCCGATTTCAGTGGATGGGGGTTCGATACTCCGGACGTGCCAAGCGCGTTGCTCGAGTCTGGGGTTGTCCCAGCCGGATCGGTGATTGCAGAGGGTGACGATGCATCAGCACTTGAGACTCTCGAGATCCAGTTGTTGCTTGAAGGAATCTACAAGCGATACGGCTTCGATTTCAGGCAGTACTCTCCTGGGTCCTTTAAGCGGCGCATCTGGAAGTGTCTTCGCTCCGAGAACCTCACGACGATCTCTGGACTCCAGGACAAGATCTTTCATGATCCAGTGGCCTGGAAGCGATTTCTTGCGACGGTGACAGTAAACGTCACCTCGATGTTCCGCGACCCCGAATTCTATCGTGCTGTCAGAACACTGGTTGTCCCTCTGCTGGCGGAG
>Ga0207148_1006_pt1 | contig 63134 bp, 52 predicted proteins | sample Alteio_BWMinHeat_34_FD_153558 | JGI IMG/M metagenome (GOLD analysis project Ga0207148, IMG submission 153558) | Enriched cells from forest soil in Barre Woods Harvard Forest LTER site, Petersham, Massachusetts, United States -... | ecosystem: Environmental > Terrestrial > Soil > Temperate forest >... | reverse complement strand
GTATTTCTTGAGTGTCTCGGCAGTCAGGCGTGCGGCTTCTTCCCAGCTTGCTTCGACAAAGCTGCCATCTATCTTGATCTTGCATCCTAGAATGCGATCGTCGGCATTGACGCCTGGATATGCATTCAATCGGCCGTAATCACACATCCAGTATTCATTCACATTCGGATTCGGGCGAGGCTCTAAGCGAAGCACCTCATTATTGCGAACACCAACCCGGGTGCTGCAGCCACGCGCACATCCCGGACATATGGAATCCGTGAATGACATATCCCACACACGAGCTTTGAACCGGAAGTCACGACTAGTGAGCGCGCCGACAGGGCATAGATCGATGACATTCATCGAATTGATATTATCGAATCCCTGATCGGGATACGCTTCGATCGTAACATGGTCTCCTCGCTCGACGAACGTTAGTACAGGCTGATCGGCGATCTCGGTAGCATAGCGAATGCAGCGAGAGCAACTGATGCAGCGCTCGGCATCGAACAAGACATTTGGACCAAGCGGTGTGCGCTTCTCTTTGCTGACCTTGAGTTCGGTGAATCGAGACTCACCGGCAGAATGCTCGTATGCGTAGTCCTGAAGCTTGCACTGGCCGGCTTCGTCGCAGATCGGGCAATCGAGTGGATGATTGATAAGCAGGAACTCCATCACATCTTCACGACCCGTGACCGCCATCGTGGATGCAGTCTTCACGACCATTCCTTCTGCGATCGTCGTCGCGCAAGCGATTGCAAGCTTTGGCATCTTCTCGATCTCGACCAAACACATGCGGCAATTTCCCGCAACCGTCAGTGCGGGATGCCAGCAGAAATGCGGGATCTCGATGCCATTCTCGAGCGCGACCTGAATGATCGTTGTTCCGGCTGCGGCTTCGAATTCCTGTCCGTCGATCGTTACTTTCGGCATGCAGTTCTATTCGAGGACAAGAGCCCATCCTCGCAACATTTGATTACTTAATGAATTTGAGAGAATCCTCGTGCTTCATACCAAAGGCATCCGCTACACCCTGATAGGTCACAGCCCCATCGATCACGTTGAGCCCAAGGCGCAATTCTTTGCTATTGCGAATGGCTTTTTCGTAACCTTCATTTGCAAGTTGCAACGCGTATGAGAGTGTCGCATTCGTGAGAGCGATCGTTGAGGTCATCGGCACTGCACCAGGCATGTTCGCTACGCAATAGTGAACAACACCATCGACCACGTATGTCGGGTTCTCATGCGTTGTCGGCTTGCAAGTCTCGATACATCCACCCTGATCGACGGACACGTCCACAACAACGGAGCCTTCCTTCATGTCTTTCAACATGTCGCGCGTCACGAGATGCGGAGCTTTCGCGCCAGGAATAAGCACTGCGCCAATAGTGAGATCGGCTTTTTTCACTACCTTGCGAATGTTATACGGATTCGACATCATCGTCGCAACATTCTTGGGCATTACGTCATCCAGATAACGCAGACGATAAAGATTTGAATCAAGGATGGTCACCTGTGCGCCCAGACCAGCAGCGATCTTGGCTGCGTTCGTACCCACAACCCCACCTCCCAAGACAACCACATTTCCAGGTTCGGTGCCTGGTACGCCTGCCAGCAGCACACCGCGGCCGCCCTGTGTTTTCTCGAGATACTTCGCGCCCTCTTGCGGTGCCATTCGACCAGCCACTTCAGACATCGGAATGAGTAGCGGCAGCGAGTTGTCAATGCGCTGGACCGTTTCGTACGCAACAGCGGTCGCTCGCGATTTTAAGATCGCATCCGTCAGGTCACGGTTGGCTGCAAAATGGAAATAGGTAAAGAGCAACTGGCCTGGGCGAATGAGCGCATATTCCTGAGCGATCGGCTCCTTGACCTTCATGATCATGTCAGCAGCGTCGAAGATATCCTTTGGATTCGGAAGAATGTGAGCGCCCGCCTCGATATAATCCTGATTCTTGAAGCCTGATCCCACTCCAGCATTTGTCTCGACATAGACGGTGTGTCCGCTCATCACCAGGATCTCCGCACCTGAAGGTGTAAGGGCTACGCGGTTTTCGTTCTGCTTGATCTCCCGAGGTACTCCGATCTTCATCTGTTCGCTTCCGTGATAATGTCAGTTGGCAAAAAAACTGGGCTCCTAACTGTGCTTCTTGGCCCCTTCCTCCGGATGAGGCAGCACCGAAACAAGCGAAAGTTTACTTTCGTCCTTAAAAAAAGTATCGGAAACACGATGAATATCTTCGAGCGTAAGACGTGCGATCTTCTCGAGTTCCTCCTCGACCGGCACATAGGAATGAAAATAGAGTTCGTTCTGCCCCATGCGCATCATCCGGTTCGTGACAGCTTCAAGCGAAAGCAGGACACCGCCAATGAGCTGGTCCTTCGTTCGCGCGAGCTCAACTTGAGAGATCGGTCGAGAAAACAGCCCACGCACAATTTGCCGCATCTCGCGTATTGCGCGCGCGCGATTTTCGATCGCAGTCGCAACATAAATGCCGATCGTCCCTTCCGTTTCGAAAGGCGAATAAAATGCAGTGGCATCGTATGCGAGTCCAAGTTCTTCACGCAATCGGAGATTCAAACGGCTGCCCATTCCGACGCCGAGCAGAGTCACGAGCGCATTCAGCGCCATATGATCTCTCGATCGGGCGCCCGGCGCGCGTCGACCGAGAATGATATGCGCTTGCTGTCCGCCAAAGCGATGAATATCGGACTCGCCATTCGTCCGACCTCGACGCGTTGACTGTTTTGGCAATCGACGCGCGATGCCTTCATTCAGATGCATGTACGATCGTTCGATGGCTGCGAAGAGTGCTTCATGCTGGTGTGCACCGCTCGCAACAAGCGTGATCTCACGAGAGCGATAATGACGGCTATGGAAGCGGAGAAGATCTCCACGTGTCAGCGAACCAACGGAACAAGCCGTACCAATGATCGGCCGTGCCAGCGGATGCTCGCCGAACAATTCTTTTTCGAACAAGTCAAATACAAGCTCATCGGGTTCGTCATCCAGACCATTGATCTCCTCGATCACGACAGATTTCTCACGCTCGATATCGCGATCGGTAAACATCGGCCTTGCGGCAAGTTCGAAGAGGATCTCTACAGCATGGTCGAGTTCAGTGGTCCGCGACCATGTATAGTAACTCGTATGCTCTTTTGTTGTGAACGCGTTGAGGACGCCGCCTCGAGATTCGATCGATCGCATGATCTCGCGCATCGACTTCCCTGCCGTGCCCTTGAAGACCATATGCTCGATGAAGTGCGCGATGCCTGCTTTCGATTTTGCCTCATCCTGTGAGCCGGCATTGACCCACAGGCCGGTCGCAACACTCGAAGCACCTGGCAAACGTTCGCTGATGACGCGAAGACCGTCACCAAACGTTCGTTCGGCAACATCAACGGCTGGCAGTTCTTCGGGGCGTACAAGCTTTGCCAGACCTGCATAGAGCGGGCGGACCTTGTGCACTCTACTCGGTCCCAACCTCGATTTCTTCCCACCCCTGATTGCTTTCTTCACGCGTCGTTCCTTTGCCGTTGTTCGTGCAAATATACCAGAAGGCACTGGCGGACAACCGCTTCCTCATTTACCATCGCGAATCAGACGGGTGATGTCGACGATCTCGCGGGTAGCTCCTTCAACGCTCATCGTAAGTGAAGCGAGTTGATCTATGAATTCCTGCTTTGCCTTCTTTTTTAGTGAGGAGTGGAGTCCTGGAAGCGTAAGATCCGCATAGCCATTTTCTGGATCGCTGGTGACGAGTTGATTGTGTGTCCAGGGATCATCAGGCAGTCCGCCCATTGGCATGAAGAGATAAATCAGTTTGTGCAGGCGTGTATTCACTTGATGCTTTTGCATTGGGTTCATCGCTGCGATTGCTCTGTCCCTGGCGCTATTCATCAACGCCGATGCTACACGCATTCTGGTAAGAGCGCTGTCAAGCGCCACAAACTGCGGCACGGCATTCCAATCCTGAGGTGTCTCGATTGACAACGAGCTAGCAAACGCTTGAATGCTGATGACCAATTCTTCATAGTCGTATGGCACAACGTCTGCGTTCGCCATTCGCAATGCTTCGGTCGCCAGCAGCCTTGTTATCGCTGCATGATAAGCGAAACTGGTATCGCCTAAATGTTTGACATAATAATAGTTGTCATGCATCGAATGATACTGACCGAACAAGCCATCGAAGCCTTGATTGATCGAAGGCACTCCGATGTGTCCGTAGAAACTTGAAAAGTCGCTGCCGCCGCCAAGCAATCCGACTGCAGGCTCTGCGACTCCTCCGTGAATATCAGGAGAAGCGACCGGTTTCAGGTGCGCCTTCCACCGATCATAGATGCTCCCGCCCGTGGGATCAGCAACCGATAACGTTACGTCCCAGATAAATGGGCGCAGGAGCGGATCAGACGATGCCTCGAACAGACGACCCGTCGCACACTCGTCTTCGTTTATATAGAGAAGTGTACGCGTTGTTATCTCGCGTCCATATTGCTCCACCCACTCAGTCGAGCCGATGATTCCCCACTCCTCAGCATCCCACGTCGCAAACAGCATCGTCCGCCGTGGACGCATGCCCTGTAATGCGAGAGCCGAGACTGCTTTCGCGGCTGCGATTACAGCCGCCGCCCCAGAGCCATTATCCTCAGCGCCCGGACCCCATGCATCACGATGACCACCAACGATGACCCACTCATTCGGCAGCTCGCTTCCAGGAATCATCGCCACAGTATTCCAGATCGTCCTGAGTTTTCCGTCAGTTTGCACAGACAACTTTACCACCGGTGACTGACCTCCCACATGATAACGTAATGGCAAATATCCCTGCCACTCTGAGTTCGGGATGTCGCGATGATTCATATGACTAAATAACTCTAACGCGATCGCGGCCGAGATCGGGATCACCGGGATTTTCGGCAGCACTTGCGCAGCCTCGAGAGAAAGATGATCGGCATCTTCCGTCGAAGCATAACCAGGTGTGGTCGGATCACCATGACCATTATAGATCGAGCCCCGCTGGACGCCATCCATTGGTCGCGCCCGACCTTCGGGAAATGGATCGCCCGCTGCATAGCCATCTCCGCCTGGATCGGTATATAGCATAAGACCGACCGCCCCATGCTCTTCGGCAAGTCTCGCCTTGATGCCACGATAACTTCTTCCATAGCGCGCGAGTACTACTTTTCCGCGGACTGAGATACGCATTGAGTCGAGCGTATCGTAATCAGCGCGTAACCCATAGTTTACATAGATCAACGGAGCCTGCATCGTGCCGCTGCCAGAATAACCATTCGCCCACGGATACTCAGGACCATTCACCCTCCCTTCACCAGGATATTGCTTCTCTTTCAGTTGAAATATTTTTTTGGTTGGAGAGACCATCTCCAAACTGACCGAAGTCGCATAGGGTAAATAGACTTTGTACGGATGAATCGTCACAGCCATCGCGGACTCTTCGAGCATCGACACAACTCGATCGCGCACTCGTATGTCGGATTCCGATCCTGCAATCCGATTTTCTCCACTGAGATATCGTACGATTGTGTCAAGATCCGCAGGTTTGATGAGCGGCTGAAGCTTCGCCTCTGTTCTGGACTCGACAGCAGTTGTAGAATCGCTGTAGCCGAGAAACGGCCGCTGGGCGAGTGAGCTGGAATACGCACCAATGATAGCTATTAGTGCGAGAATAACGAGATACGTATGTCGGCGAGGGAAAGAAAGTCGCAGAGTCATGGTTTCAGGTGCGTCAAGCGAATTGAGACTCACTACAGCCTAACATCCAAATGCTCGCTCTTGTTAGAGGGATTGTACGACACAAGACACCCTTCACACTTGTCCTTGACGCGAATGGAGTTGGCTACGAAGTACTCTGCACACAGCAAGCGTACGAGAAGGCACCTGCTGTTGGAATCGAGTATGAGCTACTTACTCGATTGATCGTTCGCGAAGATTCGATGACGCTATTCGGGTTCTCAGATGTCGAGGAGCGCACCGTGTTCGATCAGATCATCGCCGTAAGCGGCATCGGTCCAAAGACCGGACTCGTCATTCTCTCCTCCACCGGACCCGAACAGTTACGCGAAGCGATCCGCACCAGCGACATTGATCGACTAACCCACATCCCCGGAGTAGGCAAAAAAACAGCCGAGCGACTCATCGTCGAGCTGCGCGACAAACTCGTCAAAGAAGAATTCACCCACTCCTACGCACAACCACAAACAAACGGCGAGACAAACTTCCGAGCCGACGCCATCCAGGCGCTGATCTCGCTAGGCTACCCAAGAGCAACTGCCGAAAAGGCAATTCAGTCCGTTCTACGAACGGATCCCGAAGCTGGAAGGGCACTGCAAACATTAATTCGTGCGGCATTGAAGCAGACAGCGTAAGACAACATACCAAATGCTGCGCTCATCAATGACGAATCATTGATTCTTCCACTCTAGGAATTTTTCGCAGAGTCCCTTTACGGCAGCATCTGTCTGACCGAGATCTCCGATGGCAACATTTGCACTTGTAAACTGTCCTGAGAAGATCGTTTTCTTGTCAGAAGCGCGCACAATAGTATAGTTGCAGATGAGCGTTGCTAGCGCAGCTCGATGGCTGCCGCCGCCGCCACCTCTCGAACCACCTCCTCCACCTCGCCTGCCACCTCCGCCCATTCCACCGCCTCCGCCTCTGCTTCCACCTCGGCCGGTTGAGCCACTCCTCGCAATTTCTCCCTCATTGCTGTTGTCGTGTTCGCTGGCGGGAATAACCTGGAGAAGATCCGGAATAATAGCTAAATCGAACGTACCAGCATCGCAGAGTCTCATTAAGCTGTCATAAGCTCGAAGACTGTCGACAGGCATGGATGGCGGCAGGACGGGACGTGCCAGGCTTTCATTTCGAACCGTCACTCGAAAGACAAGATCGAACGTGTTCCAAAAACTTGTCGCAGCAGAATCCGTGAGACCTTGTCGCATGATTGGATCCTGATACCGGCTGTCCCCTTCTCGCGGAAAGTTTGCTTCGATAATCAGCGGCTTGAGTATCACCACACGCTGCCCGTTCAAAGTTTCTGCGATGCTTTGGCGTGCAGGAATCTCATTGCGTGTGATTGATGTGCCGGTAGTAGGACTCGAGCTGGAACATCCGCCGACGGTTATGAATAAACTCAGTCCAAGCAAGGAGTGTCGGAATTTTTTGGGCAGACCAATTCTCATATAATAAACATCATTGCAGCGTGAATCGAGAGAGCTTACGAACGGCGACACACTTCAGGTGTAGCGCGAATTTTAACGCATGATCAGTCTTACAAGTTGGTGAGATAGGATGAAGAATCATTCATGTCGAGAACTGCCCCAAGCATGATCTATGAGATTGTGAAGGATGTCTGGACTGTGATTTATGCGATTTTCGTGATTGGGATATGATTTGGAAGGAGTGTGTTAATGCTATAATTAATGAAACTTTACGGCTTGATGATGCGTTTGTACTAAGCGGTAGTTCGGCCGTCGAGCCTTCCATACCTGCGGAGAGGAGATCCCTTCTGTTCCATGTTCTTAAACGCAAGCTACAGCTCGCTACTTTAATTCTGTCATTATTCATTGGATCCTCGCCCAGCAGCCCCGCCAGTCAAATTGGCGAAAGAAATCAGAGTAATCCTTTCAATCCGAGTAATCCAGGTTCTGGCCGTTTTCTGTGAGAATGAGAATTATGAATAAAGTTTTCACACACACTAGGTTGGCTAAAAGGAAAATGTCGATTACAGCTCAGAATCGAGGACTGTGGTATGGCGGAAAGCTTGGATTATGAAAAAAGTTTTGACCACACACATCTCAGCCCGGTCCGCGGCGCCTTGCAAACCAGAATAGCCCGGCCGCCACCACGATCATGATTCCTCCTATCACCGCCCAGCGAGACTGGTCGGTCATGAAGCTTCCGTGGATGAGGCCGATGCCTTGGCCGAACCATACGATGCCGACAAAAGCGATAATGACCGATAAAGCAATTAGGAGTTTGTTCTTCATCATGATACTGTTAGAGTGGAGAAGGCTTCGAACCCAGGTCCTGAAAAAAGCGCAGAAGATATCCGTCTGGGTCCTGAATGAGAAATTGATGATTACCCAACAAAACATCGTCGCGACGATACCACTTCTCCTCTATCTCAGAAAAGATCGGATGGTCGGCGGCTTGGACTCGATTATAAAGAGCATCAATATCGCTCGTCTTGATCTGGAAATTGATCCCTCGCCCGAATGGATATTCCAATTCAGCAGTCACCCAATTGCGTCCGACGCCAATCTGCTCGATCATCAACTGCGCTCCCTCTCGTTCAAGGAAGACAAAATTATCTTCCGGACGCGCGTAGAGAATCTTGAATCCAAGCACATCAACGTAGAAATGGGTACTCCGATCGAGATCGGAACAATCAAGTTCGGGAACGAGCGGGTTGGAGAGCACTGGGAGAGATGATCAACCGATCATCGGAAGCAGACTCGCCTTCTCAGGTTCGCCGCACATCTTATAGATCGCATCGGCTACGCGCTGCATCAGCCATTGAGGAGTTGAGGTTGCGCCACTTACTCCGACGGCGTTAACGTGTTCGAACCAAGCTCCATCAAGTTCGCGCTCGTCCTCGATGAAATAGGTTCTAGGGTTTGCGCCCTCGGCTACGTGGAAGAGGACTTTCCCGTTCGAGCTGTTACGGCCAGCAACAAAGATCATTACGTCCTGCGCTCGCGCAAACTCAGCAAGCTTTGTTTCTCGACCCGAGACTTGCCCGCAAATCGTATCCTTCGCATGAAATTCGACTGCATCCTCCTCCATCTCAGCGACAACGAGATCTTTGATGCGCTCTTTGAGTGCATCCCGTATGGCGCGGAATGTCGGGCGGTCCATCGTCGTCTGCGAAAAGAGGACTGTTGGCTTGTCGAGCGCAATGTTATCGAGCGCTTCCTTTACGGTAAGAACGACGACCGCTTCATCATTGACTACGCCACGAAGTCCGATGACTTCGGCATGGTCGCGCTTGCCAAAAATGACGATTTGAAATTGCTTGTCGTAAAACTTCCGAATGCGCTCCTGGACTTTTGTGACGACCGGACAGGTCGCATCGATCACATCGAGTCCAAGTTCGCGAAGCTTCGCATAGGTCGATGGCGGCTCGCCGTGAGCGCGGATGAGGATCTTGGCTTGATGATCGGAATGGCGGTTCTCTAGGGCGATGCGCTCGAAGTCTTTGTGGGAGATCGATTCGAGCCCCTCGTCGGAAAGCCGCTCGACTTCAACTGGATTATGAATGATGTCGCCCAGCGAATAGAGCTTTGGAGCGTAGCCGTGTTCGTCCTGATCATGCAGTTCGCGCTCAGCAAAATCGACGGCACGTACAACACCCCAGCAAAAGCCCGAATTTTTATCGACCGTTACAATCATATGTGGCTAACGAAACGGCTATCAGAGGCCGTTCCGATGATAATTCTACAGCCTTACTTCGAGACGCTCCTTGCGAGATCGATGACCTTTTGCACCTGCTCCTCGATCGAGAGTGACGTCGTATCGATCTCGATCGCATCATCGGCTTTCTTGAGCGGACTCAGCTTCCGCTCGCGATCGCGCTTGTCGCGCTCAGCAAGTTGCGCCTTCATCTCTTCGATTGCAATGTGGCGGCCATGCTCTTCCATCTCATGCTGGCGCCGAACTGCACGCGCGGCGGGATCAGCAACCAAAAAGATCTTGAGTTCTGCATCGGGAAACACTACAGTACCGATGTCGCGTCCTTCAAGAACCACTCCGCCGTCTCGAGCGATTTTGCGCTGCCGCTCAACAAGATGCTCGCGGACAAAACCGATCGTCGAGAGCTCGCTAGCGCGTAATGCTATCTCAAGTGAGTCGATGTCCGCAGAGATATTTCTTCCATTCAGGCAGACCGCGCCTGTGGCTTCGAAGGTGATCTCTGCTTGTTTCAGAAGGTCGGAAAGCCTGCCGTCCGCTTCTGTGACGCCTTCTTTATCAGCAAGCAGGGCGACAGCTCGATACATCGCTCCGGTATTCAGATGCAGATAGCCAAGCGCGTTCGCCACGAGTTTGGCTGTGGTACTCTTTCCTGAGGCCGTGGGGCCATCGATCGCTATGATGATCCCCTTCGGCCGCATGCTGTCTGTCTGGGATTGCTGGATGACTTAGCTCCTGAATTCTGTATTAACGATCGTCAACTCGTTCGGATATTTAAAGCTGCCATAGGGCGTTCCGATCGTCGGCTGTGCAAGAAGCTGAACGTGCGACGCTCCACCCTGTCCCGATAACGAGAGCGCGAGATTGATAATATCATTGTAGCCTTTGTCCGCAAAGAACTGCTTCAGATCGACAGTTGCCTGCAACGGCAGGATCTGGGTCGTACCACCGTTCGGAATTGAGAGCGGTGCGCCGATGCCACCCGAGATCGTCTGATGACCATCGAGCATGAGCTTCCACGGAAATTGAGTGAGCTGCACAGCAGAGTACGTTGCGTTCGCCGGGTTCGGATTGCGGGCAGCGACATTCAGCGTGAATGTGAGTGGAAATTGCCCGGTGCGGAACGCGTTGGCAAGATTAAGTCCGTCCATGACATTGAAGTCGCTGATCGAATACTTGTTCGACATGTCCACATTAGCAAGCGAAACGTGGGCGACATCCTGAATCTTGAATTCGAGATGTGAAAGATTTGTAAGTGCACTGATCGCCGCGCATGATTGCAGCGAACCAACCCATGCCACAGCGCCGATAACAAGAAGGGCAAATGCTCCAAAAGAGACAGATCGTTGAAGATTTTTCATACTCGCGTAGAGAATTTCGTTCTAAACACCATAGATCATAGTCGAATAAGTATGGTGAAAATAACGAGCCAGTTGACCATCAAATGAAAAGTACGCTCAAAAATAAGAACGTCCCCGAATGGGGACGTCAAATGAATGCGGAGCGGACGGGACTCGAACCCGCGACCTCCTACGTGACAGGCAGGCGTTCTAACCAACTGAACTACCACTCCATTGAACAACTAGCCCTAAGGCCACTCATCTATTGCACACGATCGGAATCCGAACGCAAGCGCGCAAATAACTTTCCCAGCACCCTATAAGTTCGCTTTCAGCCCAAAATTCAGTCTTTCGACAGAGATGCAGCCTAACCCTTCTTTCGCCTCCAGCCGTGATTCGGCTTCTTCTTCTGTCCACCGGAAGGTTGAGGTTTTGCTGCAGGCGTCTGCTGTTTCGCAGGTGGATGTTGAGGTCTGGCAAGCTTTAATTCGGGCTTGATGTGTTGTAGCTGTGGTTCAGAGTTTTGAGGCTTCGCTCGGGAATGCTGCGGCTGTGGCCTTGCGTGCTGTTGCGGCCTGGCCGGTCGTTCGCGACGATCGCTCGGATGCACCTCTACGGGCAAGCGATCGAGTTTTGCGATGGCATGATCGTGTGCCGCGGGTATACGCTTCTTGATCAGCCTCTCAATTTCACGCAGGTACCCTTTCTCGTCGGGACCACACAATGAGAGTGCGGTCCCTGAAGCACCGGCACGACCGGTTCTGCCAATTCTGTGCACGTAAGTTTCCGGGACATTCGGGATCTCATAGTTGATGACATATTCGAGATTATCAACATCGATGCCGCGGGCCGCGATGTCCGTCGCTACGAGTACTCTGGTCTTTTGTGCCTTGAAATTGTCGAGTGCGCGTTGGCGTGCGTTCTGTGATTTGTTGCCGTGGATCGCGTCCGCGCTGATGTGGTTTCGTTCGAGCGTCCGCACGACAGAATCGGCGCCATGTTTGGTGCGAGTAAAGACAAGAGCATTCCTGATATCGTCGTTCTCCAGCAATTGCAACAATAGCGCGGGCTTTCTGGACTTGTCGACATAATAGACCGATTGCTCGATCAAATCGACCGTATCCCTTGCTGGTGTCACTTCAACTCTTACAGGATGATCAAGAATGTCGTGCGCAAGTTTTACAATCGCTGGCGGCATCGTGGCAGAAAAGAATAATGACTGCCGTTTTTTGGGAATCGTTGAAAGGATATCCTGGACATCGCGAACAAACCCCATATCGAGCATGCGATCAGCTTCATCAAGGACAAAAATCTCGACGTGCTGCAAGTGAACAAATCCCTGATCCATCAGATCGAGCAGCCTCCCGGGGGTTGCAACCACAACATCAACCCCTCGGCGAAGCGCGTTGGTCTGCTGACCTTGCTTGACTCCGCCAAAAATAACAACGCTGCTAATGCCCGTATGCCTGCCGTAGGCCTTGATACTTTGATCGATCTGCACAGCGAGTTCACGTGTGGGCGTGAGAATCAAGCTTCGTATGTTCTTTCGCTTGCTCTTGTCGCTGTGAGAATGTTGCCGATCCGACAGAAGTTGAATGATCGGGACTGCGAACGCGGCTGTCTTTCCTGTTCCGGTCTGCGCAACTCCAAGAAGGTCTTTGCCTTCGAGGACGATCGGAATTGCCTGCTGTTGAATCGGAGTCGGAGTGCGGTAGCCTTCCTCATGAAGCGACCTCAGGATCGGCTCAATGATGTTTAGTGACTTAAATGGCATTGAATCAGTAGTAGTCGGAATCGTTGCTCATGCGATTATGAGCGGACAACTCAACATTCACACGGCATAGTCATTCCCTCAGATCTTCGAAAAGGCGTGCCCACAGACAGTAGGCTATCTGGCGAGAATCATTGGCACTCGGTCCGTTCGTCCTTGAATGAGGAGATTACATACGTACATGCCTGCAGATAATTCCTTCGAATCCCACCTGAAGGAATGCTCTCCGGCATCAAGTTCACCCGAGAATACGTGAGCGACTTCCTTACCCAACATGTCGATGATGGAAACATCAACGACACTCCGTGTATCATTTGTTATGTGAATGTATGTTGAGCCATAGGTAGGATTGGGATTGATCTTTAAGGTCGCTCCGACTAATTCAGGAGTGTTGGTTACGAATGCTGCCGTATCCTGTCTAAGAAGGATAACTCCACCTGAAGCAGGGATGGTGATGGTACCAGTGACCGGCAAGGAAGAAACAGATTGTGGCAACGCCGTGCCGTCGTCTAAGACTTTCCCGCCGCCATGTGTAATGATTTGAGCCCACTTCCCTACGGTTGGAACTGCCACCTGCATCGCTGCGTCGGAGGTGTTACAGAGGACGCGACCGTGAGCATAGTCTCGCGCCCATACCGATTGCCAGGTCTGCCCAGCTATGCGCAGCGAATCAAGCGAGTGCGGCAATGGGCTTTGATCACCTAAATCTATTTCATACTCTGGATACCACTCAACACCATCATCATTGATGATATTCAGAAAACTATTCTCATTCTTGATGAGCATGTACATTGCGGTACGCCGCAATCGTTCAGTGGAATCAACTCCGTAGAATTGTGCGATGAGAATTTTTCCTCTTCCGGTGATGTGTCTCACGCCGCGCTCGAGTGTCAGCCACATATCCTGTCCGTGGTACGATCCGAAACTTTCCATCATCGCTCCATCGATGGTTTCTCCGAGTGAGTCGCCATCAGTCCAGAGCGGATCGTAGACTGTCGTGACCATTTGATCAGTGTTCGGGATCACAAGATAATCGACACCTGTGTGAAAGCGCTTGTAAATCTCTTGATAGCACCCGAGGTAACGGCGGTTCATCCAATTCGAGAAGGCGGAGCGATCCTGCGTCTGGGAAGCTTCGCCAGACGGACCATGCGGCGGCGCCCACCAGTCAAAGTTGACCGGTGCGGGATCACCTGACTTTGGATTATAGAGCGAGGAGTTGGTCTCAACAGCTACGTCGAAAAAGACTCCTTCATTGGAGTTACCATTCATCCAGTCAAGAGTGACATCGCCGAGATATTTCTTCCAATCCACATTGGCCATGTTCATCAGCCACGCAGGATCTCCATGCCAGACACGATGAGCGAGATCCGTCGCATCGTAATGTTGGAACATCGCTTCAAACCGAGCATCGCCTTCGGTAATGTTATTAAGTGCGAGCCACGGACGAAAGTACTCTTGATACTCGCTCACGTATCCCTTAGGACCAATGATTCCGATAAATCCCGCGCCCTTGTTATTTTTTGGATCGGGACAATCATCGTTATGCAGCGGATTCAAACCTGCAGCCAGATGATACGCGATCACTAGAAAATTCGGGCTAATCGCGCGAAACTGTGCCGCCTGGCTGGCAAAGATCTTTTGAGTTGCGACGTAGTGCTCTGCGGCAAACACCAGTTTGCCTTGAGTGAAATTACCGGGGACAATCTGATCTGCCCAGACCAGATTCCAGCGCCGGGTCGATGGCACAAAGCGGTGGTTTGGAAGGCGCAAATGCTGGAGTGCACGAGAAGGTGTTAACAGCACAGGCGGCCATTGTGCTTGTGAAACAGATTGTGACAAGAGTAAGCACAATGTCAGCAAACCAACGATGCAAAAACTTTTTCTTCTACTGGACTGCAGAAAGCAGACAATTGAAGAGAGGGACTTGGCCGAGTAAGGTTGGAATGTTGTTTCCATAATGTCAATATTATCTCGAGCAAAACTACAAGAAAAACCCGTCATGGCAATGCCGTGGCGGGTGATCAAGAAATGCATGGGGACGAACTCGAAGGTTCAAAGGCGGAGGCCCACTACCTGAGCACGACCATCGATTTTGTCAGCGTTGCTCCTCCTGTCTCCAGCCGGTAAAAATAAGTGCCACTTGCGAGGCTCCCTGCATCGAAGGCGATGCTTTGTTTACCCCGCGCGACCACGTTGTCGATGATCGTGCTTACAAGATCGCCCTTCGTGTTGTAGAGGCGCAGAGTTGTTCGACCGCCATTTGTTCGGAACGTGATCTGTGTTGTACGAGAGATGCCAGCCGCTCCGCATGGGTTAGGATAGTTCTGAAGAAGGTCTGCCGGCTCGATCGGCGCCGGAGCGCTCACTCCAGAAGATTGGATGATCGGAATTGTCGGATACTCTTTAAACAGCGTGTTCGTGACTTCTGCATCACCTGCACCGAACCACTCTCGCAGCACGGAGGCATAGACCGATCGGAAGTCGAATTGCATGTTCAGATTATCGTCGAACGTAGCATTTGTCGGAAGCACTGGATTCGATCCTTGAATACCAGCTATAACCTTTGATCCAAAGACGAACATGCTGGAAGCAGCGCCATGATCGGTGCCGCCGCTGTCGTTTGATTTGATCCTGCGTCCGAACTCGGAAAACGTCATGCCGAGCACTCGGTCTTCTAGAGCATTAAGCTTAAGCTCATCCTGGAATGCCGAAATGGCAATAGAAAGCTTCGCTAGCAGCGGATCCTGACCATTACGCTGATTGGTATGACTATCAAAACCGCCCAGGTTTACAACGTAGATTTTCGTTTTGAGACCACCCGAAATGAGCCTTGCAACAATTTGAAGTTGATCGGCGAGCGTATTCGTTTTTGCACTTGGCCATTGGGTTGATTTTGTCACTCCTTTGCCGGATGCAGTTTTTACCGGCAACGCAAATTTCTGAAGCTGGACGCCTATGGAGCGCACATATGCAAGTTCATGTCCAGCACGAGTATTAGCTGTTGGAGAGGTTGTATCGTTGATGATATTGTAGAATTCGTTGGCATTCGAGAATGCCATACCCATATTTGCGCCTTGGCCTTCGAATCCAAGTGAGACGGCGGATCCAATCTGGATCCCGATAGGATCGGGCATTTGAGTATTTGGATATCCCGTCGGATAACCCGGGAATTCCTGGTCCAGATATCTTCCCATCCACCCAGTCGGGAGGACTTGATTGTAGTCAGCTCCAGTAAGCCAGATGTCTGTCGATCGAAAGTGTGAGAAATTTGGGGTCGGATATCCGACGTTCTGAACGATCGCAAGTTTCCCTTGAGCATATAATGTCTGCATTCCTGTGAGCACGGGATGCAATCCGACAGTGGTACTGAGCTTGAGAACGTCTTTTTCAGGAATCGCAATATTCAATCGTGCTGCCATGATCGCCGCGTACTGATCGAGCGGGATGACGGTTTGTAGCCCATCGTTGCCTCCAATCAGTTGTATCAGCACGAGAACTCGGTCAGATGGCACTCCACTCGCCATTAGCGAATGCAGAAATGGATTGTTTGCGAACGCCTTTACAGAGTAGCCACCAACGAGGAAAGGCAACAATGCTGCCGGTGCTGCGGCTCTTAAGAAATCTCTACGTTTCATACTCGTATTCCTTACCCTTTTTCTGATTACATCAGTTGGTATTCCGCCATTTCCAGCATGTACTTCAAGAGAATAGTCAGCTTGTCGCTGACCGCCTGCTTCTTCGCCGCGTCACTCTGATTATTGATAAAAGCGGCCCACTCATTGGTCCACTCGTAGCTCGGCAATCCCGGTAGAAGCGTGTCATGCAACGTCTTCAATTGATCTGGAGTGAGTGGATTTGGATAAAGTAGCTTCGCCCAATCATTGATCAGTGTATCGGGATTCGATGGATCGGAAGACTTTTGCGCCAACAACGTTGGGTCGATGCTTGTCTTGTACTGCACCTGGACAGCGATCGCGTATTTGTTTGATGCGAAATCATCGACGAGTTTGATCCTGGAATCGAGTGTGTCTGCATTTAGCCAGAGCTCATGAAACTCGGGCTGCTGATAATACGCTGGCCAACCCGCGACATTAGGAGGTTCCATCAAGTCCATTTGAAGATTCGCTCCAGTCACCAGGAGACCGATCCAGCCATAATACTGGGTAATGACACCCTCATTCATCGGCATCACAACATCGATGCATCGCAGCGTACCCACGATATAATCCATGGGCGTCTTGATGACGCATCCTGTGTAAGCCGCGTCATAAAAATGTGAACTCTTGAAGAGCAATGAGAGCACCGGCTTGATCTCGAAGTTATTTGTTTTTAGTGCGTCTGCCATGGGTGCGATCACATTCTGTTCGATAGAATCGTCGATCACATAATCGACAAACCAGCGGTACAGCTTCCTTGAAATGTATTTCGCGGTAGCATCCTGACTGAAGATCATCGTTATCAGGGCGTCTATCTCTTTCTCGGCTCCTGCTTGATCCGATCCTCCTTTGATGATGGTATTGCCATAGCGTGCCGAGAATTGCTTATCGGATGGGTCGTGTTTGGCCGCGTTGAAGACACGCCCAACAGTCTGCTGATCATCGCTCCAGCCAGTCAGTACATGTGCCGCCGCCTTGACGTCGGCTTCCGTATACGTTGTATAGTCTCCAGTGGATACTTCGGGGCCTTTTCCAATCGTGAACAATTCCTGTAATTCACGCCCGTAGTTCTCATTAGGGGCCGAGCTGATATTCTTATTGCCGCTCAAGTATCGGAGTACTGCAGGGTCGAGCGTAATCTCTTTTACGAGGGATTTGTAATTGCCAAGTGCATTCGCTCTGAGTAGCGCGCATTGTTTATAGGAATAGCGAGCATCACTTACGGCCGCCGCGCCGCAGGCAAAATGATTGTGCCAGAAAAGTGTCATCTTCTCACGAATCGAAAGATTTTGAGCGATCATGAGCCCGAGCCACCAAGACCCCAATGATTGGGTCCTATTGAAATCGTGAGAAGCGTCATAATCAAGATTGACCCACGTTTGACCTTGACTGACGCCGTTAATGTCATAATGATACCAAACAAGAGGGGCGCTGCTCTCTGGAACTTGATCTGCAAGTAGCAAATCGACTGCCTGTGACATCGTCAACTGCTGCATAGTACTGATATCCTTCGCTGTGGCGCCAAACATGCAACGTCGCAATAAATGAGCGGCCTGGGCAAATCCCCAGGGACCGGCATAGGGATCCATAGCGGTAGAAGAGGCGCTGTGCACCTTGTTCATAAAGTCCTCCTGAATGAATTTCACAGTTGAGTCATGTCAAGACCCGAAATACCAAACGACTCGTTGTGAAGAGAATTCTTTGTGGGACTACTGAATAAACTACGTAGGCTGTTTAGGCGGGCTCAAATGCTATTAAGAACTTGGCGAGACGTGTGCTCGAGGGAATCCGGAGTTTCTTCCGGATACTGAGACAATGTGTTTCGATCGTGCGAACGGACGTAAAAAGAACATTCGCAATATCAACTGAGCTAAGCCCTAACTTTAGGAGTATGCAAATTCGTTTTTCCGCGGCTGTCAGTTCTGGAAAGCGCTGCGAGAGCGAGACGATAAACTCATGATGAAGCGCTTCGGCGCGTTCTTCAAGATGCTCATACTCTTTGTCTTTGTGACGACTCGTCTCAATCAGCTCGATGACTGCATCAATCGTCTCTTCCGAATATTTGGGATTGGAGGACTTCATGGTCGACAACTGATCGGTTAGTGTTGCAAGGACCGATCCTTTCTTGGCAAGAAGTACTGCAAGCAACTGCGTCTCCCGAGCTTTGGCATTCAACTCCACTTCGAGTTTATCCATTTGCAACTTCTGGAGTTCTCGTTCTTTTGCCAGTCGCTCAAGTTCTTGCTCCGTTTGCAAGCTAACGAGTGCACTCTTCTGCTCTGTGTTCAAACGCTGGATCTCATACTCCTGAACCTTCTTGAACCAGCGGACGGCCTCTGGAAGCAGGTGAAGTTCTTCGGTCACACGGGCGATCTCCTGAGCGATTTCGTGGTGCAATTCCAAGCCCTTTGCTTTGGCGCCTCTGTACAGGCGAAGAAGCTTTGTGTAATTACTACGCGAAGGTTGCCGCGCATGCTCGATGAGCAATTGTTGCAGAGAGAAGAAAAAGAATTGTCTGCCTTTGTCTCCTTTTTTCAACATTCGCAATGCTTTTGCATTGAGACTTGAGGACTTAGTAAGGGAACCATGCAGGCGCTCATATTTGGTAAGCAAGACAAGTGCTCGGCAAGCTAACTCCGACATTCCGATCTCAGAGGCGGTTTCGAATGACTTCATTGCGAATCGCTTTCCAAGGCTTGCGGGGCCGGTCGTAAGATAGAGTTGTGCTAGATTTCGCTGATTGATCGCGATGCCACGCTTGTCCTGCAATTGCCGTGATAGTTTCAATCCTTGCTGACAATACTCCAATGCGAGGACGTTGTTTCCCAAGAGTGCATGAATATACCCCAAATTGTTGATGGCATTAGCTATTCTGGGACGATCATTCAAACTCTTGTAGATCGCAAGTTCTTCCTCCAGGAATGAAGCGGCCTTGTGATGTTCGCGGATCACGATGTAGGCAAGGCCAAGAGAATCATACAAAGCTCCAAGCTGAATTCTCTGGTTTTTTTCGATTTGCGCTGGTGTGGGAATCCGTCTCTGAACGCGATCTTGCCATGAACGCGGGATGAAAAAGCGGGCTACCGCATCTAAGCCGGTAGTACGAATCGGCAGGTGCTCTTGTCTTGCGGCTGGGCTTTGGTATGGGGTCTGAGTCCGATCATGAAGTATCCGATGCAACTGCACCAAGGTGTCTCTCTCATTCCCTGTCGTCAGCTTTGCCGAAGCCAATTCGAACTCCATCTCCAGTACTGCGTCTACATCCCCCAGCCTATCATAAATCGTCAAAGCTTGTTTGAAGTATCCTGCAGCTTTCTTTCGATCTCCGCCAACGAAAGTATTTTTGCCCGCGATCGCAAAGCTTGCGGCAATGAGATCCTTCATCTTCGATATCCTCGCTTCATTTATGCTCTGAAGACTCAGTTGCACGCTCCGTTGAATATCCGGGCGCGCCAGGGCTTCCGCTTCAGCGAGTAAGAGATAGACTCTATGTCGTGGATCGCGTTCTTTTTTTAGCGTGTCAGTAAGACTAACTTTCCTCATCGGGATTTGTAACGGCAGACTCGCCTATTCTAGGTCTAAGCATGCCCAATATAAGACCTGTTCTGAAAGCAGAATGTCGTTGCTTGAATGACCATGGAGGACATGATTCGCCCACAACATAATACAGCGCTACACCGTCGCCGCATTCGATCGCCAGACCTCAACCAGCTCTGCGTATTCCTTGGCGGTCGATTCCGCTTTCTTTTTCTCTCCTGCGTCAACAAGGACTTCGCAGAACGGGCGGTCTTTTTCAGGAAGGATCAGCACCCATGTATCTTCGGATTTACGTGGATAGAATTTTATTCCATCAATAAGCACAGGTCGCATGCCGCGTGAGTGATCCATCGCGTGACGCATCACTGTACCGAGGTGATCCGTCGAACAGGCAACTCTCTTTCGTATCTGTACGCGTTTGGGAAGCTTGCTCGCAACTTCGCTCAGTTTAAGTCCGACAACAGCCAGCATCTCCAGAATCTTCGCGGCAGAGAACATCCCATCAACGGCAAAGAAATATTCAGGGAAAATAAAGCCGCCAAGCGTGCCCCCAACGTAGGAGTTGTCCTCCTCACTCGCAGCTTCCATCATTGAAGCGTGCGTGTTCTTCGTGTAGGTGAGTTCTACACCGTACTCCTTCGCGAGCAATTCGATCTCGCTCGTGGCAGAGACAGGAACTGCGATACGCTGGATGCTGCGGCCGCGCTTCCGCTCGGATTCGAGAAAGAGCTTCGTGATGAGCGTCAGGAGTTCATTGTTCAAATAAACTTCACCTAGTTCGTCGACGACGCCGATCCGCTCTCCGCCCGAGTCGAGAATGAATCCAATATCGTAATGCAACGAGGAGACAACGTTCGCAAGATTGCGCATGGAGCGCTCGAACTCCTCACGAGCACGTGTTAATCGCGAGGGCTCAAGATAGCCATTCAATGAAACGACTTCAGCTCCCAGGTAACCAAGGATATTCGGGAAAATCGTACTTGTGATACCGTATGCATAGTCTACGCCGATCTTGAAACGGGCGTTTGAGATCAGTGCAGTGTCGAGTGCATTCTTGAAGCGCTTTGTATAGGCCTCACCCGTATGCGCTGGAAATTCTATTGTTCCGACTTTGTCATATGGCGCGCGTGGAAAATCTTCACCGAAAAAATAGCGCTCGACTGCTTTCGCTTTGTTTGCAGGGAGATCATAACCACCAGCAGCGAAGAATATAAGATCTGAACGCTTGCGATCAATCGGATTCTTGCGCACATGCAAACCCGCAGACTGCCTGCCACCGCGCAAGTGGTGACGTGTGAGCGGTATTGGGGTTTCCTGCATGTCACTCACGTTAACACCAGCAGACATGAGCCCGCTTGTGATCGCGCGAGAGATCACACGCGAACCAGGGTCACTATCGCGGGAAATAACAACCGTTTGTCCCATACCGACTTGCGCGCCCAACGAGGCCCCAACTTTCGCACTGAATTCGGGCGTCACCTCTATGTTCGATATTCCGGTGATGCGAGAGTTAGTAAAGAGCGAACGCGACCAACGATCCTCCCATATCATGCTGGTCGTCAGGCGCGCACTTGCTTCTACATGTTTTCCTGGCCACAGTTTGAGATTTGACGCGATCTCTGCGCGGTCCTCGACGCGTGACCTATCGCCGATATAGACATTCTCAGCGATCGTGACTCTGTCACCAATGTCAACTTCAGTGCATGCGACGACGCCACTAAGTGAGGCACTTCTGCCGACTCTCGTACCTCGCCAGAGTACGCTGTTCTCGATCCTGCTTCCTGCGCCGATCACGACACCCGGACCGATCACTGAGTTCGTGATAATTGCGCCAGTATGTATTTCCGCATCCTCGGCGACAAGATTGTTGCCTCGAAATTCGGCGCCCTCGAATGTTCCACGACCTGCGCCTGACAACAGTGTACTCCCCGTTGACGTGAACGATAGTTTGATCGCGCCTTTGAGCGCGTCAAGATGCGCCTCCTGGTATTCTTCAAGGTTTCCGATATCACGCCAATAGCCATCGGCGATAAATCCAAGCAATGCTCCCGGCTCTTGAAGCAATGCAGGAAAAAGATCTTTGCTAAAATCGTGATCCTTCTTGTGGGGAATGAGCTGATACGCTTCGGACTCCAGGATATAGATGCCCGTGTTGATCGTATCGCTGAAGACTTCACCCCATGTCGGCTTTTCCACAAACCTCGTGATTTCCGATTGCTCATTCGTCATGACAACTCCGAATGGCAATGGATTGCTGACTCGCGTAAGGATGATAGTTGCGCGTGCCTTGCGCTCAACATGGAATTTGAGTGCAGCCGAAAGATCAAAGTCGGTCAGCACATCACCAGAAATAACGAGAATCCGTTCGTTCAGCCCGAGTTCTTCTGTAGCGTTACGTACACTTCCGGCAGTGCCGAAATCCGCCTCGGCGCGGACATAATTCATTCTGACACCAAAGTGACTTCCGTCTCCGAAATAAGAAGCGATGACCTCAGGATTATAAAAAAGCAGCGCTGTGATATCAGCGAAACCATGCTGTTTGAGCAACCCAACGATGTGCTCCATCATTGGCCGATTCATCATCGGGACCATCGGCTTTGGGACGTGCATCGTCAGCGGCCTTAGCCGCGTCCCGAATCCACCTGCCATGATGATCGCTCTCATATGTGTTTGCTCATTCTTAATAACTCTCTTTTTCAGATGGGAAGCTCCCACTTTGAATATCAGTCTTATAACTTCGTGCTGCTTTCCGAACCTCCTCGGCTAGGTGTGCATATCGCCGAACGAATCGTGGGTTGAATTCTTCTGATAATCCAAGCATGTCATGCATGACGAGGACCTGACCATCACAGTGCGGGCCAGCACCAATTCCGATTGTTGCGATGGATAGACTCTTCGTTACGCGTTCGGCGAGCGCTGCTGGGACCTTCTCCAGCACAAGAGCGAACGCCCCTGCCTCCTCTAGTACTTTGGCATCATGCAGAATGCTGTTTGCCTCATCTTCAGTTGTGCCTCGTGTTTGGTAGGTCCCGAATTGATGGATAGATTGTGGTGTCAGACCAAGATGCCCCATTACCGGAATGCCTGCTTCAGACATCATCTTGACCAGCGGCGCAACTCGCTTGCCTCCTTCTATCTTCACTCCCCCTGCGCCGGTCTCTTTCATTATGCGCCCGGCATTCCGAAAGCCCTCTTCCGCGTTTGCTTGATAGGACATGAACGGCATATCGCAAAGTACAAGCGCATGCTCGGAGGCACCGCGTGCGACGATGCGCGCGTGATAGATCATTTCATCGAGTGTAACCGGAATCGTCGTCTCATTGCCTTGCACCACATTCGAGACGGAATCTCCAACGAGGAGAATGTCGACACCAGCCTGGTCGAAAAGTGCGGCAAATGTGTAATCATACGCAGTGATCATCGAGATTTTCTCGCCACGCACTTTCATGTCGTGAACGGTCCGCGTTGTCACCCGCCGAGCTGCGCGCTCCGCGTTGCCATGATATGCTGCACCCGGTTTCCCCTGCTCCATGTATTCGAAGACATTAATTGGTGAGATCAGAACGAAGGTCTACGAACAAATATGCTCAACAAAATGACGCGCGACACAGTCTGCCGCTTCCGAAACGGTGATAGATCGCCCAAAAACGTCTGAAAGCGTTGCGGTCTCCTTGATGAGGAGTCTGCTCATAGCTGCCTTACGATCGTCTGGAATAGCCATGAAATCCGGCAACCGCAGGTGTTCTGGTCCAAGCGGAATCGAGCCATGCTGCAGAACAACATCTCCAAATCGACGCTGCGCTGAACCCATAATTTTTCTTCCTCGATACGTCACCTCATGACGCGCGATACTCGCAAAGCATGCAAGATTAGAAATCTCGCCAGGCATGTAGGCATCACGTATTTTACTGCTACCGGATGTAATCGTCAATTCCTCCCCATTTCCTAGCTGTTGAAGACCATGCAGAATTGCGAGCGTAATCGTGTTGTGCACCGCAGCAATGCCATCAGAAGCATCCGAGCGCAGCGCTACTGCATAGGTCAATTCATTCGCATGAAGCACCGCTCGACCGCCGGTTGGGCGTCGGACGATATCGATTCCGGCGCTGCGGCATGCTTCGACATCAATGCTCTCTACTGATTGCTGATAGCCCAGGGAAATCGAAGACGGTTTCCATGAGTAAAGCCGAAGACAGTTTGGACTGTCCTCATTCTCGATGAGATCACGCGTGATTTCCTCATCTCGCTCCATGTTATATCGGCCTGGGCAATCGAGTTCGACCTCAATCCTCCAAAGCTGTTCTCGCTTTGTTACAGGGCCTAGGACTTCGATCTTGGGTTCTTGAATCATCTGAGTGGAGAACGAAGCCCCATTCTGATTTGTCGCACTGACACATTCGGCCACGTGTTGCGTAGCACCATGATCATGAAGCGCATCGACCGTTATATCATCCGGCAGTTTCTTGTCTCGATCAGCGTATCGCTTATCGCGTTCATCATCCTTTATGTCGCGATCGACCTCATGGAGAAACTGGACAAGTTTCTCGACAAACATGTGACTGGTATGACGATGGTCGATTATTACATTAACTTTACTCCGCAGATCATCGCGCTGATCCTCCCGATTGCCCTTCTGCTCGGTTCGCTTTTCACGGCGGGCAGGATGTCCTCGAATAATGAGATCATTGCATTGCGATCGTCAGGAATGTCGCTCTATCGGTTCATGGCTCCGTTCGTTCTGGTTGCGGTGATCTTATCGCTTGGATCGATCTATTTTGATGGATGGATCTTGCCCAGAGCGAACGCACGCGTTCTTGCGATCCAGGGAGAAAATCAGATTACCGGCTCGAGATTCAATTTGCACTTACAGGAATCCGCCTCGAGCATTGTTTCACTGGGCGATTTTTCGTTCGCACAGACCAAAGCAAATCGCGTAAGCATTCAATTCTTTGATCCGGCTACAAAGACACATCTGATCAAACGCATCGATGCAACAAGCATGACCTGGGATTCTACAAAGAACAAGTGGCTCCTGCAAGGGGCAGTGGAGCGCGACTTTTCCAGCGATTCATCGAGCGATCAGATCCGCCCGCTTACTCCTGCAGAATCATACGTACGTTTTAGCTTCACTCCCCTGGCGCTTCGTGAGCATGAGATGCACATCGAGGAGATGACAAACACACAACTTGCCGAGCGTATCGCGATCGCAAAGCAAACAGGACAGGACACCAACCACGACCTCGTTGATTATCACTCGAAATACGCGATGGCTTTTACCTCGCTCATCGTCGTGTTTTTCGGAGTTCCGTTCGCTTCGAGAAAAAAGCGTGGTGGACTAAGCCTGGAATTCTCAGTCGCCATCTTCATCAGTTTCATTTTCCTCGCGTTTACGAAAGTCTCGCAAACATTCGGTTACTCAGGTTTATTGAGTCCAATCCCAACAGCATGGCTCGCAAACGCTTTGTTCCTGATCGTAGCGATCATTGTGATCGCGCGAGCACAGAAATAGATTTAACGATTCACGTTGAACTTTGCGCTTCTCTCGTTGCCCGAGCCCGTCATGCGAACGAAATAGGTGCCGGAATTTGCCGTAGCTCCGGATACGGTTCGAAGATCCCAGCCATACGTCGAGATCCCTGCGGAAATAGTACCATCATGCAGCACTGCGACTTCGCGACCAAGAAGGTCGTAGACCGCAAGATGAGCTGAAGAAACGTCTGCATTAGAGATCGTAACAATGACGCCTCGCGCGCTCTGTTTCACCGTAAGCGTATTCACAAACTGGCTTACCCCAGTTTCTACACCTGCGACTCCATTGACCTGCATCACCTGCCCTTCCGAGGCAGCGTAGTAGCTGCCGCTTGCAGTAGTGATCAGCTTCACCGAACGGACCATATAGAAATTCGAATCCGTATAACGAGCTATGTCGTCATAGCTCGTTGCAGAGACCGGCTGCGGGTTGATCTTGGTGAAAGGTCCGGTTCGCTTAGCAGATGAGTAGAGATTGAAACCGACAAGATCACCATCATTCTTGGGTGGCACCCACGTGAGGTGAACTGTCTTCTGACCTACGAGTGAAGCATGTTGATCGGCAATTGGCAATGGATAGAAGAGCTTGAGTGTAGGATCTCCCAACAGTTCGGCACTTACATAACTCGCATCACCGCCGTCATTATTAGCGGCATTGCCCCAGCGATTGTTGTATCTCCATTGGACATATCTTGCGGAGCTATCCTCCGTCATTCGAGCGGAAGTTCCTATCGGCTCGCCTACTGCCATGGCATGAAAAACCCAAAGTGGGCGGCCTGACCAACTTGAAGTAAGACCGTAGGTTGTGCAAAGAGGAGCTCGCAAAAAGCTATTTTCATAGTCCCAATCACCGAAGTAACTTCCAAATAGCATCGTGAAGATCGCCTTGCTACCTATTGTATCGAACTGCGTAGTATTCCCCACGCCGTCAGCGCTCGTGAACCATCCACCTCCGCAACCGTATGCACAGAGATAAGCGGCAGTGTCGAGTGTTCCGAACCAGCTCAATACATGCGTATTTTGAAGACCGAAGAATGCCGGGAATGCACGCCACGCATCGGAAGCAAACGCCTCGGCCTCACCTAGTCCAGTGAAAGCACCGAAATTATCACTAATCAGTCCACGTGCAGGAGCAGTGAGGGTTTGGAAACGGAATGCATGGTCCTTGTTCAGATATTGCCTTAGAAGTTCAGTATCCGATTTAGCAAAGGCAGGCATGTCCCAAAGATCGACGCGGCCCACCTCGAGATTCATCGGCGCAGGAATCGAGCTTTGATCAAATTTCCCATCGCCTATCACATTTCGGATTTCAGGTCGAACGAGCACAGTAGAGTCATCATTGATCACGTTGTCAGTCCAGTCGCCATCGAAATTTCCGTAGTACAGATCTGTAGGCCACGCACCTAGATGATTGGAATGCCCATCTGGATTAAGCAATCCCGAATAAGGAATCGGTACATGCCCGAAGATAAAAAGGGATCGAGTGTGCATTGGATCTACCTGATAGTCTTTTTTTACAATTGCTTTGATGTCGGTAACTTTCATCGACCGACCTACAACGTGGCTTGTTACAGTCCAACCATCTCCGATAAGGTCCAGCTCAAGCCGAGCAAGCTCGGTCTTTAGGGGTTGCGAGATCACGCTGTCCGTTAGGATGATGACCCCGCCCATGTGATCGACTAGCGGTGCATTCACCCCTACCGCGAGATATCCATAGCCAAAAAATTGAACTCCATTTTGTTTGAAGGTCTTGATGATCTGGTACTCATATCGGTAGCCCAGCGTGATATTGGTGTCGACGTATGTTGAATCTTTTCCAGTAGAGCTCGCCAATAGTGCGAAGTCATCTGAACCTCCATAAATTCTGCGAGACACCGCATATCCTGTGGCGAGCACATCAGGCAGCCATGTGATCGTCACTTTGTTTGGAGAAAGCTGTACAGTAGCGCTGGCAACAACGGCGAAATTTTCACAGACCTGAGCGCGCAGAACGAGAGATGAAGCAGCGATGAGAATCACCGCACCAAATAGGCGTAGTATCGAAATTTTCATAGAATAGGCACGATAGAGCGAAGGCAAAACAACACTATTGCGTATCCCGCGGCGGCAAAATAACTCTTTCTTAGCGGAATTGTGCACCGTGGCCAAAGTATCTTTGTTTAAAAGCACAATTAGCACGAATGGCGGGCATCTACGGAATAGGAACTACAGGCTGCATAATTGATCGGGAAAGGCCCTGCCGGTTGCAAAGGAAGCCTCATGGTCGCAGATGTCGTAAGTTTGCAATAATTCGTCAGATTGCTCCGATTGAGCGTGCTTAGGCAACGGGGGTAGAAATTCGTCCCCCCTGTAACTTATTCCACCGTGAGGGTTCTTACACCATAGGATCGCACATCAGGAGCCCCCGATTGGTTCATGCGTGAGTTTGTGTTCGCTTGATCTCGTTTTTGTCTCAACAATTCTTCATCTGCTTACCCCATGGAACGTAGAAGTTTTTTAAAGTACTCAGGCGCGTTGGCCGGAGCTACCGCACTCGGTGCAGTGTCAGCACCTAACATTGCCCAAGCCTCGGGCAAAAGCAATCCGCGACTCGAACCGGCGATGAACGGTCAGCCGCTTCAAACCCTCTCGAACGATCTCACTCCCTATACAGGTGCTTGGACCCCTATTCAAGTGCGGCACCTTCTCCGACGTACGATGCTCGGTGTACCTTGGGATCAGTGGGATGCTGCGAGCAAGATGAGCTTGCCTGTTTTGGTCACAAAGCTGCTTGATACATCGGCAGGGCTTCCGCCAAAACCTGCGACTTGGGTCGATGAGTACTTGGCGCCGGACACGTCTATTACCGATCCGAAGCTTCTCGACATTGACACTCACAATAAAGCGTCGTTAGAAGCTGCCCGCGTGCAACAGTTGCGCAATTGGTGGCTGGATCTGATGTTGAGCACGAACTTGAGCATTTGGGAAAAGATGACGTTCATGTGGAGCAACCATTTCGTGACCGGCTCAGGTGTCGTTGGTCATGCTGGCTACATGTACCAGTACTCACAGACGCTTCGAAATAATGCGCTCGGAAATCTGAAAGATTTAGTGATGGCGATCTCGACCGATCCAGCGATGCTCTTGTATCTCAATGGCAACCAGAGCTATTTCGGACAGGATCCGAAAGGTAATTTCGCTGGCAATCACGTCAATGAAAATTTCGGACGCGAGCTAATGGAGCTCTTTACTCTTGGAAGACTGGACCCAAAGACAGGTGCGGCTAACTATACTGAGACTGACATCCGCAACGCCGGCCAGGCGCTCTCCGGCTGGCAGCCAACAACATCGGCCCCGTTCGTTGGAAAATTGCTGCCCCAGTGTCACAATACATCAAACAAAACCTTTTTTGGCCAGACTAAGAATTTCGGACTAACCGAAATCATCGATACCATCTTCGCTCAAGGCGGCGGGTACAACATTGCGTACTTTATTTCACAGCGCATTTATACTACCTTCGTTTATTGGGTGCCAAATCCTGCGGTCATTGATACAATGGCGAATCTTCTTCTCAGTAGCAACTGGGAGATCAAGCCAGTCATGAGCGCGCTGCTCTCCAGTGCGCATTTCTTTGATACGAGCGTAATGGGTGCACATCTGAAATCGCCGGTAGAGTGGGTTGGAAGTATGGTGCGCGAGTTTGAGATCACCTACCCAACCTTTGTTGCTCAGGATCCAGCGGTCAAATCAACTGACGCGCAGGGCTATAACTCTTACACGGATCCAAACCCGAGTCTGACATATCTTTCAGAAACGGTAGCCGCTGCACTCGGGCAAGAAATCCTCAACCCGCCGAACGTGAAGGGCTGGCCGACAGGCCCAGACTGGATTACCACAAAGACGTTTCAGGATCGCCAACAAATGGCGTTGAATCTTTTGGCGTATCCCGATCCCTTTGATGGTTCAGCCGGTGTCAATGGGGTGAATCTCCATTTTAAGGCCGATGATTGGATGCAATCCTATCCCGGGCAAAAGGACATTATGATCAAAGCTCTCTCCTCAGGAATCGAAGCACATATCATGGGATTGCCGCCCGGACCGGTAGAGACAGCAGCACTCTATCACGTTGTGAACGTGCTTGATCTGCCCGAAGGCGGATGGCACTTCAGTGTCGATTACGGCGCAGGTTATGCGCGTTCGATAGCCACGTATCCTGAATTTCAGTTGGTTTAACCTCTCTTCCACTATACAAGATCTTACGATATATGAAACGACGTGAATTTTTGCGCAAAGGTATTCAGGTTGGTCTAGCTGCCAACGCACTTCCACTGCTGGTTGGTGGTATGCCGCTGCAGGTCTTTGGAAAAGGTGGCAACGGACAAAAAGCACTTGCCGATAACGGTCAGGTGCTGGTCATGCTCCAACTCTCAGGCGGAAATGACGGGTTGAATTGTCTCGTACCTTACTACAATCCAACGTACACGAGTCTTCGCCCGGACCTTAGGCTCAATAAGCCAGAATTCAAGTTGAATTTTCTGCCCGATCATGGCTCGCTCGCGATGCACCAGGATCTGCCGGAGGTGTTCAATTTGTATAAGACCGGCAGAATGACGATCCTTCAAAACGTTGGGTATCCGAATCCTGAGTTCTCACATTTTCGAGGGACGGACATCGTACACACGGCGACCGACTCAAATTTGTATCGTCAGACCGGCTGGGTCGGAAGATTGTTGACTGAACAGAACCCAGCGTTTTCGATGAGCACGGTGACAAAAGGTAGCGATCCACTCGCCATCCACTTCGGGACCGTGCCAATCAACATTTTTCACGGTAGGAACGGAGAGATGGGGATACCGGTCGCCCAACTGCCTGATCCAGTCATGAACAGTGTGCACACCTATGATCCTATTGGATCAAATCCTGATCTTGCACACCAATCGCTTTCGTATGTGCGAGACATTCAACAGGAAACCGAGGTCTATAACAGTACACTAGCGAACCGCGCGGTCACGAAAAACAAAGTGATCTATCCTGACACCTTGCTCGGACAGCAATTGGCCAGCGTTGCGCAGCTTATTGCAAGCGGACTGAAGACCAGGATTTATGTCGTCACCCAGGGCGGTTACGATTTTCATAGCGAGCTTTGGTCGGGCCAATCTGCTCATCATATCGATCTCGATGCCGCACTCTGGGCGTTTCAGAATGATCTCGAAGCGCTAAAGATCGCCGACAAAGTCATCACAATGACTTACTCGGAATTTGGTAGACGGCCAGTCCAGAATGGCTCCGGAACAGATCATGGCGCAAGCTATCCACTCTTCGTAGTTGGAACACGCGTTAAGGGTGGCATCCTTGGCCACGACCCCGATCTTGACAATCTGATCTACGACAATCTGAATTATGATCAGCGTCATGACTTCAGGAATGTCTATGCAACGATGATGAGCGAATGGCTCGGAGTAGACGATAAAACGATCTCGAACGTGCTCACCGCATCGAATTCCGAAACATATTCTACGAATGCGAATTGGATCAAGCTTGGTCTGTTTAAGCCAAGTCAGGGACTCGATCCTATTGCGGCTGGATCACAATTTGGCTTGATGCTGATGCAGAACCATCCGAATCCTGTCATCACATCAACCACGATTGAATTTGCCTTGCCTGCCTCCACCAACATGACGCTTGGAGTTTTCAATGGTGCTGGCCAGGAAGTAGCACGTCTCGTTGATGGTCTCTTGCACGAAGGCAATCATCGAGTCGAATTCAGACCCAGTGGTCTGGCCAGCGGCAGATATTTTTATCGGCTTATCACACCGCAAGATAAACTGACGCGACAGATGATGATCTTACACTGAGTAAAAATTGAAGCTACAACGACTGCCCCTTCAGCACTTGTGTGTGAGGGGGCAGTTCTTTTGTAAATTTGCCTTCCATTATTGAATGCGGGAGTAATTCAGTGGTAGAATGCCAGCTTCCCAAGCTGGACGTCGCGGGTTCGAGTCCCGTCTCCCGCTCTTTTGAACTTCGTCACCAATGAAGAAGCTCAACTTCCACCTCGCTTCCCTTTGCGATTTCAGAATCTCCTGGAAGGAGTTTGATCAACACATTAGCCTCAGCAAGTCCACCTAACATTCCGGAACCCTGACCTCGTACTGGTGTGACATAGAGATTCCCTTCCTTTGTTTCGAGAATGCCTCGAGCAAACTCCACCCGATGCTTATCGGGCTGCATCGTGTCCTTGAGCGTAGCCCGCATCCGAAGTATCGTCTGCTTTGCACCTTGCATCTTCCAAATGGCGGGCTCGATCAGCTTCTTAAAGGACACAGCAGCCGAAACAGGATTTCCGGGAACCCCAAACACAAGTGTTCTACGCTTACCTGTTGCATGCGACCCAAAGTAATTTGGCTTGCCTGGTTTCATATCAATCCCCCAAAAATGCCGCTGAACTCCAGCAGCTTCAAGTTGATCTTTGACAAGATCTCGATCGCCAACTGAAACACCTCCGACCGTTATTAATACATCATTATCCAGCAATCGAAGGATTGCTTTGCGGATTGCAACAGCGTTGTCCTTCGTGCGGATGGTCAATATTTTTTCAACACCGAGTATTCGGAGAATCCCTTCAAGCATAGAAGAATTTGAATCTCGAACCTTGGCAAGACTGAGTTTCTCCTTTCCGGAGATCAATTCGTCACCGGTTATCAAAAGGCCGATTGTTGGCTTTCGTATTACCGTCACACGTGTGACTCCAAGACTAGCAAGGATGCCAAGAACTGGAGGCGTAATGATCGCGCCTTGTTGAAGTATCGATTGCCCTTTTAAGAATTCGCTCCCCTGTTTACGAATGTTCTGTCCGGCTCCCGCCGAGCGACAGATGATAACTCGACCTTTCCTCTCTCGAGCATGCTCACGCATGATGATAGCTTCAACTCCTTTTGGGACAAACGCGCCAGTCATGATTTTGAATGTCTCACCTGAGCAGAGTTGCTTCCGTGTTGTCTCACCAGCGTGGACTGTGTGCGAGAGAGTGAGCGCTACAGGAGCATTGCTCGCATTATCCACATCCGCGATCTTCACTCCGTAACCATCCACAGACGAATTATCGAAAGAGGGAACGTCCGTTGAAGCATAGATATCTTCACTCAATGCGTATCCGAGGGACTTGGCGTGAGGCACAACGAGGGTCGAGAGCACCTGCGTCTTGCGCAAAATAATAGCTTGAGCTTCTTCTAGCGTGATCATCCGCCGATCTGGATCATCGTCCGGTTTTCGATTTGATAGAGCTCATCGATGCCAGCGTGGCGTTCTTGCTTACCAGCCAATGACCGTCGTATGACGTTTTCTATCTCCACCTGGGTTGCGCCAGATCTCATGAGGTCTCGAATACTGAATTCGGCGCCATCATGCAAGCAGCTCTTGATCGCGCCATCAGCCGTTAAACGCATTCGATTACACGTGGAGCAAAAATCTTCGGTCATCGAGGTAATGAATCCGATCCTGCCCAGCCCCCCATTGACAGTGTATTCCTTTGCGACATCAGATCTTGAGCTACTCTCGACTGGCTGAAGGGTGAATTCTCGCGAAATCTGTTGGAGCAGGTCGCGATAACTTATCAGTTTCGTCGTGCTCCATCCATTCTCTTTGAACGGCATAAATTCAATAAAGCGAACGATGATCGGGCGTTCGCATGAGAGTCTAACGAAATCGAGAACCTCATCATCGTTGACTCGGGCCATCAAAACAACATTTAACTTGAGCGGTAAAAAACCCTCCGCGATTGCGGCCTCGATCCCGCGCCAGACCTCCGCGAAGCGATCTCGGTGTGTGATTGCGGCAAATCGCGCCGGATGAAGTGTGTCCAGGCTCACAGTTATTTTGTCGAGTCCAGCACGCTTGAGTGACGAAGCGTCCCGAGCAAGATGTGTAGCATTGGTCGTAATGGCGATCGTTTCGAGTCCTGGGAGCTTGCGGAGCATTGCAACCAGTGTTGGAAGCTCAGGCCGAATGAGAGGCTCTCCACCCGTGAGTCTAACCTTGCGGACGCCTTGTTGGACAAAGATGCTTACGACTCGCTCGATTTCTTCGAACGTGAGTAGCTCGGTACTATCGCGCCAATCGATGCCTTCTTCCGGCATGCAATACGCGCAGCGAAGATCGCACCGGTCTGTCACCGAAACTCGGAGATAATCATGAACACGTCCAAAGCGATCGAGCAGGGCCATTACTTATCGCTTTTGTCATCATCGCTGTCCTCTTCTTCCGAGGAAAGCTCGTCCTGGGATATTGCATCGGCGGGATTGTCCTCAGGTTCGCCGATAGTAAACTTAAGCGGCAAGGAAAACATCGGTATGTCGTATTCTGGCATAGGCATCGCCACTGTTTCCATATGGCGCTGCTCAATATTGGCCATGATCGAGCTACGCTCCTCGGGCGTTAGCAGATCGTTTGCCTTCGAATAGACCTGCTTATCCTCGGTTGCGATATGCTCTCTCAACAATTGCACAAGCTCCGTGGCTGTATCAAGGAATGCCTTTTCTGTTGCTTCCGAGCTGCCAGCCCTTCCAACATCCATATACTTCCGCCAAATGTCGGTTAACAGTTCGGTGCGCTCGGTCAGTAATTCGTGACCGTTTAGCAAAAAATCGATCGGTGAGTTGCGAGGCTGGAAGCCCATGCGCGGTAACTTTTGAAGTACTACAGGAAAGAGTGCCTCTTCTTCATCTCGCTCATGGAGCGGTAATACCCGACTAAAAAAATACAGAAGCTCCGGCCAAACGGGGTCCTGCAGGTCCAGGCCGGTGGTCTTAATCTTTTGGGCACGTTGAATAAGTGCTTCCAGTGTGTGTACCCGATCAAGTATCACGAGGTGCATTGCACGGAGATACTGAATTGGATCGGCGTAGTCTTCGATGTTAGGTACAACCTTCATAGTTGAAGGTATAACTCGACTGAAGCAAAAATGGTCGCCTGCCTCAATTCCGGCAGGAATATTCTTGCCATTAAGGAGCTTAGTTAACTCGCTCCGCTGTTGGGAGTGAGGAATTACATTCAAATGCCCATGCAAACTCTTCTCTTCAAACGACTTCGCGATGACATCGAAGACATCCCATTGCCAGGTTATGCAACCGCTCATAGTTCTGGAATGGACCTTCGAAGCGCCGAAGATGTTCTGCTTGCGCCGGGGATGGTCACACTTGTACCAACTGGTCTAGCCGTAGAAATTCCCGAAGGCTGTGAAGGCCAGGTGCGTCCACGTTCCGGCTTAGCATTGAAGCATGGGATCACATGCCTGAACTCGCCCGGTACCATCGATGCCGACTATCGTGGCGAACTCAAGATCATCCTGATTAACCACGGCAAAGAGCCCGTCAAGTTTGAGCGCGGCTCGCGCATTGCGCAGCTCGTGATTGCCCGATACGAACGCGTCGAGATTACCGAAAGCGATGCCCTCGCTGAAAGCGGACGCGCCGAAGGCGGCTTCGGCCATTCTGGCGTAGCCTGAAATTTAGTCGCGCCCCCTTCTCCTAACTACGCACATGCCATTAGTACACAACAAAGTCGTCACGATCGAGCGTCATATCATTGAGCAGGAGCGCGCTACGCATGGCACTGGTGATTTTTCCGGAATCCTGCGCGATCTCTCGCTCGCCTTCAAGATCATCTATCGTGAAGTAACTCGCGCCGGGCTGGTCGATATTCTTGGCGCGACCGAGCGTCAGAATATTCAGGGCGAGATCGTCCAGAAGCTCGATGACTTCGCAAATGAGGTGATCTACAGAGCAATGGATCATGGCGGTCACCTATGTGCCATGGCATCTGAAGAGAATGAGCACATAATGGCTATCCCTGATCATTATGAGAAGGGAAAGTACGTGCTTCTTTTCGACCCGCTCGACGGCTCATCGAACATTGATGTCAACGTGACGATTGGAACAATCTTTTCGGTGCTTCGACGTGTCACACCCGAGAACACTCCTGGCACCGAGGCAGATTTCCTACAGCCAGGATACAAGCAGGTCGCTGCTGGCTATGCGATCTATGGTTCGAGTACAATGCTTGTGTATACCGCTGGCAAAGGCGTCTACGGGTTCACCTATGATCCATCGGTTGGTGAATTCCTTCTATCGCACGACAACATTCGCATACCTGATCATGGGCAGATTTACTCCGTTAACGAAGGCAATTATCATAAGTGGGATCCGCGAATGAGACGCTATATTGACTGGGCGAAGCAGGATATTGAGGGAGAAGATAAGAAAGCCTACAGCCTGCGCTATATTGGTTCGATGGTCGCCGATGTACATCGCACACTGCTTTATGGTGGCGTCTTCCTTTATCCTGCCGATGTAAAGAGCCACAAAGGCAAACTGCGACTCCTCTACGAAGCGAATCCCATGTCATTCGTCATCGAACAGGCGGGCGGCAAAGCCACGACTGGCGTAGAGCGTGTGCTGGAAGTACAACCGGAGCGTTTGCATCAACGCACGCCACTTATTGTCGGGAGTCCTAAGAACGTGGATGAGGTGTTGCTGCTACTGCGGGACGTTGAATAGCACCAAAATACCCTCAAAAACTTTTCTCTTCGTCCGGAGGCGCGGGTTGGTTCATGCGAAAACGAGCGGTGATTCTTCGCAATAACGCATAAATTATTAGTGCAAATGCGACCGCAACAATCGCTGTCACCACAGGGCTGCCATTGAGCCAGTAGGTGGTGCTTGCGCTGTAGCTCAGGCCACTTATAATCATCATGATCCCCGCGGCAAGAAGTCCAGGCACCGCGAAGGCCCAACGTGAACTCGTTGTGGGATTGTGCGAAAAAATGAGCCATATTCCGACCACTAGCAGCAGAAATCCGATTACGATCCACATCGCTCTGTTACCTCAATATTTCTGTGATTCGAGAATTCATTCTACAGATAGGTTTGCAACAAGAATGCCACGACTGCCAGATTTAGAACAAAAAGCCCTGTCAATATGACAGGGCTTTGAGTCGATTGGCACGAAAGAATCCTACTTCGCAAGCACCATCTGACGAGTTAGCACTGTGCTACCGGCGATGAGCTGATAGTAGTACACACCGCTCGAAAGCTCGCTCGCGTTCACGACCGTTGAGTGTTCGCCAGCACTCATTCGTTCATTGAGCACGTTGCGAACAACCTTACCTGTGACGTCGATGACGTTCATCGTCACAGTTCCTTCCTTGGCAACTACGAAACGAATCTCTGTCGTCGGGTTGAACGGGTTCGGATAGTTCTGTTTCAAACTATAGCCATTGGCCTCGGCAAGTTGAGCCACGCCCTGGACTCCTGTGGCGAAGCCGGAGACAGTGACGTTCGCTGCTGGAAGCGAAACTCCAATTGCAGTTGGGAATGCGAGCGTCGCGGTCTGCAATCCGCCCTTGGTCGGCGCAAACTTGACAACGATCGTACCCGAACCACCCGCTGGGATGTTTGTGCTACCGCTCACGTAACTGAACTGCGGATCCGAGAAAGTCGGTGTTCCTGGGTTCCATTCACATTCACCAGTGTTGTTGATCTTCAGATTGAAGTTCGACGACTGCTGCATGTGCGTGGTATCCGCGACACCCGAGCCTACTGCGATCGCAGCCTGACCGGTACCGGTAAGCGTCACTGTCTGCAAAACACCGTTATTGCCTGTGATCGTCAGCGTCGCATTTTGCGGCGTGCGATCAGTTGGCGTGAAGGTAATCGGGAACGTCGCCTTGCCATTCGGGCCAACGACTGTGGAAGTGGCTGCGCCGGCAACCGCGTACGTAGTCACGGTTGTTGGAATCGAAGCAGTGTACGGCGTTGCAACATCACCGCAATTCGAGACAACGACCCACGCAGTATCGGTCATCCCGACGCACGTTTTTGTTGCAAAGGCAGAACTTGGCGTTGCAGATGCACAGACCAACTGCCCAAAGATATCGAGTGGAAGACTGTCGTTGATGGGCTTACCGTTCGATGTTGCAGCAAGATTTAGGAATGCTGTGCGGTCGCCGCGTTGGGCAGGCGTTACGCAAAGCGTGAATACCTGACTCTGGCCTGGCTGCACAACAATCGGGAATGTGACGCCGGTTAGCACATAGTCCGTCGCACTAGTCCCAGTGATCGTTGCTCCCGAAATCGTAACAGCCGCCGATCCAGAGTTATAGAACGTGTCGGTCTTGCAAAGCTTCTGTCCAACGATCGCGGAATCGATGATGGCTGTGCCTCTGACCGAAAGTCTCCCGAACGGCACGCCCTCGCCAATGATGTCAACGAAAAATGAACTGGTATCGCGGCGTGGCTCTTCGAACGTCAGTGGAATGCTGGTCGTGACACGGAGGCGCGCCTGACGCAAGCCGTTGCGAATAGGCGTGAAGCAGACATGAATTGTCCTGCTCTTATCCGGAGGAATGATCGTATCCAGCCCAGTCAGCGGTGTGATCGTGTAATCAGCATCGAAGCTTGATAAGTAGTTGTGGGTGATCAACACTGTGTCGGTTCCGGGGTTATACAACGTAACATCGCTGCATCGTTGATCGCCAACACCAACAGAATCAAAGTTGAGAGGCTCTGGTGTCACTGTCAAGCGTGGCAGCGTCCCAACCCCAAAGAGTTTGATGGTATCGCTCGGAAGATTAAGTGCGTTGCTTTGAATCGCAAGAAAGGCTGGACGACTGCCCTCTTGTGTTGGCTTATACGTCACAGAGATTGTGTCGGAAGTACCTTGTGGCAACGGACTGAGTGGCATGCGAGTCACGGCGTATTCACCGGCGTAGAGTCCTGTCGGAGTAATACTCAGAAAGGTTAATGGTCCGGTTCCGGTGCTCGATACGAGGAACGACTGGGTTAGCGAGTCTCCCAATTTTGTTCTCGTCTTCTTAAAGAGGCTTGTTGTAGCAACAGAAATTCCGGGCGCAATTCCGAATCCATGGAGTGAGACAAGCTGAATCGCGCTATCCCTACCGTTGGTTATGAATGTCAACGTCGCACTGCGGTTTCCAGAAGCGAGCGGCCCAAACCTGATGCAAATTGTATCCGCCAGACCTGGCGCAAGAGAAGTTGGGGTTGCGCCAACGATGGAGAAATCCGCATTACCAGACATTGAAATGCTTCGGAAAAGCAGGTTATCGCTCGGACCAGTGTTCCTCACGATGATCGAGCAAAGCGTCGATGATTGTCCACTCTGCAAAAATCCAAAATCAACCGATTTCGGCTGAACGGACAATTGCGCAACTTTGGGTGGCGGTGGCGGCGTAAAACGGACATTTGAACCTGGCGTTGTTGTCGAGCTTGCTACATATGTCAAGTATTTGAACGAGGGAGTTATGCCGCCATTCAAGCCGATCGATACGCATTGGCATCCATCACTTCCGTTGATTGTATAGTTATAATTACTATACCAGAATTCAATAACACCAGTGGACTCGTAAATCTTTGTTTGAATGGTCACTGACTCCGTCGAGTAGCCAAAGGCTTCGACGTTGTATTCTTCCATCGTCAAAACGCGATTCGGCGAGGTACCTGTAACCTGCCAGTAATTGCCAGGGTTGCCGTTGTGATTCAGATCTGTATTCAGGATACAGAGGAGGTTTGGATATGTACTAAAGCCTAATGAAGAGCTGTTGTACGACGCGTTAGCCGAACTGCCAACCCCTATCATTCCATTATCCATTATGTACATCAGGGTACCGGAGCTTACCGTGGTGCTATCATATACGAATGAGAAAGGAGCGTTAAAAGAATAAACGCCATCGTCGTCATAGGACAGCGGATTCCCGGTACTGGAAATTGACTGCACAGTTCCCGAAAAGGTCGTTGTAATGTACTGGTCAACCCTTCCTTGTGCGTGAGAAGAGCCTGCCCCAAGCAGGCACATTAAGAGGATGACAGAAATGACTCTGCAAAAGTCAATGGAGCGTAGTTTCATATCGGTTCAGATGTGAGTGTTCTGGTGAAGGTGCGACAAAGAAAGTTGGCCCGGAGCGGAAGCAACTCTTCGTCGTTTGTTGACACAATCAATCAGTAATGCAACACCCTCGCCCTCAACTTCAATGCCCGTTCGATGCCCGAATTCTGGAACGACCAAATTTTGGTCCAATTCGTAATTAGACCGGGAATTTGCGTTCTCAGCAAAAATTCGTGCTTTTGTAACCCAAGCCGTGGAAAAGGTGTCTTTATCCCTGCGGATGACCCAAGTGCACTGATCCGCAGTACGGAATTTCTTGATGGATCGACGAGGCGCAAGCCGAGCTGAAACAGGACTTCCAGAGACTACTCCTGATCAGGATCAGGCGGATAGGCTTCAGATTGAGGCATTTATTCGCGGGGAGATTTCCGGCTTCAAGTTTATTTATGCGCGCCATCGACAGCACGTATACTCGTACTGTCTGTATTACACCGGCGACCGCGTTCTCGCCGAAGATGCCTTCCAGGAAGTCTTTGCGAGGGTTTTTACCCATCGCGAACAGCTTCGCGAGCCCAAGGCGCTCAAGAGTTGGTTGATGCTGATTACACGTTCGGTTTGCCTCAATATGCTCCGAACAAGCAAATTTACACCGGAATTTGTCCCAATTACGTCTTCCGGTTCGGCGCTCTCCAATAGCCAGGATGGAGAGGGACTGGAGTACAAGGAATTGACGATCGACCCGCGAGAGGCGATGCAGACGGACGATCTGCTGAAGCTCGCACTGAGTAAGCTCGCGCCGATGTACCGCGATGCATTTCTACTTCGAGAATTCGAAGGTTACACGTACGAAGAGATCGCACAGGTAGCCAACACCACCGTGATGAACGTCAAAGTTCGTATCACACGCGCTAAAAAAAGATTGCGAGAATTGCTGCAGCCGTATTTCGGGAACATGGGCCAGAGGTCGCGGGAAACGTTTTCCCAGCCAGCTTCAGAGGAAACTGAGCCCACAGATACGGTGACCCTGCACCAGGACAAAGGACACGAGGACGAAGAGGAGGTTTACGCACGATGAAACAAACAAACCTACAATCGATGTCGGCGGGTTCAGTCGAGGAGCGCATCATTCAATACATGGATGGCGAGCTCGGCGACACGGAACGTGCTGAGCTCTTGCATCGCGCAAGCGTAAGCCCTGAAATCCGCCAGCTCTTTACAGAGCATGAGCAACTTCAGCAGATTTCGCAGCGTGCTGTTCTCGCAAGCAGCATCTCTCCTGCCCTCGAAGAGCGTGTCCTTACACACGTCAGTCAACTCGCCGCCGCTGAGCGTCGCCGTACAGGTTACTTCTGGTGGAACTCGTGGTTCCGGCTTTCTGCTGCTCTCTTACTCTTCGGTGTTTTAGGCTATACGATCTATGAGTTAACTTCAAGTAGTGATCATGTTGTTGCCACGAGTTCGAGCATTGCTTCGCAAAGCAGCAGTATCGACAAGCCAGACAATACGACTCCAAGTGATGTACCATCGAATGGCGGACTGGCTCTAAGCTCGCTGAAAAAGCAGGAGGCGAATATTTCTCAAGCAACTCGTTCGGTCAATCCCACCGCCGGGATTTCTCGTGACGTGCATGTGACCAATCGGGTATATGCTGTTCAACAGCATGGACCTCGTTCGGCTGAATTCCAGGCAAATGCAGATCTTTTGCCGGTGCCAAATTCATCCGATCAAAACATTTCTGCGCAACCAAGTGCTACCGAGCAGGCAAACGTGCTGTCAGCCGTAGCCAATGAAGCATCCATTGCTTCTGTGACGATGGTGGCACCTCACACTGCGATTGCCGCGAGTGCTGGCAGCAGCTATCACAGCACGAACTTTCTAACGCACATTCGACCGATCGGCATCGATCGTCCTGCTGGTATTTCTGATTTTGAATTAGGGCTGCAAACCTCGAGCGGATTTAGCTATCCTGCTAGCGGGCCAACAGTTCATCCTTTTGCCGATTTTAGAGCCAACCTAACATACTTCCTTGGCGAACATGATGTAGTCGGACTCAGGGTTACTTCTGGTATTTTTCAGACGCTGCCATCAATTGTGAAGAGCACGACTTCGAGTGCGATCGTCGTCCATCGCGATCTCTCGGAGCAGCGTGAACTTGCAGAAGAAGTATTTTACGGGCACCGCTTCTTGCTTTCACCTCAATCGGGACTTGCACTTGAAATCGCGGGTGGTGCTGGCCTGATTCCGCAGGGCAATACCTTCTCGTTCGAACTCGGATTCAAGTTACCGTTTGGTGAGCACCTGACCGGCACGGCAGGATTCTCATTGATGCGCATCCACTCGACCGCGCCACTGATGCGCGACGTTATTTCTAGTGAGCTATCATCTGCTGGCGAAATGCCGATCATCTTCCAGGGATCAGACATTCGCAATACGCTCAATGGCAGGATCCAATATGGGCTTGCCTACCGCTTCTAAGAATTATCACACACGGATCATGAATACGATCATACGAAAACGAACCTCAGGCCTTCTTGGGCACTTGCTGCTTCTGGCAGCACTTTGCTCCGGCAGTGGCTGTGCGTCGTTCGTTGATGCCCCTCCTCAGCCTCCACAACCGATCACCGACGTCCGGACAATCTATTCGCACGTAGACCACCCTGGCGATTCGCTCTTCTATTCGATCCGCGATTCAAGTCTGCACAATCACTATTCCGGGTTTGACACAGCGATCGTCGTCACGCAAGGAATGCTCACAAGCAAGCAGCTTCAACAGTTGCCCAGTTATGCCATGCCCACCGGTTCTGGATTTCAGTATTATCGTTCTAACTTCGCTAAACGGAAAAACCATACGTCGAATCCGGGCGCAGATACACTGTTCGCTATCAGCTCTGATCAAGCGTACAATGTCTCCTGGTATTACGATCCGCAGAAGCACAAACCTGTGGTCACACGTTGGCTCGATCTGCAGCAACCACTGAAGGACTCATCCACTTGGACGTTCTATCCATACATTGGCGATACAGTAAAAGCAAGAGTAACCCTCTTCGATTTCACTGTCGGGCTTGAAGGAACGACAGGCACTCATGATACATACTATCACGTAACTGAAGTCACATACTCACAGCAGCAGGAAGGCAAGGATGATCACATTCTCCTAGTGAAATGGTTTGCAAAGGACATAGGATTGATCCGTTCGACCACGTATGAGGGTGATTATGTCATCGATCGAAAACTCTATCGACGTAACTAACCTGAATTGGAAATTTGTTTGAGGGCCGAAATGATCGTTTCGGCCCTCTTTTTATTCCTGCGACTTGGAGTCCGCAGTTCGCATGACACAGTGCACGCTATATTTGTAGCAGTGGGCGGGCTGAAACCCGCCCTACTTTTTCTTTCTCTTAATGACCAATCTCGATTACTACGATATCTCCTCGCTGCTGACCGAAGACCAGCGAATGGTACGTGACACCGTCCGCTCGTTCGTCGAAGCTGAGGTGCTGCCTATAATTGAACAGCACAATCAAGCGATGACTTTCCCGAAAGACCTGATCCCGAAGATTGGAGCACTCGGCTTGCTCGGTGCGACGCTTCCGGAGAAGTATGGATGCGCGGGGATGGACAACATCGCCTATGGTCTCATCATGCAGGAACTCGAGCGAGGTGATTCAGGGATTCGGTCATTCGCCAGCGTGCAGGGTTCGCTCGTGATGTATCCCATCTATGCTTATGGCTCCGAAGAACAACGAATGAAGTGGCTACCAAGGCTCGCGACCGGGGAAGCAGTCGGATGCTTTGGACTTACCGAGCCAGACTTCGGATCGAACCCATCAGGCATGATCACGAAAGCAAAACGCACCAAGAACGGCTTTGTGCTCAATGGTGCAAAGATGTGGATCACGAACGGTTCGATCGCGGATGTCGCCGTGGTATGGGCCAAGCTTGACGGAGACGATCCGAAAGACATCCGCGGTTTCCTCGTCGAGAAAGGAATGAAAGGCTTCACTGCACCAGAGATGAAGGGTAAGTACTCGCTCCGAGCAAGCATAACGAGCGAGCTCGTATTTCAGGATGTCGAATTGCCAGAGGAGAATCTGCTGCCGAATGTTGAAGGCTTGAAAGGTCCACTCGGATGCCTAACACAGGCTCGCTATGGTATAGCGTGGGGCGCGATCGGCGCAGCAATGGCTTGCTATGAATCTTCGGTCGAGTACGCTAAGAGTCGCATTCAATTTGGGAAGCCGATCGGCGGATTCCAACTCGTCCAGGCGAAGCTAGCCGAGATGCTGACCGAAATCACCAAAGCGCAGTTGCTCGCATTCCGACTTGGTACACTCAAGAACGAAGGCAAAATGAGACCGCAACAAGTCTCGCTGGCGAAACGCAACAATGTCGACATTGCGCTCAACATTGCACGCGTGGCTCGCGATATCCACGGAGCGAACGGCATCCTTGGCGAATACCCAATAATGCGGCACATGGCCAATCTCGAATCGGTCAGGACTTACGAAGGCACGCATGATATCCATACGCTCGTACTTGGGCAGGATATCACCGGCATCAGCGCATTCGGCGACTAGCCAATCAGATACTCTCTGCTGAGAACTCCTCGAGATACTTCCTCACCGCATCGGTGAACTTCACGCCATACATTCCATCGATCACGCGGTGATCGTAGCTAAGCCCCAGGTACATCATACTCCGTATCGCCATCGTATCATTTCCGGCTTCATCTGTCTTCACAATGACTCGCTTGACGATGGCGCCGGTTGTCATGATTGCAACCTGCGGCTGATTGATGATCGGCGTTCCGAAGAGATTACCATAGATGCCAGGATTAGTCAGTGTAAACGTACCACCTGAGATGTCATCCGGAGTAAGTTTCTTCGTGCGCGCTCGGGCTGCAAGATCACTCACGGCCCTTGCTAGACCCGGAAGACTCAACTCATCGGCGCGTTTGATCACCGGCACGATGAGCGCTGGAGGAAGCGGAGAACCCTCGACTTGTGGAAGACTCACTGCGACACCAAAGTTGATCTCCTTCTTTACGATAATGTTCGTTCCATCGACACTCGAGTTGATGATCGGAAAATCGCGGATCGCGCGGACCATCGCTTCGATGAAGATCGGTGTGTACGTCAGGTTGATACCATAACGCGATTTGAATTCGTCTTTGAACTTGTTGCGGAAGTTCACAATGTTCGTCACATCGACTTCGGTCACACTCGTGACATGCGCACTCGTGTGTACTGAACGAACCATGTGCTCGGCGATGCGCTGACGGATATTGTCCATCGGGATCACAGTATACTGTCCCTCGGCAGGCAGAGCATAACTTACCGGCGCGACGCTCTTTTGCGCAGGCTGTTGCTGTGCAGGAGCGACCTTGCCCGATTTCTTGGCTTCGACGTAAGCAAGAATATCATCTTTCGTGACTCGTCCCTCAAGACCCGAGCCTTTCAAGCTATCAAGTTCTTCCTGTGAAATGGATTCCGCTTTTGCGATCGATCGCACAAGGGGCGAATAGAATCGATTGCCAGTACCGCGACTGACTGGCGCCGCTATTTGCTGCGACACTTGTTGCGGAGCCGTTTCCTGTTTCTGAGCTGGTTGTTGCTGGGCCGGTTGCGGAGCACTTTGCGGTGCAGCTTGATCAGCAGGTTTGGCGGCAGGAGCTTTTGCGGAAGCTGGTTGTGAAGCGCCGGTTGAGATGTAGGCGATGGTCGAACCAACCGCAACGGTTTCTTTTTCCTGGGCTACGATTTTTGAGAGCGTGCCCGCAAATGGAGCTGGTATTTCCGTGTCAACTTTGTCCGTAGAGATCTCAAGGATCGGCTCATCTTTCTTTACAGCATCTCCTTCTTTCTTCAACCACCGAAGCACCGTGCCCTCGGTGATCGACTCGCCCATCTTGGGCATCACAACAGCCTGACCTTGACCGCCACTTGATGCTTGCTCAGTTGGCGCTGCCGCTTGCTGTGGAGGCGCCGCTTGCGCAGCCTGTGGAGCAACTTTCTGTTGCGGTGCAGCCTCCTGAACAGCTGCCTTCTGTGGCGCCGGAACAACTTCCGCTTTAACCGCCGCCGGCTTACTCTTCCCCTGTTCCCCGTTCCCTGTTCCCGCTTCACCTATCGAAGCGATCGGAGTCCCAACGCTAACGGTCTCTTTCTCCTGAACCAACACCTTCAAGAGCGTGCCTGCAACTGGCGACGGCACTTCGGTATCAACTTTGTCTGTGGATATTTCAAGGATCGGTTCATCTTTCGCAACCGTATCCCCTTCTTTTTTTAGCCAACGAAGCACGGTACCTTCGGTAATGCTCTCGCCCATTTTGGGCATTACAACGTCTGTCGCCATATAAGATGAAAGTGTTTCGGCACATTCTCGCCCCGCCGATGGGATTTTCTGTTCGCGCCTGTAAACAACTCTGAGCGAAAATCAGTCCACGTTCTTGGCAGGAAACTCTAGTCAGGGAACGGGGAATAGGGGGAATCTTGGAATTCTCGCCTGTCCGCCCTTCTCTGCCGATAGCAGTTGACACGTGGACTACCAAGGAAACGGTATAGGGATTTGCGGAGTCGAGTTGTATCTTTGTCGTTCTCACCAAGAGCAATAGTCTGTCGGAGAGTTAGTCTCACATTTCGGAGGGTTGATGTCATGAGGATGAAAGAGGGCCTATCCCTGCAACCGTATGCCAGGAACAGGTGGCTTGTACTGGACACGGGTGTCCCAGTCGCTACAATCAATTTCATCCCTGTTCAGGATGCGTATGGATTTAGATCAGACATTATTGGAGCGGACTTGGACTTTACATGCTACTCCTCGACCGATAATGAGGAAGATAGGGCAGTTGCCCGCGACCGTCTGCTTGAGGAGTTCAGCGCGCACTATCCTAACCAGTCTACGATGAGCTGGACATCTCATCGCACTCGGCAGGGCTCTGGTGGTAACTCGTGGAAAATATGGTCTTATGGATGATGACGGCTGGGTAATTAATACAGAAAAGGGCTCCAAGGTAGCCGATAGCGAGATGTATTCATTCGAAGTTAACGCGGTCCACCCTTCCGCAAACGTTGCCGTGAGCGGCGCAGTCACAGCCCGTGACGAAGATCACGCCATAAAACTCTTCAGAGCCCGCCTTCCTTCAACAGTCAAAAAGTAGCTGTTTTTCCTAGTCCCCTCACCAACCGCAGACCACTGATCACCGACCACTTCTCCAGTGTGTGGTGAAAACTTTATTCATAATCCACAGCTCCACCACTCGATTCTAAGCTGGAATCGACATTTTATAATTTCCAAGCTAGCGTGTGTGAAAACTTTATTCATAATTCTCCTTCGCACAGAAAGCTATCTGGCAATGTCCGAGCTTCAGGGCCCAGTCAGTTAGCGCGTTCAGCCCATGCCTTGTCGGGTGTAGAAATGCCAGACTCTATGTGGATGAGCTCTAGCTCGCGTTCAAAAAATGGAGGGTTGCGTAAGAATGGGGTTTCCGTGTCCAAAGGGTTATATGCATCTCGCGGAGGACGGTCAAGGATGATCGTCTTGATTCGCCAATATAAGAAACATACAATTGCTGCATAATGGTTCCCGATCTGCCTAAATCAATTCCTACCAAGAATAGGTTTCCTGGTTGTGATGGTCGATTGGCTAACGGAGGAACGAAGCAGATTGGACCACTCGGTCAGACCTGAATCATCAAGTTGAATCACTTGATCGGAGCCGCTTGCGTTACATAATCGATGAAGAACCACTCCCCAAGCACGCCGAGAACCTCCTGGGTTTACTCCTCGATTCGAGCGATCACGTAGCGATAACCCAACTTCAAGCCCAAGCCTGCTGCGCTCGCCAATATCTAGTTAAAGTTAGTCAAAATATACAATTGATAAAACGGAATGAACCCTCTGGGTTCGGGTGAAATATACCCGCTGCCGAAGACGATCATCTTGTCATCCGGTGACCACTGCGGAAGCACGGAAACCCATACAAGGTGATTATCGGGATTAGTATTGAGAACGTGCCTGGAAAGTGTGGATCTCTTGATTAAGCCGATTTCTGAAGGCACAGACGCAGAGCCTCCAGCGAACATACCGCCAGAGTAATTACCATAAAGAATCTGAGATCCGACGTGATTGTAGCGAAGCCATAGAAGGTTTAGTTCTTTCGACGTATCGAAGCTCACTTTCAGGGTATCTGAAATGTGGGTCATTAGGTCATACTCAAAGACAATCGGCATTCGGCTCCCACTAACAGACGGAACAAGCAATTTGCCGCCATCGGGACTTATGTCAAACCCATTGATCGTCTCACCGGGCCCCAGGTCCGAAAGGTGATATAACAGACTTGTTTTCTGACCGTTGGAGCGGTTCAAAAAGTAGTAACCAGGTCCGTTTGTATCTGTGGAACTACCGTATGAGTAATAGATCAAATTATTCGTCCCCGGAACATACACAGCACTAGATATCTTGTCTGTAGAATCAATCACCTCCATTACTCCAGACTGCAGGTTGCGCTCCATCAAGGCTCCGACTGATCTATCCGGGAAGATGGAACTCACTATGAGGAGCCTGTCTCCCCTCCCATTAATAGCCAGATCAAGCGAGTTTGCGAGTGGTTGAAAGGTTGAATCACCTGCTGATGAGAATGAGCTATCTAGTTTGAAGTATCCAACGGGACCCGAAGCATAAACCCTATTTGCGTACCAGACTGAACTCTGATAGTCTCCAGCCGTGCTGTCGGAAAGGTCAGGATCCTTGAACTTTCGAGGCAGCGCTACAGTATTCGGATTCTTGGAGAATTGTGGGAAATGGATGCTATCTAATGGATTGCCAAAGCCAAGAGGATCGATCCGGGGTCCTACGAGACGGAAAGTATCGCGTGGGGAAATAACCAACACCTCAATACCTGCTGCGTCTCGCGAGAAATGCAAGTTGCTTATGCGGTCAGTGCGCCATTCTTTATCTCCTCCTGCGAGATACGTTGAGAACCGATAAACATGCATTATGGAGTAAACTGGGGGAGCGATTGGCGTAAAACTTAGCGAGCTGACGCTGTCGACGCTGAATGTCTCAATACGTCCATCTTTTAAGTGGATGTGCATCTTCACATCTTGCGCATATAACTTTCCTGCTGCAAGCGAGGCGATAAGTATAAGTATTAAGGTCCTCACAATCGCTACCTCGAAATGATAAGTTTGCCGGCACGTGTGTCGCTGCCAAGAGATAATCGATAGAAGTACGTTCCACTGGGAACATTAGTCCCGACCCCGTCGAGGCCATCCCAGTTCAGAGAATTCGGTCCTACTTCACAGTTTGATTTGTGCAATCGGCGAATATTGTCGCCATGAATGTTATAGATTTCCACCTCGACTGGGCAGGGAGTCGACACATCGAACTCGATTTTTGTTGCCGCTATGGCAGGATTTGGAAAGTTGCGTACAATAGTGACTCTATTTGGAAGGAGAGGAAACTCCCTGACGGCGGAAGTTACAGAGTCAAATGTGATGTTCTCAATATTCGACAGCGCGATAGCCACCTCCGTTCCATTTCTTAGCTTGACAATGAGGCTATCGATCGTCTGAGCTTTAGCACTAGACAAAAGACAGAGAAAGAACAGGCAGAAGATGATAATTCTCATTGCGGCGTGTTGGCGGTTAACATAAGGCAATCAGAAAACGACAACAATTTGGGTAGTAGAAAGACTCGGTTCGAGAATTGCAAATAAGAGGCTCCGAGAATCAACTCTCAATTGCGTCTATCTCATAAGTCGTGCCGCAATGGCACTGATTCGACGACTGATACTCTACGCTTTGGCAGCGCAACTGGCGGTACGGTGGTTCAAACAATCCATCGGCTTCCGGAAGATACCCTTAGATACCTTGGCGCACTTCACAATGTCGTTCCATTTTCCCTCAGAGCTGACGTCATCGATCGCGACCCTCAACTCCCTCCGATCCCCAAGGATTTGATTGTTTATTACATTGATCCTGAATTACTCATTATAGCTGGCGTATACCGTTTTTTGGCAAATCAGGATCCTATACGCACGGTGTTAAAGGAGTACAGATAGGAAAAACCTTGACCTTGCTCTAAATTCGTAGACACTTTCTTGGTTAAGTTTGTATAGGCGAACACATCAGGAACATCAAGAGTAGCGCACGCTTATGTCGTGAGATGAAGATGATCCTTAGCAAATAAAGACTTTTGCTCAACTTTAGGCCATGAAACCCATTAGCTACTTTATACTCTCGATAACTGCACTTTTTATCACGCCAAGGTGCGCTAGCACACAGTGGGTTCAAACTTCCGGCGCCGACGGCTCGACGGTGAACTCTTTCGCAATGAACGGTACAAACCTCTTTGCTGGGACTGCCGGTGGAGGTGTTGTTGCATCGACTGATGGCGGTTTGACTTGGACTGCGGTCGACTCCGGGTTGACCGATACCCATGTCACTGCACTCACGGCTGCGGGCCAGAATCTTTTTGCCGGTACTTTCTTCGCTGGGGCTATCTTTCGCTCGACTAATAATGGCAAGAATTGGATAAATCTCAATGCAGGTACGTTTGCTGAAATTAGGACGATCGCATCGAACGGTGCGAATCTATTTGCCGGAACAGGCGGCGGCGGGGTATACCTCTCAACGAACAACGGCACAGCATGGAAGACGGTCAATACGGGTTTAGGATCTCACTATGTTAATGCCATAGCCTTTGTTGGCCCCTATGTCTTCGCCGGGGGTGATAGTATTTTTCGCTCGAGTGATGACGGAAGACACTGGTCGCGTGTGATTAACGGCTTAGACAATACAGAGGTCTTTTCTCTCGCTGCGAACAGTACGGACTTGTTCGCTGGTACTGCCGGAGGCGCTTTTCGGTCCACTGATAATGGAGAAAGTTGGGCTCCGATCAATAACGGTTTGACTGCCAGTTCAATTAATACTCTATCGGTGAGCGGTACAAATCTGTTTGCGGGGACTTTCAGCGGCATATTCCTTAGCACCGATTATGGCATGAGCTGGGCATCCGTTAATTCAGGTCTGACAGATTTGGATATTTGTTACATTGCTGTAATGGGTTCGAACCTCTTTGCGGGGACGTTCTATGGTGATGTCACCGGTGTCTGGCGGCGCCCTCTCTCAGAAATGATTCCGGCTAGTGTCTCAACAAGTTTACTGCCGGTAACCTTCAGGCTGGATCAGAATTATCCCAATCCATTCAATCCATCAACTGAGATCAGCTTTGTTCTCGCTGAGCGTTGCACAGTCCAGCTCGATATCTTCGATATGCTTGGACGGAAAATTCAAACACTTGTCAGTGGTGCGATGGATGTAGGTTCACACAGCGTGAAGTTTGATGCGAACAATCTGTCAAGCGGAATCTATACTGCGCTGCTTATCGCGGGTAGCGGGCGTTGGGAGATGAAGATGATTCTGAGTAAATGATGCTCGCATTTCCACAAATTTAAAAGTCAGTGGTATTTGTCGTAAAGGTATTGCAATGATGTTTCCAAACTGCCTATCCCTCCTTCGGCTCAGCAGTCGAATAAAGTTCGACGTATTGTTTTCCCGAATATGGAGTTGATGTCCCGATAGAATCGCTGTACATCGTGCAGACACACTTTAAGGCGTTACCTCCTGGTTTAGGCCACTCTTTCTTCTAGCTTCATCGTCCATGTTTCTGCGGCTGCCAAAAATGCTTCTCCATATTCACCAACTCTGCCTTGAAGGTGACACCTTCTTTCCTCAGAAGCGCTCGCATTTGATCGTAGCCGCCGAATTTGTGTGCGCCGGAGAGGGCTCCGAAATGATTGATTACGCGATGTGCTGGGACATCGGATTCGTCGGGCAGTGCTCCGAGCGCCTGGCCTACCATTCGGGATGATCCTTTCATACCAATCGTCTCTGCGATGGCGCCATAGGTTGTGACCTTTCCATAGGGGATCTGCATGACGAGCTCGTATACCTTTTCGTAGAAATTTGGCTTCTGGGTTTTCCTGGGTTTCTTATCAAGGTCCCGAAGAATTCCTTCTGTGAGTTTGTGCCGATTTGAGGCCATCAGATGTTGGGTTCGAGTCTCAAAACTACTGCATGACGAAACACCGCATCGCGATCATTGGCTCGGGCACAAGCGGCCTGGCTGCCGCACTTCGACTTGCTACTTCTGCAAACAGCCCGCAGTTTGCAATCACCCTATTCGAGGCGCGCCATATTACTGGTGGAAGAACGCGATCGTATGTCGATGAAACGACTGGCGATGTGTTAGATAACGGCCAGCATCTCATGATGGGTTGTTATTCAGCAACGCGCGAATATATGCGCATGATCGGCACCGATCATCTTGCGCGTGAACGTCCTCTCGATATCCCCTACTCGCTATTCAATCCATTCACCGGATACTCTCGCCAAGCTCGATTCCGAACTAATGGTTTATTGCCCTCCCCGTTCCATGCTCTTTTTGGATTGCTTCGCACGGACTTACTTTCTGTCGATGAAAAGCGAGCTGCGATCAGCCTGAGTCTTAAGGTCTCGTCGTTGCTCGATGACCCAAAGATTAAATCTCTTACATGCGCTGAGCTTTTTCGGCAACACAACCAGCCTGAAGGTCTCGTACGAAAACTTTGGGAGCCACTGATCCTTGCAACGATCAATGCTCGAATGGATGTGGCGAGTGCCATTCCGCTGCTCTCTGTGCTCAAGCTTGCACTGCTCGGTAAACGATCGGATTCCACCTTCCTTTTTCCAGAAGTTGGGCTCAGCGAATTGCTGATTGATCCGGCGATCGTACTCTTGGTTTCCAGCAGTGTCGAAGTGAAGCTCAAATGTCCGGTGCGACAAGTAAGCGCACAGAATGACGGTATTAAGCTGTCGTTCGCCGATGATTCCGAACAGAGCTTTGACGGCGTAATTCTCGCATCCCCAACGGAAAATATCGAGCTACCATCATCAGTGAAACTCCACCCAATTGCTCATAGCCCCATCATAAACGCATATTTCTGGCTTGATCGACCCCTGTTGCGTGCGCCGATTCATGCCTTCGTAGGCGGCACGCTGCAATGGGCTTTCTCAAAACCGAGTAACTCCGCCGCAGAGCGAATTGCACTCGCCGTGAGTGCGGCCGACGAGTTAGGTGGACTTGATAATGCTCAGATCGCGCAGCAGCTCTGGCTCGAACTTACTCGTGGTTTACCAGTCCCGCCCGGCGATCGAGCAAAGCTCGTGCATTACCAAATTATTCGCGAGAAACGGGCCACGCCGTTGCTTACGCCCGAGGCTCAGTCGAGCAGACCTATTGCAACGACCGCCATTAGTGGCCTATATCTTGCAGGTGACTTCGTGCAGAACATGCTGCCCGCAACAATCGAGGGAGCTGTGCGTAATGGCTTTGGGGCGGCAGAGCTTCTGTCAAAACATTTTTCGTAATTTTGTTCGTCAATACGCCAATCTTGTGTCAATAGGTTGATATTGCCGCCCGGGGCTCACAAGATTCACGATCGTTCTAATTTCGTTATTCCTTTCATGTCGACCTTTAGCCGAAGTTCCGTCACAGAAACCCCTCAGGTTTCGCCTGGCACAAAGCCAGCTCCAGCGCCCGGCACAAAGCCAGCGCCTGCTGTTGTCATTACCGAAACCCTCGAGAAGAAACGCAGTGCGCGCAGTCGCAAACGTACGTTGCAGCGCGTGTTCTTTTCAGTAGCAGGGCTCGCACTCATCGTCGGCGCATACTTCTTTTTCCGTCCGGCTACAGCCAACACGTATATCATCCGCTATTCTGCGGTCGAAAAGGGTGACATCACGAAAGCTGTGACCTCGACGGGTACCCTGCAGGCGACCAAGACCGTTCAGGTAGGCAGTCAGGTTTCTGGTACGATCTTGACGCTGTATGCGGACTTTAATTCGGTCGTGACGAAAGGACAGCTTCTCGCTCAGCTTGACCCGACATTTTACAAAGCGACGATCGAAGGAGCGAAAGCGAACCTCGCGCAAGCACAGGCAAGTCTCACTGAAGCAACGAAGGAAGAGGCACGTGCTTCAGAACTTCTCAAGCGTCAACTGATCGCGCAGGCAGATTATGATGTTGCCAAGACAAAACTGTTAACGGCTCAAGCTACCGTAAAACAGTTTACCGCAGAACTGGAGAAAGCGAATGTCAATCTTTCCTATACGACGATCCATTCCCCGATCAATGGTACGGTAGTCTCAAGAAATGTCGACGTAGGCCAAACGGTCGCTGCGTCGTTGAATGCGCCTGTTATTTTCACGATCGCAGAAGACCTCAGCAAAATGCAGGTATCGGCGAACGTCGATGAAGCGGATATCAGCCAGGTTTCAGAAGGCCAGGACGTGAAGTTTACTGTTGATGCATACCCTGGGCAGGAGTTTCATGGAATCGTGATGCAGATCAGGATCAATCCGATCACCCAACAGAATGTCGTGACGTATAGCGTCATCATCAATGTCGACAACGGTACTGGAAAGCTATTGCCAGGAATGACGGCGACAGTGGGCATCATCTCTGCCGCGAAGCAGGGTGTGTTGAAAGTCCCGGCCGCTGCGCTTCGATTCACTCCCCCACCTGACCTTCTCGGAGGAACAACTGCATCGAGTGATCAGACAACAAAGAGTGGCAGTAGCGGCCAACGTGGAAGCGGTGGTGGGCGGTCGAAAGACACTTCGAAACGAGCCGCCGCAACTTCGACGAAAGCGACGATCTATGTCAAGAGCAAGGATCTGAAAGTGCCGATTGCTCCTGTGCAAATCACAACAGGATTGTCAGATGGCTCAACGACTGAAATTGTTTCGAGCAATCCCCCAATCGCACCCGGCGACAGCGTCGTGATCGGAGCGTACAACGGATCATCGTCCGGAACGGCTGCGCCAGCGAAGCAGCCCGGCGCAAGCCCGCTTGGCGGCGCTGGTGGCGGTGCGCGCCGGTTCTAACGTTCGTCTAACATTACGATAATGTTTTCGCAGCTCAGCGCAAGTTTGATGATCGCGATCGACTCGCTCATGCACAACAAAGTGCGTGCGATGCTTACGATGCTTGGGATCATAATTGGCGTTGGTGCGGTGATCACGATGACGGCTATCGGTCAAGGTGCTCAGAAAGCTGTTAACGATCAGATTGCCGCAATGGGTACGAATGTGCTGATGATCCTGCCAGGCGCGGCAACCACTGGCGGTGTATCCGGCGGAGCAGGGACCTCGCAACGATTGACAGCCGATGACGCGCTCTCGATTCAGAAAGAATCTTCGCTTCTGACGCACGTCTCACCAATCGTGAATTCAAGCGTGCAGGTTGTCGCCAGCAACATGAATTGGGCGACAAGGATAACTGGCTGTACACCTGAGTATCTCGACATTCGGAATTGGAATGTTGTCGATGGAGCGAACTTCACTGCTGCTGATATGAAAGCGGAGAACAAAGTTTGCCTGCTTGGCCAGACGGTTGTCGATAACCTATTTCCCGGAAACGGGAGTCCAGTGGGGCAGATAATTAGAGTCAAGCATCTCCCCTTCACGGTAACCGGCGTGCTTGCACCGAAGGGCGTGAATGCATTTGGTCAGGATCAGGACGACATCATTCTTGCGCCGTTCACAACGGTTCAAAAGAAGATCCAGGGGATTACATGGGCGAACATGATCATCGCAAGCACTGTCTCGTCGGATGCAACGGTAGCCGCCGAAGCCGACATCACAGCCACGATTCGCCAAACGCACAAGCTCCAGCCGAACGATGACAATGATTTTCAGATACGCTCTCAGGTTGAACTCGCGGCCGCTGCTGATCAAAATGCATCTACGTTGACGAGCCTTCTGCGCAATGCCGCGATCATCGCCCTGCTCGTTGGCGGTATTGGAATCATGAATATTATGCTGGTCACAGTGACAGAGCGTACGCGTGAGATCGGCATTCGTAAGTCGATCGGCGCAAAGCGGCTCGACATCATGATGCAATTTCTGACCGAGGCTGTCACGCTCTCTTTGCTTGGAGGGATCATCGGCGTTGGCATCGGCTATCTGGCGAGTGCGATTATATCGAGTAATAATGGCTGGGTGCTCCTGATCTCGCCATCGGCGACAGCGCTCTCTTTTGGCGCGGCGGCAATGGTTGGCGTATTTTTCGGATATTACCCGGCGCGCAAAGCTGCACGCCTCAACCCCATTGAAGCACTTCGTTACGAATAACACTTGGTCGACTTCACTCTTCTCTCTGCCGCAACATATTCTATTCAAAGCCTTCCAGAGGACCCAAGACTTGGGCAACTGATCAAGCAATACTCTTTAAAAGCTCTCGAGGCGGCTGATGTCGTGATCTTCGGTATTCCGACGGATGAAGGCATCGCAAGAAACGGCGGTCGCATCGGAGCATCGGGAGGACCTTCGGCGATTCGCGCTGCCCTTGCAAAACTCACCACGTATGGCGGACCGAACTTCAAGCATCATCTCGAATCGATCTCTATTGTTGATCTGGGCGACGTTCGACATGGCACACTCGAAGCAATGCACGATGAGGCACGGAGCAACATCCGTGAGCTCTCCACGATGGGCAAGATCATCGTAGCACTGGGCGGAGGCCATGACATTACCTATCCGCTTGTGAAGGGTCTAAGTGAAGCATCGGGATCAAAAGGGCTTGGACTGATCAATGTTGATGCTCATCTGGATGTTCGTCCGAAGATCGAGGGCAAACACCATTCTGGAAGCAGCTTTCGGTTGCTGATCGATGAAGGCATCGTACAGGGCTCGCGCTTTTGCGAGATCGGTATTCAGCCGTTCGTGAATGCTGAGGCGTATTACGAGTGGGCGATCCAGCACGGCGTTCGCGTGCTAACTTTCGAAGACGCGACGACGAGTCATCTGCCGACCGCGTTCGAAGAATCTGCATTTGGTATTACGTTCGGTGATGATTCCACCCCACTCTATCTCTCCTTCGATATGGATGCGATCCGAGCTGCGGATGCCCCTGGCGTGAGTGCGCCTGCGGCGGTTGGCTTTTTGGCAGAGGAGGCGTTTGAGCTCTCTGTGGCTGCCGGTCTCAATCGATCGGTTAAGGTCTTTGATATTGTGGAAGTCTCACCCAAGTACGATGCTGATGGTCGGACCAGCCGATTGGCAGCTCGTATGATTGCGGGGTTTCTGGCGGGAGTGGCGAATAGGAATGTTTGAGGATTTTGACTCCCGGAAAATTTATGTCGCTCTTTCGGTGTTCCGACTCCTGCACTTGAAAAGCAAACAATCATGAGCGAGAATCCACAGTCAAACGGCCATTCAAAAGATCACAGTATAAACGGTGCACAGCCAAAGCGTGGCAGTGAACTAGTAAAGCGCGCCTTCCCTCAAATGTTGAAGGGCGGGGTGATCATGGACGTTGTCAATGCCGAGCAAGCGAAGATCGCCGAAGATGCCGGTGCGGTTGCAGTAATGGCGCTCGAGCGCGTGCCTGCCGATATCCGCGCGGATGGCGGCGTTGCTCGTATGTCTGACCCCGAGTTGATCATCCAGATCATTGAAGCCGTGAGCATCCCGGTGATGGCGAAGGCGCGTATCGGACACTTTGTCGAAGCACAGATCCTCCAGGCGCTAAATGTTGATTGTATCGACGAGAGCGAAGTGCTCACAATGGCCGATGAGGAGAATCACATCGACAAGACCAAGTTCGACATTCCGTTCGTTTGCGGCGCACGTAATCTGGGTGAGGCGCTTCGACGCATCTCTGAAGGCGCAGCAATGATCCGCACCAAAGGCGAAGCCGGAACTGGCGACGTCGTTGAGGCTGTGCGCCACGCTCGCTCGATCTTTGGCGAAATTCGCCGACTCTCCGCGATGTCGACCGATGAACTCTATAGCTATGCGAAAACGATCGCGGCACCGATCGAGCTTGTGCAGTATGTTGCTTTGCATGCCAGTCTGCCGGTCGTCAACTTCGCAGCCGGTGGCCTTGCAACGCCTGCAGATGCTGCGCTGCTGATGCAGCTTGGGGTTGATGGCGTGTTTGTAGGCTCGGGCATTTTTAAATCTGGCGATCCAGCAAAGCGCGCTCGAGCGATCGTCAAGGCGACTACTCACTTCAATGATCCCGATATTCTCGCGCAGGTTAGTCGAGGTCTCGGCGAACCAATGGTTGGTCGGACTGTGACGTCGCTTGCTCAATCAGAATTGCTAGCTGCCAGAGGAATTTGACGAAGGCGTCTCCCACAATTGGCATCCTCGCACTCCAGGGTGACTTCAAAGAGCATGCGCGAAAGTTTCAGCAGTTGGGGTGCAAAGCTGTTGAGGTCCGTCGCACGTATCAACTTGAGAGCATCGATGCCTTAGTTCTTCCAGGAGGCGAATCGACCGCTATCGCGATCCTCGAATCAGTTGAAACTGAGTTCGATCAAAAAGAAGGAATTTTCGACGCGATCAAACGCAAGATCGGTGAGGGTCTTCCGGTCTGGGGCACCTGCATGGGTTCGATCCTTCTAGCAAAGGAGATCGAAGGCTCGGCGCAAGGACGACTTGCAGTCATGGACATCACCATTCGGCGCAACGCCTACGGAGCCCAACGCTGGAGCGCTGAGCGCGAGATCGCAATACCTGTAATTGGTGATGAGCCTTTCCCTGCTGTCTTCATTCGTGCACCAATTATCACCGCAACAGGACCCAACGTGAAGATACTAGCTAGAGGCGAAGACGGCATCTACATGGCTCGCGAGAGGAATATTCTCGCGACAGTTTTTCATCCAGAGGTTGTGGCTGATCGACGGGTGCATGAGTACTTTCTGGGCCTCCTTACAACCTTGACATAAAACAGCCCCGACAAATTGCCGGGGCTGTTCTTTTGAGTGTGGAAGAATTCGGTTAGGCTGAAGCTTCGGCTTCTTTTTTCTTGCGTGTTGCGCGGGGCTTTTTGGGAGCCTCGGCGTTCGCGGCTTTGGCTTCAGCGGTCTTTTCCTTGTTACGGGTCGGACGCGGCTTGGCTGCCTTAGCTTGCGGTGTGGCACTTACGGTCGACTCATTCCAATCGACGAGTTCGAGGATCGCCATCGAAGCATTATCTCCATGGCGCTGACCAAGCTTTACAACACGAGTGTATCCACCGGCGCGATTGGCAACCTTTGGAGCAATGTCGGAAAACAGTGTCTTCACCACTTCAGCATCTTTGATCTGACGAGCAACTTCACGACGAGCGTGAACGAGTCCGGCAGAAACAACAGCCGCGTCGCCAGTACGCGCGATGGCATTCTTGGCGCGCGTGATGATCGGCTCTACGAAGATGCGTGTCTCCTTCGCCTTTGCTTCGGTCGTACGGATCTTCTTATGCTGAAGAAGCGATGTTGCCAGCGCGTTGAGCGTTGCTGCACGATGGCTCGCTGTCCGTCCGAGCTTTCTGCCTTTATTCCCGTGTCTCATGGTGCTTACTAAATGCTTAAAACTGAGTGCTAACGTTAAGGTTGCTTAGTGGACGAGTTCGCCGCTATTCTCGAGATACTTATCGACGTCCATGCCGAAGGTAAGTCCGAGCTGATCGACGATCTTGCCGAGTTCGTCAAGCGACTTACGTCCGAAGTTACGGAACGTGAGCAACTCGCGCTCGTCACGACGCACAAGCTCTGCGATCGTCTTGATGTTCGCAGCGCGCAAACAGTTTTGCGAGCGAACCGAAAGCTGGAGTGAATCGACCGGCGTAAGCAACATTGCGCGAATACGCTCTGTCTCAGTGTCGGCGATCGGACGAACCGGCTCTTCCTCTTCTGGTCCGCCAAAGCGAACGAAGAGATTAACATGATCACGCATGATGCGACCTGCAACAGTCACAGCTTCTTCTGGTGTGATCGAACCATCGGTCTCGACTTCCAGGACCAAACGCTCGTAATCGGTCTTCTGACCAACGCGCGTCGGCTCTACGATAAAACGGACGTTCACGATCGGTGTGTAGATCGAATCGATCGCCATCGTGCTGAGCGGCGAATCGAGCTGCTTGTTTTCATCGCTCGGCACATAACCGCGGCCATGACCAACGCGAAGCTCCATCTGCACATGTCCATCGTTGGAGAGTGTGAAGAGGTGATGCTCAGGATTCAGGATCTCGAGTTCGGTCGTGAACTCCTGAAGATCGGCAGCCTTAAAATCCTTCGGTCCTTTGACATCAACGAGTAAGCGAGTCGGGACCTTCTGTTCAGCGCGAAGGCGAACAGCTTTAAGGTTCAGGATGATCTCAGCGACATCCTCGATTACGCCCTTGATGGTCGAAAACTCATGGAGTACACCATCAATTCGTAAACTTGTAAATGCAGTACCTGGGATCGAACTAAGCAACACACGTCGCATGGCATTGCCAAGCGTCGTGCCGTAGCCTTCTTCCAGCGGGGACGCAATAAAGCGGCCATACGTGGAAGTTTTGCTGGACTCGTCCAGCTCAATCCGGTCAGGCATGTGCAGATTAGTCATACTTGTTCTTCGAGCTCCCTAATTGTGAAATACCAAAAACATTTTAGAATCTATCGACTCTTAAGGCGCATGAAGCGCAGAAAGAGTGTATGCAGTCTTCGACGATTACTTCGAATAGAGCTCGACGATGAGCTGTTCGTTCGCGTTGAGCGGAATATCCGAGCGCTCGGGAATCGCGAGGAATGTACCAGTCAGATTTGACTTGTCCATCGTCAGCCACTGCGGTGCTGCTGCTTCGCCACGTGGGCGCTTCAGCGAATCGTGGATGATGGTCATTCGGCGTGATGCTTCCTTGACCTGGATCGTGTCGCCAGGACTGACAAGGAAAGAAGGTACGTTGACGATCTTGCCATTGATCAGAAGATGCCTGTGCAGAATCAACTGACGAGCGGCCTTCCGGCTGGGTGCAAGGTTCAAACGGTAAACGACATTATCGAGACGACGCTCCAAAAGTTTCACGAGGTTCTCACCTGTGACACCGCGAAGGCGTGCAGCCTTCTCGAACGTGTTGCGGAATTGCGTCTCGAGTACGCCGTACTGCCTACGGACTTTCTGCTTCTCGCGAAGCTGAACTCCATATTCAGATACCTTCTGGCGGCGGTTGAGTCCGTGCTGACCGGGAGGATAATTACGCTTTTCGACCGGGCACTTATCGGAATAACACTTGGTGCCTTTCAGGAAAAGCTTTTGCTTTTCGCGACGGCAAAGTTTACAAACAGAATCGGTATAACGAGCCATGTTCTCTTTAATGTGAATTCAGGATCAGGGCTTGTGGCCTTGGTCCGTCTTGCTTTCTTCCTTCACACATAGCTCGAGTGAAGTTTACAGCTAATGATATAACACATCGAGGTTTCCCTCGAACAAATTCTTTACAGTACTTTAGACGCGGCGCTTTTTGGGCGGGCGGCAGCCGTTGTGCGGCATTGGCGTAATGTCACGGATCGAGAGAATCTCCAGCCCTGCAACCTGCATTGCGCGAACCGCAGCCTCACGGCCCGATCCTGGTCCCTTGATCAGCACATCGACCTTACGCAGGCCCATGTCAAAAGCTTCCTTCGAACAGTTCTCTGCCGAGACCTGCGCAGCGAACGGCGTGTTCTTACGTGAGCCTTTGAAGCCCATTTTACCGGCAGTTGCCCAGCTAAGGGTGTTGCCAGCATTGTCGGTCAGCGTGATCATCACATTGTTGAACGTTGCCTTGATATGTGCAACGCCATGCGATTCCGCTACGACCTTCTTCTTTTTCTTTTGACCTGCTACTGCTTTTGCCACGTCTTCTCTGCTATCTTTAATGACGGGAAAAACCCGCCGTTAGAACAATCTTACTTCGCTCTTACTTCTTGGCTGCTGCCTTCTTCTTGCCGGCAACGGTCTTACGACGACCTTTGCGCGTGCGCGAATTGGTACGCGTGCGTTGTCCGCGGACGGGAAGTCCACGGCGATGACGAAGTCCGCGATACGAGCCAATATCCATCAAGCGCTTGATGGCGAGCTGCATTTCGCTGCGCGCGACACCTTCGACTTTAACGTCGCTGGTGATGAGCGTACGGATCTGCGTGATCTCGTCTTCCGTCAGGTCGGCGATCTTCTTGTCTTCAGAGATGCCGGCAGCTTTGAGCAGCTTTTCTGCTGTCGTCCTGCCGATACCATAGATGTAGGTCAGACCAATGACAGAACGTTTGTTCTTCGGAAGGTCGATACCCGCGATACGTGCCATGTAGTAAACTTGATGCTAAAACTTGATTGTCAACTTGAGATGATGAACGCGATGCGCTCACTATCTCAATTCACTTATCCCTGACGCTGCTTGTGCTTCGGGTTCGTCTTGCAAATAACGCGAACGACGCCCTTACGTGTTACCACTTTGCAATTCTCACAGCGTTTCTTTACTGATGCCTGGACTTTCATTTCGTCACCTCTCTAAAAAACTTATAGAAGATGGGTGCAGAGCACTCATCTCGTCGATCACTTATACCGATATGTAATGCGCCCTTTTGAAAGATCGTAGGGAGAGAGTTCAACTGTCACCCGATCTCCGTGGAGGATCTTGATAAAATTCATTCGCATCTTTCCCGAAACATGAGCGAGTATCTGATGACCATTGTCTAACTTCACTAAAAAGGTCGCGTTCGGTAGCGCTTCCTCAATTACGCCATCAACTTTAATTGCTCCCTGTTTCGACATTCAGAACGATTATCACACCTGCCTACGAAAGAAAATACGTCACATCCCCGCCAAAAAGCCGGATACAATGCGCGCGGATAACGACGAAGTGATTCCGAATGTTCCTGTTTTGTCCAGTTAATGACAATTCTGGATTAAGAATTGCTACGCTACGCTTTTGAGCAGACTGCGAAGTTCAATTCAGGCTACTCAAAGCCGTGTGACATCTCCCGCACCACGGACCACTAGCCACCGACCACTTCACCGCGTGTGTATATCCGAAATTCATAATTCTCCTTCCTGGAGAAAACTAATTCATCAATTCGCGCTGATTTGGCCCATTTTCTATCAGTGACTTAAAGAGTGTGAAAACTCTGATTGCTTGCTCCGATTCCGAACCGAGGATCAATCATGTGGAGGAAGATACTTTCTGCGCTACAATATATTAAACATAAAACTATCCCGAGAGAGTTCCTGTTCCTGCGGAAAAGAGTTAGGTGGCTTTTCTGACTCGCAAGCTTCCTCAATAGTACATCCCCATTTTTCCCCACATCTCTACTAGCTGGCACACCTGTTGTGAGCTAGGTTGATGTGAGAGCGATAGACGCTTCTCGAATTTCACAGCGACGCAATCTCGCAAGCACTTTTCGTATGGCACACTATCTTAGATGGCCGTTCAACCAGATTCAGACGAGCGACATTAGGTATTCGCTCAACCAGAGTTTAGACCGAGAGGTGAAGCGGGTCAGCTTGCATGGTCCGAGTCACGTGATCCAAATATCGGCTGACAATCGGAGAGTCGATCCGTTTATCCAGCTTATCACGAAGTTGCGGAAGTAACTAAAATCGTCCCCAAGAAAAGTTGAACGGGGTACCCTGTACAGCTCCCGAAAAAATTTGAATGCGGCTTTCGGTTGTCTCGGAAAAAAACTAGCGACAAATTTCGATTGACGTCGATGGAAATTGTGATATTGCGAACTCTTGGATGCGAGTTCGGTCTCTCTCATTCATTTTCTTTCCCAAAATTATCTTTTCGAGGACCAACTTAAAACTGGGGCTTCGACGCTGCACCATCCACGGACTCTGTGAGGCGCCAGAAACTTCTAACCTATCGAATAGAGGGAGGCGTAGTGCATGTACTGATTCGTTTATTGACGTGTTCTCATAAAAGTCTAGTCCGTAGATCGACTTGCCAAACGAACTAGAGTAGTGATGGTTGAACGCAATTCTTGTCTCCTGCTCCCAGCTGTAAGACGCTCTTTTATAGAAACTTGCAAAACGAGGGATTCTTGAGAACACAATGCTCTTACCCGTTTCAAGCTTGACACGATCTTCAATTCTTCGGAAAAAAGAGAACCGCGTTCCATCATCATACATGACGTCTCGCATCATATAGGTGGGACGCATTAATTCATCAGCGCTG